>Ga0209636_10003890_pt1 | contig 15264 bp, 11 predicted proteins | sample DeeMarSWOR152_54_FD_187464 | JGI IMG/M metagenome (GOLD analysis project Ga0209636, IMG submission 187464) | Marine sediment microbial communities from White Oak River estuary, North Carolina - WOR-1-52-54 (SPAdes) (version 2) | ecosystem: Environmental > Aquatic > Marine > Intertidal zone >...
ACTAATCCTGCCGAGCTTAACCAACGCCGAAACGCTCAACTGCGAGCCGACTTTGAGCTGAGGTTGTCTGGGATTTAGCTGTTCGTTACCTTCTCCGTTACTAACTTCCATTTTCACATCTTTAACGGCAAACTCAGGCCAGGCCTGTGTCATATTCGCCTTCCACTCCGCAAACTCCCTGGCTTTGGCGCAGGCCGACGCGGTTAGGTAACGGTACTTGGCCACAGCCGGATTGTAGAACTTCCGGGTATAGCAAGCAACCATTCTATGCGTGTTGAACCGTGGTGCTATCCACTTAATGGAATTTTTTACTCTCCTTATCCAGGCTCGCGGCAAATTGTCAGCCGAGCGAGTATAAAACAAGGGAATAATCTCGTTTTCCAACATATTATAGATGGCTTGCGACTCCACCATATCCTGGTAGCCGGTATCCTCATAGCTCTCGCCCGCCCCAATAGCCCAGCCTCCCTCAGGGGTATAACCCTCGCACCACCAGCCATCTAAAGTGCTCATATTCAGCGCTCCATTGACCGCGGCTTTCATACCGCTTGTTCCGCTGGCCTCCATGGGCCTTCGCGGATTGCTAAACCAGATATCTACGCCGCGGATTAATACCCTCGCCATATCGATATCGTAGTCTTCCAGAAATACTATATGACGTCTGACATTGTTCTCCGTGGCAAAGTGAATAATATGACGTATAATATCCTTGCCTTCCGAGTCTTTTGGGTGAGCCTTACCAGCAAAAATAATCTGCATAGGCCGATCCCGGTTACTAAGCAATCCCATAAGGCGCTTCGGGTCTTTAAGCAACAGGTCACCCCTTTTATAGCTGACAAATCTTTTGGCAAAACCGATGGTCAGAGCCTCGGGGTCGAGAACCTCCTCAGCATGGTTCAATTCGGAATGGTACGTGCCCCTACGCCGCATCTGGGCCTTAAGGCGGTTGCGTGCAAAAACAATCAACTGCTCTTTGCAACGTTGATGTGCCCGCCACAATTCCTCATCAGGAATTTGGTCGATTGTTTCCCAAACCGACTTACCCATGGTTTCATCAGCCCAATTCGGCCCTAAATATCTTTCGTACAAAGAGTTCATCTCTTCTGATAACCAGTTTTTGATATGGATTCCGTTTGTAATCGATACTATCGGAACTTCACTAACAGGGACACCAGGCCAAAGGCTTCCCCACATCTCTCGTGATATTTGGCCGTGCAATTTGCTTACGCCGTTTATATAACTGCTGAGCCGTAATGCCAGAATCGGCATCTTAAATGACTCGTTTTCGTCGTCAGAAAGTATTCGGCCCAATGACAGAAACCGCTTTCTATTTATACCAAGATGGGGGAAATAACCGCCGAAATACTTGTCCATCAGCTCTACACGAAATTCATCAAGGCCCGCTTTTACGGGTGTATGTATTGTAAAAACGTTGCCTGCCCTTGAAACCTCCAGAGCCTCATCAAAAGTCATATTCTTGGTGCCCCTCAGCTCCCGGATTCGCTCCACTGCCATAAAAGCAGCGTGTCCTTCGTTCATATGGCAGACAGTAGGTGCAATGCCCATCGCCGCCAGCGCCTTCAAGCCGCCAATGCCCAGCATAATCTCCTGGCGAATTCGCAGCTCATGGTCGCCCCCATAAAGACTGCTGGTAATCATACGATCTACAGGCGAATTAGCAGGAACGTTCGTATCCAGCAGATATAATTTTACCCTGCCAACGGAAACGCACCAAACTTGCGCCACTACACACCTGCCCGGATACTCAACACTGATTGTCAACGGCCGGCCGCTGTCCTTGCGAACAAGCTCTATCGGCATATTGTAGAAATCATTCTCGACATATACCTCCTGCTGCCAGCCATCGATGTTCAAATACTGGCGGAAATAACCTTTCTGGTAGAGAAGACCAACGCCAACTAACGGCACACCGAGATCCGAAGCACTTTTTAAGTGGTCACCTGCCAGAATTCCCAAGCCACCGGCATAAATAGGCAAGCATTCATGAACGCCAAACTCTGCACTAAAATATGCAATAATCGGTTTTTCAGATTTTGAACAAACTTTTTCATACCAGGTCGGCACATCAAGATATGATTTGAGCTTTTCCACGGCCCGCTGCAACTGGCCCAAAAAACCCTGATTTTCTGCCAGTGCCTCCAATCTTGCCTGGGAAATACTGCCAAGCAGTTTGACTGGATTATGACCGCAAGCTGACCATAAGCTGCTATCAATACGTTTGAACAGCTCTACAAACTCAGGGTTCCAGGACCAAAACATGTTCCTGGCAATAACCTCAATGTCCTCCAAAGGGTCAGGCAGTGCCGGCAACACCGTGAAGCTGCGCACACTTGGCATTTTTAGCTCTCCACAACGCAAGTCTTTTTCTAATAAATACTAACAATTGAACCCAAAAAGAAATTCCTCATTCAATTTAAACCAAAGAGAAATTCCCCATTATCTTTTATTTAATCGACAAATCTATTCTTTGGCTTAAGTGCAAAAACAAAAGGCAGATGTGAAGTCTGGGGTCTTTTGAGCGTCCGATATTTTCAACCTTTTGTGGATTAAAATGATGATAATAAAAAGGCCTGCACAAACAGGCCTTTTATCAGTTGCATGGCCGTCCTCCGCAAGTGCCGTAAGAAAGCGTTCGAAGAGAACCCATTACTTCCAGGTGGGCAATCGTTGCTTGTGTCCGAAAGTCCTATCTCGTAGGCATTTCCGATCCATCAAGGCCTGATTTCCCTGAGTACGGGTATCGGTTCTTTCAAACACCTGCTTTCTATACGGACACCGCAGGGGTTAGCCCGCAACATTATTTTATACCAAATCCAACACTAAAAGTCAAGAGAATACCGATAAATTCAACGATTAATTAAAACTTTCAGCCTTTCTCTAATTACTGGTTTCGGTTCATCAACCATTTTTTCTAAAGCCAAATTCAGAATTAAAATCAAAATGGCAAAACTTTACGTTTGCAGCCGACTGATATACATACTCAGTCGATTGTTTTACGACAGGTCCTTCCTTTTCATCAGCTCCGTACCCTTATCTTCATACTTAGCTCTTTTTTGATAAAGCTGGTGAATATTACATTGCCTTTTTCATAATCCTTTTAGATGAAATCCATTATGCCAACGGTATATGCTAATAACACTGCAAAATTCTTTTCCGGTTATCACAATCCAAGAAATACGTCAAATAACGTTAGGTATGCTTACGAAGTGGAAAAAGCATTTTTGGCAAGTAAAGCAAACTGCAAACACACTGTTAGGCGAAGTTCCACTTTGACTCTGCTATGTCCAAGTGCCGCTTATCAGAAGCGCCGCCTACCTCCTCCACCTCGCCGTCCTCCGCCACGACCCCGACGGTCTTCGGTGCGAGGACGAGCCTCACTAACGTTAATACTCCGTCCCGACAAATACTTGCCGTTCATCTCGTCGATCGCCTTTTGGGCTTCCTCCTTAGATGGCATTTCCACAAATCCGAATCCTCTTGATTCACCGCTGAATTTGTCCTTTATAACATTGATGGATTCGACCTGGCCAAAAGCCTCAAAAGCCTGACGCAAGTCCTCATCGGTCACATCACGTGACAAGTTGCCTACATAAATATTCATTTTTGATTACCTTTTCTAATCTTTCAACTTAACCTTAAGAATCTATGCTGGTTTTCCAGCAATAATTAATCACCACATTATTTCGGTTTTGCCCTCAAAACAGCAACATATCCACAGTATCACAGATATTTTCTACTCTGTCAAAGAATTTATTTTTTTCTCCCTACCACCACCCACTATTTACTATTTTCGTAAGGATCCCGGCTCGCCGTCATGCAACACGAACTACACAGCTCGCAGTTCCGCCCCGACGAACCTGGCCAGGCTTTCTACAATATCAGACTGAAAACCGTCAACCATATCGTGGGTCAGTGTGCCCTCTTCATCTCGAAACCGCAGCGAAAGCGTAACACTCTTTTTGCCGGGTGGGATACCCTTTCCGTGGTATATCCCGACAAACTGAATGTCCTCCAGCTCAGGAGAGGTCTTGTTCTTAACAGCCTCAACAATATCAGCCCATCTAATACTTTCGTTCACAATAATCGAAAGGTCGCGCTGTATTGCAGGGAATCTCGGGAGCGGCTTGACTTTTATAGCGCCACTTTGCAGAGCCAGAAGCGGCTCAAATTCCAACTCTGCAGCACAAGGTGTCAGGTCTTTAAAATCAAATTTTTGTTTTACCGCATCCGAAACAATGCCTACAGTACCGATTAGCTTGCCGTTTACCGCGATCTGGGCACCGGTTTGCGCCCAAATTAGATCCACCGGTGTAAAAACCGTCTGAGCATCTCTATCAATACTTTCTATCAGCCCTTCAATCACGCCGCGCAAGTCTCTGAAATCGCCGTCACAGACCAGAGTTAGCTTTGTCTTTTCGTTTGGTAAACTACCGGTTTTTCGGGTCGGCACAAAGGTATCAGCAATCTCAAATATTCTGCACGGCAAGTTCTTAGCATTGAGATTTGTCTCAAAAACACCAAGTAAAGAACCTATGAGCGTTTGGCGAAGTAGATTCGCACCTCTCCTGGATACATCTCTTACAGCCAAATGCCGCTTAAAGCCGGTCTCTGTAAAAAGCCCAGCAATGGAATTTTCAATGAAACCAACGCTAATTGTTTCATAAAAGCCACAGCCGTTAAGATATGCCCCAATCGACTCACTCAACTTCTGACGAGCATCGACAGGCACTACTTCGATTTTGATTTTTCGATCTGTCAGTATCTTATTATAACCATGCACACGTGCGACTTCCTCGATTAAGTCAATTTCCCGATAGATGTCACTGCGCCACGAAGGCACTGAGCACGTAATCAAATCGCCCTTGACTTGCGGTTCAAAACTTAAGGCGGAGAGAATTCTTACAACTGCTTCGCAAGGGACCTCGATACCAAGCAGCTTGCTCAAACGCGACAACCGCAACTTTACCTTTTTCTGCGCCGGCTTTTTAGGATAAATGTCAACCACACCTTCTGCTACTTTGCCACCTGCTACCTGAGTTATCAATTGTGCAGTCCGTTTTGAGGCCCAATCGACGGCCTCAATGTCGACAGTGCGTTCGAAACGAAAAGCCGCTTCCGAAGACAGGCCGAGCCTGCGAGAGGTTGTACGGATACTCATAGGGTCAAAATAGGCATCCTCCAGCAGAATCGTCGCTGTCGTTTCACTGACTTCGGTATCCAGCCCACCCATAACGCCAGCTATGGCCACAGGCCCATGCGGGTCGGCAATAACCAGCATATCAGTATTAAGATCGCAGGTTGTGCCGTCGATACTGATTAGACGCTCGCCGGCAACAGCTTTTCTGACTATTATTTTGCCCTGGGTAATCTTAGCATAATCGAATGCGTGCGGCGGCTGGCCCGTTTCCATCATCGCGTAGTTGGTTGCGTCAACCACACTATTGACGCTGCGCAGCCCCACAGCTTCGAGTCGTTTCTTGAGCCAGTCCGGTGATGGACCAACCTTAACTCCCTCAATAATCCGAGCGGTATATCGGCTGCACAAATCCGGCTCATTTATTTCAACGCTGGCGAATTCCGTAACGTTTTTGTCCAATTCATCCAGCTCAACCGCTGGCATCTTCAATTTCTTTCCTGTCGCAGCAGCCAGCTCACGCGCGATGCCGAGCAGGCCGAGGCAATCTCCGCGGTTGCTGGTTACCTCAACATTGATTACGACATCGTCACCGAGATATTCAATCCCTTCGCAGGGAAGTCCCAAATCGCTCAACACCTCTGCGATTTCGTCAGCAGCAAGTCCGGTTTCGATATATTCGGTCAGCCATTTTAGCGAAATTTTCATAACGCAAGCACTACCAAAAACAAAAAGTCAAATTTTGCAATAACTTAACCTCCAGAAACACTACTGTCAATGATTTTGATTATCCATATTCTAAGCATTTGCTCAGCGGTCTTGCCCTCCTCTCCAGCGACAGGTTATTTCCTCTCCCCAGCGACCAGCAGATTCGGGGTGTCGATAGTGGGGAAGCTTAAGCGGATAAAAATGTTTTGTTTGATTGGCGCCTTGTAGCTGGATATACTTCTCTGCTTGAAAGAGCATTTTTGTGAAGCAGAAATACAAAGAGGAGCAAATTTGTACACAAAGCAGGTAAAAGAGCAGGAGGATAAGCAATGAAGAACGGTCGCCGTGACTTCCTGAAAGCCCTTGGCGCATTAGTGGCCACGTCAAGCCAGTTAGTGAAACTTCAGAACACCTTTGCCGCCGGCGCAGATCCACAAAAGCGCAAACTTCAGACAAGGCGTCGCCCAACAGGCACCAAGATCAAAAGCATCGAGACCTTTACCCATGGTAACGTAAGTATTGCCCGCATTCGGACTGATGATGGAGCAGAGGGATACGGCCAGTTATCCACGTACGACGCCGACATCTCGGCAATGATTATGCACCGCAAAATTGCTCCACATGCGCTCGGTAAAGACCCAGCGGACATCGATGCTATCGTGGACCGCTGTATCGAGGCGAACTACAAGTATCCGTGGTCTTTCGTGTGCCGGGCATTAGCAGGTCTGGATACCGCGATATGGGACTTGTTGGGCAAGCGCGAGGAAAAGAGCGTTTGTGAGCTGCTGGGCGGCAAGCCTCGGGCCATCCCCGCGTACGGCTCGAGTATGAAGCGAGACATCAAGCCGGCCGATGAAGCGAAACGGCTGGTACAGCTCAGGGACACCAAAGGGTTTCGTGCGTTCAAAGTTCGCATCGGTAAGGTCTGCGGACACGACGAAGACCAGTGGCCCGGCAGAACCGAGTCACTTATCCCGACTGTCCGCAAAGCAATCGGTGATGATGTGTCGCTGCTGGTCGATGCCAATAGCTGTTATACGCCGGCCAAAGCGATTGAAGTTGGAAGGATGCTCGAAGATTACAACGTTTGTCACTTCGAGGAGCCATGCCCTTACTGGGAGCTGGAATGGACAGCGGAGGTCACAGCAGCCATTAAAGTTCCGGTTGCCGGAGGAGAGCAGGACAACGACCTTGCCCAGTGGCGGCGTATGATACGTATGCGTGCGGTCGATATCGTGCAGCCGGACATCTGCTATGTCGGAGGATTAACGCGGGCCCTGCGTGTCGCTGCCATGGCTGCCGAAGCGAACCTGCCCTGTGTGCCCCACTCAGCCAACTTAGCGATGGTGACCGTTTTCACACTGCATATGCTCGGCGCGATACCCAATGCCGGACCGCATCTTGAGTTCTCAATCGAGCCGACCAACTGGACCAAAGATCTGTATTATCCTGCGCTGAAGGTGCAGGACGGTAAGGTCGCTATCCCCGACGGCCCAGGCTGGGGTGTAACTATTAATCCCAAATGGCTCAAAGCCGCAGAACACAAAATAAGCCAAAGAAGATAGCGGGGCTGCCAAAGGCTCTGGGAGCTTTGTCAAAGGCTTTAGAGCCGGGCTTGCCGGGTGCTATGTGACAATGTCAGGTTTTCTTTTTGGCAGTTAGAAGATCGACCGCCTTTTTAATGTTCTCAGCCGTTGAGATTAAGAACAGCTCATCGCCTTCATTGACAATTTGTTCGCCTCTGGGAATTGAGAATTCTTCTTTTTCCTGATTATATACGGCAATGAAAACACACTGAGGGGGAAAGTGGCGACTTCCCACAATATCCTTAACACTCTTACCGGCAACTTTTGCCCCCTCAGGTACAGTAACTAAAAAGATATTTGCCTTGCCGCCGCCTATGGTTGTTATTCTTCGCACCTCAGGGTTCTCGATATCCATCATCATCTGGCTGACCATCAGGTCGGTTACACGAACAATCGTGTTTGCGCCCGCAACTCTATAAGCATTTTTATAAGCTGGGTCCCTCATCCTCACTATAATCTGGGGCACATCAAAACTCTTAGCCAATATTGCGCAAGCAAGGTTGTCTGCGTCGCTGCCCGTTGCAGCAACTACAACATCGGCTTTGTTAATGCCAGCTCCATTCAAAGCCTCAATGCTTGTGGCGCTTCCGTTGATAGCAACAACCCCTGTTTCCGCATACAACTTATCGCAAATCTCCTTATGCTGCTCAATCAATACCACATCATGCTTGTTGTCCAGCAACCTGCGAACAAGTCTGCCCCCAACCATTCCACCTCCAGCAACTATAACATACATTTTTTAATACCTCCAATTATGGATAATTCTCTAATTTGTTTATCGAGCCGGTCATTTATCTCCAGGCCTTTCTGGAAAACAGAAGCAATACCGGCAATATTTCCAGTCTTCCTGCGAGCATGCCGAAGATATATGTCAGCTTCACAACAGGGTGAATGTTTATCATATCGGCCCCCGAGATATAACAGGGACCAATATTGCCCACAGCGGAACACATCCCCGAAAATGATTCCAAGGCTCCCTGCTTTGAAAAAAGAGCTGTAATCCCACCGCCGAGCAGTAATAATGCCATCCAGGTGAAAAATAAAGCGCCTACGCGATGCACTTCGTCTTCGGGCACCATTTTTCTGTCAATAATAAGGCCTGCGGACGCTTTGGCCGAAACTCTCAGCTTGAAAAGTTCCCTGAACATCAGCCGGTTAAGTATGGCGACCCGCAATACCTTGAAGCCGCCTCCCGTTGACCCAACACAGGCACCAATAACCATCATAACCAGGAATAATTGCCTGGACATTGTACCGAAGAAATCAGAGCCAATATTCTTTGTCGCAAAACCGGTTGTGGTCAGGATAGACATCACCTGGAATATGCTATGCCGGAATGAGCGCTCGAATTCGCCAATGTCGACGGCAGTGCCACGAGTGATGAGAGCTCGCAGTACACCTGTCTTGTAGAGATGCTCGATTATGATGATAACCGTAAAAGCAGCTATGAGCCGCCAGAAGTACCGAATCTCGATGTTATCCCACAGGGCCTTAAAGTCCTTCGTCAAGACGCGGTAATGGATCAGAAAGTTGATTCCACCCAGCATCATTAGGAACGTGAGAGTATATTCTATAAGCCTGTAATTAGGATGCCCCGTTAAACGGTAGAATTCTATGCTGCTGTCATGAGGCGAAAAGCCGCCGGTGGATAATGCAGTCAGGGCGTGGCAGAGGGCATCGAAAACCGGCATCCTTTCAACAGCAAGAATTACCGCAGCCAGCAGCGTAAACATCGCATATATAGCCCAGAGTATCCTGAGGGTATGGAACAATCCAGGGGCAGGTCTGCCAGCAGAAATCTTGTGGCTCTCGGCTCCGAAGATATGATGAGCCCCGCTGGCCCGAAAGGTTACTATCAGAAAAAAGGAAAGTATCCCTATGCCGCCCATCCACTGTGTAAGAGCCCGCCAGAAAAGTATACTCTTCGGCATAGCATCCAGCCCGGAAAAAACTGTTATACCAGTGGTGGTAAAACCGCTCATAGCTTCAAAGCAGGCATCGAGGTAATTCGAACCAACCGCAATTACGAAGGGTAAAGCCCCCATCGCCGAGACAGAAAGCCAGCCGATAGCACACATAAGCATAGAACCGGTCGTATCGAGGGCTTCCGGCTTAAACTTGCTGCGCAAAATCATTCCGAACGAAAATGAGATTAGAGCCGTAAAGATAAAAGCGGCTCCGGTAATCCAGCCGTCGCCCCTTTGGCCCCAGTATATGAAAACCACCACCAGCGGCAGCAAAAGAACCACACCTAATATTTCCAGCAAATTCCCAACAAAGTGGAATATACAATTGATTCGTCGAAATCCATTTCCCATTGGCAACTCCATAGTTTATCGATGCCGCTGCCAGCGTGGTTTCTGGATTATAACGTTAGCAGATTCTTTTTGCAAACTATTTGGACAGCAGTATATAGCAAGGCCGGTTTGAGAATCGGCCCTACTTACATTATCGTTTTCGGCTCTTTCACACAACGAATGCAAAACATTTCAAAGAGGCAGATTTGGGTTTTGTTTTTTGGTTTTTTCTTTATAATGGGGCAACGAGTCCGCGTTAAACAATTAAAGGAGAACCGTAATGAAGAAATACAATTTAATCGCCCTGCTGGTCCTTTGCCTTGGAGCAAGCGTATTCCTTGCCGGTGCTGCCGGCAGGAGCGGGGCAAAAGGTAACTTTGTTAGAACCACAATCGACGTCGGTATCGTAGTAAGTGATGTGGAAAAAGCGGCGAAGTTTTACACAGAGGCGCTGGGTTTTACAGAGGTGCCCGGCTTTGATGTCTCGAAGGAAATGGGAGGCGATTCAGGTCTGAGTAACTACCATGCTTTCCATGTGAGGGTGCTGTTGTTGGGCGATGAGGCAAGCGCGACCAAAATCAAAATTATGGAATTCCCCAAGGCGCCCGGGAAAAAGATTGATAACCAATTTATCCACTCGAGCTTGGGGTACAGCTACCTGACGATATTTGTCTCGGATACAACCGCAGCGGTGGAGCGAGCCAAAAAAGCCGGGGTGGCTCCGGTAAAAGAGCCTTACCAACTGGGCGGAGGCAATAACTATCTGACTCTGTTGAGAGACCCCGATGGCAATATTATCGAATTGGTGGGCCCCAAAAAATAACTTTTTCCGTACAATCCGGCAGCTAAATAATTTGAAGATATGTCTATAGCAAAATGCTTCCGGTCATTACGTTAGACTGTTAGACTGGAGCACAGTATTGACTACATAAATCGATACCTGGGGCAGAGTGCAATGGACGATGTCGAGCGATTTAAGCAACTTATCGACGGCGGCTATTATTGCATATCTATCGTAACCTATGAAGAACGGTATGCACTGGAAACCGTACGCCAGGCTGCACTTGACCTAAAGTGCGGTATGTGGATATGGTCGGTTGCCGGCGGGGTCAGAGAAGGCTTACTCGCTGATAGCCCTTTCATAGCTGAATCTGAAACCCCTGCCGCCGGGCTTCGTCAGCTTGCCGATGTAAAGGAAGGATGTATTTGCGTAGCTCTCGACCTTGCTGAACATCTCAAGGCAAGCCCGGTATTACGGGCCCTACGTGACCTTCTCGACTGCTTCGAGAAGAGCGGCAGCACGCTCGTGATGATTGACTGCGAAGATACACTGCCCGAAGTCGTGAAATCTTATGCAAGACCCTTTGAAATTTCTTTTCCGAACCAACATGAGCTGTTGAAAATTGTCCGTGACACGCTGCAGCGATTCCACCGTAAAAAGCCTATCGAGATTGGTATATCACAAAAGGGCCTGGATACTATTGTACGTAACCTTCGCGGTCTGACCCGCCGTCAGGCTGAACGCATTATTGTTGATGCCGTCGCCTATAACAGACGGTTCGACGACAACGATATAAACATCGTAATTGCGAGCAAACGACGCATGATCCAGCGTGGCGGTCTGCTGGAGTACATCCAAACACCTCTGGATCTGAGCGGAATCGGCGGTATGAAGCGACTGAAGAAATGGCTAAAGGAACGTAAGGATGCATTTGGCCCACAGGCTACCGAGTTTGGCCTTGAAGCGCCCAGAGGAGTGCTTATGCTCGGCGTTCAAGGGGCAGGGAAAAGCCTCTGTGCCAAAGCCATCGCGACAGCCTGGCACCAGCCGCTCTTGAGAATGGACCCGGGCGCTTTATACGCCAGTTTTATTGGTGAATCCGAGCGCAACCTCCGCGATGCGCTGCGGCAAACCGAAATGATGTCACCAGTAGTCCTATGGATTGACGAAATCGAAAAGGCATTTGCCTCCGCCGCCAGCCGAAGCGCCGACGGCGGCTTATCCCAGAGGATGTTCGGCACGCTCTTGACGTGGTTACAAGAGCATGAAGCGCCGGTATTTGTCGTAGCCACAGCCAACGACATCGGAGCTTTGCCCCCGGAACTTCTACGCAAAGGCCGATTCGACGAGATATTCTTCGTGGACCTGCCCAACCAAGATGTGCGAAAAGAAATATTTGCTATTCATCTGAAGAAACGTAAGCGAGACCCAACAAAGTTCGATCTGGATGCGCTGGCCGAAGCATCTGAAGGTTATAGTGGCTCTGAGATAGAGCAGGCTGTCGTATCCGCCCTGCATGCAGTATACTCTGACAAAACCGGCTTGAGTACAGATCGGATTCTCTCGGCATTAAGGAATTCGCCGCCGATTTCGGTAACACTGGCCGAAAGTGTCCAATACCTGCGGGCCTGGTCTGAGGGCAGATGCGTGCCAGCTGATTGAAAAACATACCAGAAAGCTTTGGGTTTTTATCTTTTTGCTCTTGCCTTATAATAGGGCCAATAATTGAGCCTACATGATTTAAGGATATCAGTTATGGGAAAGCGGAATTTATCAGGTCTGCTGGTGCTTAACCTAATTGCAAGTCTGTTCCTCGGCGGGTGCGTGGAACGTCGGCTGACAATCAACACCGAGCCGCAGGGAGCGTTAGTCATATTAAACGATGAGGAGATAGGCGAGTCGCCTGTTACTGTCAATTTTGAATGGTATGGCGATTATGGAGTCAGGATAAGCAAGGAAGGCTACGAAACGTTAAACACCCACCGCGACTTAAAAGCGCCCTGGTACGATGGCTTTCCGTTCGATTTCTTCGCCATGCTGAATCCGAAAAGAACCGTCGATTCGTATGAATGGACATTCGAGCTTGCCCCGCAAAAACAACCAACCAGAGAAGAGCTAATCCAGGACGCAGAGAAACTTAAAGAACAGCTGAAGTAGAATTTACAATAGAAGGGACGAAATAGAAAAAGGATGGGGCAAGCACCATCCTTCATGGCTTGGAGTGGGAGAGCAGAGTAAAATTCAACAAGTATTAAACACGCTTAAGGTAAAATTGAGATAACAACATGACCTCAGGGCTTGAGCTATTTGAGAAGAATTTACACCCAGAAGTTGTTGCCGAGATAAGAGGGTGGGACAAGCATCTGGAGCTATCGAAGTTGCTTAGAACACTTCAGTCAGAAAAAAACTGGCAGCAATTCTTAGATCATTATGCTGAAGCAATGGTTGCACGGCATCTTATAAAGAAGGGATGCGAATTGCAATACGAAGTTCCGACTGTTAATTGTGGATGTGCAGACTTTGGAGCCTCTAAGAGTAGTAATAAATTCTTCGTTCATATAAAACGTACAAATTTTGATAAGGAAACAACCAAAAACTTGAAGATTAATACGCGACTTAATTGTTTAAGGAAAATACGTAGACATATAACGGTCAGCTTGAAACATTACAAATCTCTGACAGATCAAGAAATGCAGTATTGCTGCAAAGAAGCGAAAGAATTCATAGAAAATGCAAGAGAAGGAGATAGAAAAGAAATCAAAAATATGAATGATGAAGCGCTGGCGGAATTTGAGATAGGACCATGTCATAATGGGCATCACGTTATATTCGACCCCATATTTCCAGGAGTGATAGATGGAGGTGATGACACCAGAATATATGAACAACTCAGCCATGCATATAAAAGATTTATGCCCGAGGCCATAAATATTATTTTAGTTACGAGTGCTTGGAGAGACAATTCTAGTATCGAGGATTTGAGAGAGAGTGTGGATGATTTTTGGTCCGGCCGAAAGCATCCTTGTTCAAACATTATTGGGTGGTTTAGATTCGAACCCAAAGGCAATAGTACAAATTTTAAGTTATTCTTTCGGGAAAACTATGAGAGGCCACGATATATTATTGATTTATTTAGCCCGATTGCTCAAGAAGTGAAAAACTAAAAATTGAGATTACTTCGCTTTGCTCGCAATGACGGTAACGAATATCAAATATCGAACAATGAATAAAGAATGCCGAAGTAAAAGGTACAATAAAAAGTTAGGCTGTGAAAACAGCACCACCTAAAGATGATTTTCGCGATAACAGTCTATTGCTTTTTTTGTTGAACTATCAGCTATACCGGTTTAAGATCTTCATAAAACCCAGTCAGATCAAATCAAATATTGGCTAAAAGGGACTGTATGGCTATTCTAAAGTTAGACAGGCATAATGAGGACAAGGAAATCGAATTTGAATTAGATTACCTTACATCTCTGACAACCAGTCAGCGGTTTGAAATCATGTTCAGAAAAACCGAGGAAATGTTGAGTCTGCGTAAAAAAACAAATGCACACAGAGCAGTTACTAAAATTATTAAAAGAAAACCACGTTAAATTTGTCATAATTGGCGCCACCGCCTTTCCCGTTCACGGCTATTCACGCGCGACGTTAGACATCGATATCTTTATAAAGCCGGAGAAAGCAACCGCTCAGAAAACGTTGAAAGCTCTGAAAGAATTCGGATACGACGTAACAGACGTAACAATAGATGATCTTTTAACAAAGAAAGTGCTGATTCGACAATACCTAATAGAAACCGATATCCACCCTGTTGTCAAAGGGATAACATTCGAGAAAGTATGGAAAAATAAGGTAAAGGCACGGTTCGGAAAAACCTTCGTCTGGTTTGCCTCGCTTGATGACCTTATAACAATGAAAAAAGCCGCTGCGCGCGCCATAGACAAGGAAGATTTAAAATACTTGCTCAAATTAAAAAAGCATGCCAAAAATCGCTAAAGCAATCTTTGATTATAATAGGTTTTCACGGTACCAGTCGATTGCTTTCTGCAGGCCTTGGCGGAATGGGATTGTGGGTTTGTAGGCGAGCAGTTTCTTGGCCAGGGTGATGTCGGCGAGGGAGTGTTTTACGTCGCCGGGGCGAGGGTCGGTGTAAATCGGCTTTACTTTCTTGCCGAGCAGTTCGTTTATCATATCAATAATTGCGTTTATAGTTATCGCCTTTCCGCAGGCAATATTTAGAACTTCGCCTTTCGTCTGCCTGGATCTTGCGGCCAGTAAATTGGCTTCAACAACATTGTCAATATAAGTGAAATCGCGGCTCTGCTCGCCATCGCCAAAAACGGTCGGCGGTTTGCCCTTTAATATGGCTGTCACAAAAGCAGGGATAGCAGCGGCATACTGGCTGGTCGGGTCCTGATGCGGGCCGAAAACGTTGAAATACCGCAGCGAAATTGTCTGGAGGTCAAAAACCTTGTAGAATACCGAGCAATAATATTCGCCGACAAGCTTGCCCACCGCATACGGCGAAAGAGGACTGGGAGGCATCGTCTCAACCTTCGGCCAGGGCGAAGCCCTGGACTGGATCAAGCCCGCCTTTGGCGGGGTCGGCGTATCGCCGTAAGCTGAGGAACTTGACGCGTAAACAAAGCGCTTTACGCCGGCATCGCGAGCGGCTAAAAGAAGCGTGAAAGTGGCATCGACACAGTGCTTGTGTGTGGCGGACGGATCATCAAC
>Ga0209636_10003891_pt1 | contig 15264 bp, 18 predicted proteins | sample DeeMarSWOR152_54_FD_187464 | JGI IMG/M metagenome (GOLD analysis project Ga0209636, IMG submission 187464) | Marine sediment microbial communities from White Oak River estuary, North Carolina - WOR-1-52-54 (SPAdes) (version 2) | ecosystem: Environmental > Aquatic > Marine > Intertidal zone >...
CTTGTCTTTCTTGGGGGTTTTCTTGACTTTTTGCCCTTTGCCTCTCGCCTTTTTCCCTTTGCCCCTGGCCTGTTTACCCATCCTGAATCACCTCCTTTCCGTTCTGGGTCTATTAGGTCACTGAATCACGCAACAGCCGTGATCACCATCTCTGTCACACGAGAATCGTAAGCAGCGAATCTCAACTAACCTACTCGCATGACGATTACACGTATGCTCCTCCTTTGCACCACTTGATACGGCTCTTCGGTCAATTTTCCAATCAATTCTGTTCTACTAAGCAACCAAATCTTAGGTTCTCGCCAACTTTTGTCAAACTAATAAACCTGAGGAATAACGAAGTCAGAATACTCCCCACGATCAGAGTCGACTGTTTCGGATGCGTGTCAATTACTGACCTACCACCAACACGGATAGACGCACCTTCCCCTTTTCGTTGACTGAGACAAGCCTCGATCCTTCTCTTTGCATCCCTGAACAAAGGCTCTACCCAGAGACCCGCCTTTGGCACGCCTAGTGGCAATTTTGCTTCTCTTAAGGTCTATGTTGTTGAGGTTGAGCTAAGAGGCTTCGGTTACACTCACGCTGTATTCGTGAATCAAACCGAGCAGAGCTAAGTCTCTCTTACACCTGATTTCGGAGAAGAAGGTGCTGACTTCCTCTGAGTTATGTATTTGGGCAGTTTTTGCTGGAACATAGCGTCACCTATTTCACCTCGAACATTCCACCAGGATGATTAAAAATCTGTTCAAAAATTTTTTGGGAATCTTTACCCTCAAAATGGCACTGACGCCAGATTGTATATAGAGTAAAGGTCGTCATGCCCACGCCTTTAATGCCCCGCAAAATTTCGATGGCTTCTGGAGTAAAACTTTGAGGGTCTCGATCTTCAATAGGCTTATCACAGAAGGTATTTGCTATTATGAGAGTCTTTCGGTTACCCAATTTCTGTTGTTCGAAGCTGAAGGCTTGGGCAAATTTCTTACTAGATTTATTGATTGGGTGGGTAGTCCCTGTAATTTCTATTCCAAATTCTAAGTCTCGACCGCGTAATTGAGCTAGAAGATCTACAGTACTACCCGGTTCAGTTTTAGATACCGCAAAGCCAAGAACTCCGAGTATGTACTTTATGGAATCCACCAACAGATCTCCTGTCCCCCAAAGGCAGTATTCGATAGTTTTGTAATGTCTGTCTTTTTCTATTGTTTCAGAGAGCGTTTGTTCTACCTGAATATGGTCTGAGGTTTTATGCGAATTAATCCATGATGGGGTGGCACCCGAGAAATCTAGAACTTTTGGCGTTTCGTCGAAACGGCTAGCCCACGGAAAAATGTCTACGTGTTGACCGAGTCCTCTGTATAAATCCCGTGTTGTGTTATAGAGTGTTTCGATATCATCAGCAAGTTTATCAAAGTGGTGGTGAGCATACTGAACAGCTCTGTCGTCCAAATATCCATTTATAAAATACTCATAGACATACTTATAGAAGCACGCATCGAAGAATTTTTTGCAATGTACAAAGCTCTTCTCGAATCCAAGGAACTCAAGAAACTCTTTTGGTTGCAAACCAGAGCTAGAAAAACCACCTGAGGTAGCATGGATGATGAAGTATCCTCCTTCGGAAGAAGTTTTTAAATAGGAAAAAGCTAGTTTAAAATGACGAGTGGATTGCTCCTTTAGAAACTTATGTTCTATTCCGGTATGACCATCACCCATGGAGTTGAACATAAAAGTATGTTTGCTTAAAAATTGATCCTCATTTCACCCTATAAGTATAACGTGCAATTCGAAATTATATCAAAAGCCTTTTTGTGTCAAGTAGTTTTGGGGCGAAAAATGAAGACTCTTAGGAATCGTAAAATGTCCCGCCACTACCGTTATCTCGTTCGATAAGAACTAGATAAGGTCAAGTAATTCAATGGGTTCTGCTCTTTTTTCAGTAATAGGAATGTGTCCCAAGATCCGGACATTTTGAGGTATTGAGGTGAAGTTGCAGAAAGCCCTATCCATAATGAAGACTGAATAGCCGATGTAAAAATATCTTTTTATTTTGCCCTATATAAGGGACAGTTAGAATGCATACAATAACCTTTTTTCTGTCAAGCAGGGGCCGAACCTGACAGAAGGAAAGAGTAAAGTTGGGTCGTCTTTTGGCAGGAGCGGGGAACTCGGCACAGCCTTGTGATCTCTTGCCTTGAAGAGCTCCAAAAACGACTTTCTCAACTCATTCGAAGAAACCTGTGGAGAAGAGTTCATTCTCCAATCATGCCCTTGAGATCCATGATGGTAGACTGGTCAGAGACGATCACTTTTATCTTATCTGACAATTTATCAACATAGAGATAGTTTATGTAGTCTGGGCTTTTCCTGAGAGCTACCTGTACGATTTCGATCGCTTTAGCCCTTCCTCCTGCTTCTATGATCTTCCTCTCTGCTTCTTTGCTTTCCTTTTGAAGCACATACTCCATTTTTTTCGCATCCTGCTCTGCCATTTGCTTCACCTCAATCGCGCTTGCAAATTCCGAAGTGAAGGTGACATCTCTCAAGATAATTTTGTCTATTATGAAACCGTCTTTCTCAATCAGCTCCTTCACCTTCTCATTAATAAGCTGCTCTATCTCCCCTCTCTTTATTGAATAGACATCGAGGACTTTAAATTCGGAGACCACATGTCTCACCACAGATCTAATGGCAGGTCTCACCACTTTCTCCTCATAACCAGGACCTATTTTTCTGTGAACATCTATGGCACAATTGGGATCGATTCTATGCCAGGCTGTCAGATCCAGACCCACCTGAAGTCCCTCCGCTGTAGGCGACCAGAGTGCATCATCCACATCGGCTCTTCTTCCTTCACCGCGTATTTTGGCCATCGTATATTCCTGCCTTCTGAGGTCGTACAGTTGAGTATGATTAGCCAGCGGCAGGACAAAATTGATGCCCTCGGCAGCCATCCTGTACTTCTTGTTAAAGATATTGAATACGATGAGAGAATGATTCACTGGCACAACTCTTATGGAAGCTGGAACGATTATAAGTATGAATATTCCTACAACAAGAATCGGCAAGGCGCGAAGCCATGAGACTTTGCTTTTCGTAAAGACCTCCCCTTTCAGTCCCTCTTTTACTACAACCCTCGTGGCAAACTTCCAGACAGCGACTGCAATTATTGCCACCACTACTACAAAAAGCACAAAACCCACCATTTTAGTCCTCCTCCTTCAAGTGATTTTATGAATGTTAACAAAGCTGAGTTGACCATGTCAAGCACACGGTTTTCCTCAAAAATGATCTACTCGAAAGGATCCCTTTTCCTCAGAAGAGACTTTTTCCAAAAGAGAGAGTTTGACAAGAGCGACACCATGGACTGCCTACTAAGACTGTATCAACTTTTCGCCGGAATTCCCCGGAATCACCGGAATCAGTAGGAACCACCAGAATCCCAAAATCGTAGACTATTAGACCATCTTCGTGTAATTCGTGAAATAGCAGTCAGCTCGGAAGTGACCCCTGATTAGTATGTGAGACCAGTGTTCCAGGCAACCACGTTGAGCATCCACCTGGTTTCCGTCCGATCGCCGCCTCCATTCTTTCCGATCTTCATTTCGACGACCAGATGGGACCGTGCTCTAATTGGGACCTCATCATTTTGGGGCGTATGTGGGGCGTAAACACGTCGAAACAGGTCGAAAGAGGTCGAAACAGACTGGAACAACTGGAATGGATAATGTGTTACGTCTCAAACGGTTGCAGCAGAAGTCCAACTGAGTCAACGGGGTGCTAAATCAGCCCTTAGTGCATCCGAAATCCAGCGCGTCTACCAGTTCCGCCACCCTCGCTCTCGCGTATGATATATGAACATTGGGGGAGTGTCAAGACAGCTCACGATCTTGCATTGTCAAACCAGACCAGATATCCCCCCTTCTGCATACGTCTCACATGGTCTCATCCTGCACTTCCTCCACGGATGATGTTGAAGGCGAATATCTCTTCCGATCCTCCCACATCGCTCATATATCCCCCAATTTCCGTTCATCTTCACCCACATCAGGAAGTGTCATGAAGATGGGGGGGCACAGCCCTCATTGAGGAGGCCGATGCGACTGCTGGCAATCTTCCATTCATTGCCCCCATAGTGCCAATATGTAGTGTCATCAGGGCGAGAAGACGCAGATAAGAGAATTGATCGAGTACACTGCGAAAACCCTGGTTGACAACACCGGTTGTGTGAGGATCAGAGAGAAAGAAGGTGGGAAGATGATGGTCTCCGAGCTGAAGGTTGGGAAGGGACACATGGGGAGGATAGCAGGAAGGAGAACCAACATACCCAATGGGATACGCATGGTCGTGACCGGAGCCTCCATGAGGAAAGGGAAGAGAGCGATTCTGGAGTGATTATGATCCTGCTCATGTGGTTTGGCAACTGCATGAGCCGCACGCGGAGCGCGAGTGTTTGACTTCTGAAATCCAGTGCCGCCAGATCTTGCTGGGCGACTTCTGCACTGCACAACTTCCCATTTTCTTCACCTTTGTTCGAGTTTCACTAACCCACACGGCTCCGCACGCGAATCGCTCTCTACTCACCGTCTCTTCGTGTCGAGACCTAGTGAGTCACGATTCTCACATTGTCTGCCTGTTTCCCCTTGGTCCCAGCGACAACGTCGAATTCGACTTCCTGGTCTTCCATGAGCGTTTTGAATCCTTCACCCTGGATACTGTTGTAATGAACGAACACGTCCGTCCCATCCTCACAGGTGATAAATCCGTAGCCTTTGGACTCATTGAACCATTTAACCGTACCTTTTGTCACTCTTAACACCCCCTTTCACCATTGGATTTTGGTCACTTACCTGGATTTACTGCCTGGCGAGCGAGCCAAACAAAGGTAACACAAAGGAAGGTATGAAGTTCATCCACCTATCTGTATCAGAATCTCGCATTTTTGTCAAGACAAACAGTATTTCTGTTAAACCAAATCGGGAATGCTCCCCTTCTGGCAAGATAGAAGTGAACACATATCCCCAATCAGGGGTGAATGTTTCCAATGTGTTTCGCAAAAGCAAAAGGCACAGCTCACAACGTCCCAGCCTGTATCCTGTGAGCTGTTACGCGGGAATGTCCTGCGTGTGGAAACGTACAACGTTACGACTGATCAGCAGCTACTCTACAATCTCGACAATGCCTCTCTTCCCTTGCTTCATGCAGGCAGCCGTAACAATCGTGCGGATCGCATTCACTGTCCTGCCCCCTCTTCCTACTATTTTCCCCATGTCTCCTGTGCCCACTGTCAACTCGTACACCACGGTCTTTCCCCCCTCAATCTCCTTCACATCTACAGAATCAGGATGATCTACGAGCATCTTTGCAATAGCCTCAATTAGTTCTCTCATTCGTGGTTCCTCCTTTTCTCGTTTTTGTGCGCTCCACGGCCTTCCGAACACCTGTATCGGCTGCACACACGATCATGTGGAGATGCATTTCGTCGCTAGGAAAGCGGAAGAGTCGCCTGGTTTCGTACTCATCTGCGGAAGCCCTAATAGTCAAGGGAGTTTTCTTCGGGGTGGTTTACCGAAATCTACTCCCTTCAGGCCTCAGTCATTTTGTGATCCTTATGTTCACTGCTCTCGTACCCTTAGGACCTTCTTCTGTGTCATATTCCACGACCTGTCCTTCTTTCAATGACTCGAAATCCGTGCCTCGAAGCCCTGTGCTATGAAAGAATACATCCTCTCCACCCTCCGCCTCAATGAATCCAAACCCCCGGTTCCTCACAAGACTCTTTATTTTGCCCTTAGCCATCTTTTGCACTCCTCACATTCTTCAGATTGCTCTATACTCCTTACCTGTTGAGCCCCTTACCTCTCTTAGAACTCGCCCTGCCTTTTGTCTACTTAACGATCCGTGCTCACCCCCTCCCTTCTGTCTACATGAATCAGTATACAATCAGCCGCAAACACGTCAATACATCGAATCGCCTCCCCAAAACTTATAACCTGGAAATTCGGTGACGGTGCTTGACATTTTGACGTTCAGATGCGTGTCGTGTCGTCCCGCTCTCCCGACCGCGGATGCCCACCGTACTCATTCTCTATCTCTCCTTACTGCACACGACTCGTGCAAAGCGTCTTCTCTCCTTGTCTTCCGATTCGACAGTAGCTCGCTGTATCTGGCCTCTAGCGCAGAGGAAAAATGGGAACTGGAGCCTCTCCAAAAACTGCCCTCCAGATGAGAGACGACATGCGAAGGGATGTTTCTGGAGGAGTGCTGCCTGTCCTCGAGACTTCTGGGAAACGGACAAGTCGATCTGCAACCTCATGTGTGGCAAATACTAGACTTGACTGCGGCACCTCTACTCGCCACGCCGCCGGCGCAAACTTTTTCCCATACGGGCCTAGGGGCAGCACGATCTCTAGATCCCGAAACTTCGGGACGAAGGAATATCCCTCCAAGCATGGAGTCTCAGAGACTTTTGGGACAGGCTCAGTGTCCCTATTTTTCTCTGCCTAATCGGCTTTTCCCGGCATGACGGGCGAATCGGCAGAAAACATGGGTTGATAGATCTCAACAATCAAGTTATTATCGGATTGCGTGGGATCGAACCGGCTCAAGTGACAAGAGAGGAGGTGCGTATTCCTGGCAACTAGGGATTTGCGGTGAATGGAGCGAGTTCTTTGGCGAATCGAGAATGATGAAGAAGTCAACATCTTTCGTGCAAAGGGAGGTTAGGTCATGAATAGATTTTGCATCGCATTGTTCTGTCTCCTCCTGTCTGAAGTCTCGTTTGCTGATACACTGACTCCTAGGAGTTCTTCTGAGATTGCAAATTCCTTTATCGGCATCCAAAGCAACCTCAATTACTCGGGCCGGGTGCCTAATCCTAATGACTATGCGTTGATGGATAGGCTATCTGAGACGGGTGTCAAGTGGGTTCGCTACTGGCTTAACTGGTACCAAGTAGAGGTAGATTCAGGAGTATACTACTTTGCCGCTGCCGATTCAGCAATTGAGGGCTATACCTCCCGAGGAATCAATGTCTATCTCACGATATGTTCTGGCAATCAGTGGTACGATGGTCCGGACTCTTCAGTATACCAGGGCGTAGCACATCCAGAACAGGGCTTGTCACCGACTCCGGGGTCTGCATCTATGCAAGGTTGGCTGAAATTCGTTGAAACTGCCGTAGCGCGATACTGTGATGAAGTAAAGCATTGGGATATCTGGAACGAACCGAACATAGACTTCTGGCAACCTGAACCTAATCCTCAAGATTATGCTCACCTCTTGAAAGCAACCTCCGAGAAGATCAAGTCGATTGACCCATCAGCGCAGGTAATTGGCCTGGGCACATCGACCATTGACTTTCACTACGTATCTGATGTTCTGCAAGAGGATGTCATTGAATCTATTGATTATCTTGGTTTCCATCCTTACCGATACTATCCGGAAGACGATCAAGACAATATGGGACTTCCGTATCCACCGTCTCCGTCCACACGCTACGAGGAAGAACTGCAGGCCTTGAAAGATACTCTTGCGAAATATGACCCGACTGGACGAGTGGGATTCTGGGACGAGGAAGCAGGGTATCCATCGCAACCTGAGATCTTCATCTGGACATCTGATACCATTTACTCATCAGATGCCACCCAGGCAAAATACCTCCTGCGTCGGTTCTTCCTGAATCTTGGATTTGGAGTGAGAGTAACTACCTGGTTTTATGATTACGACCAGGTCAGTGCTTACCCCAGCATTCTGGGGTCTACATGGTATCAACACTACTATGATGCTGACTGGTTCGAGAAAGAAGTTCCTTTCCATTTTAACTATCTTGGCATCACCTACTCCCCTCCAGCTGAAACCTTGCTCATCGAGGCTGAGCACTATGATACTCTATATCCGCCTCTTGAGGATGGCGGCACCTACATCTACACAAATGACGGTGATGGCGATCTTCAAGGCAGCGCCATCTATAATATCGAGATCCCGGATTCTGGTCTTTACACAGTATGGTTGAGGATGCGTAATCCTGATGAAACCGCGAGCTTCGTCGTGTCGATTGATGATACCAACCCACACTGGGTATCCAATTCCCAGAATACAGGGACTGGCTCCCAGTTCATCTGGTCAGTACCAGTCAACGCCGAGCTCATACGATGGCACTATCTCTTCAGGGGAGTACATCTCTTCACATTGAACGCAGGCAGTCATTGGTTGAGGATTCGAACTGGTACAGACGGTTCAAGTCTTGATAAGATTATCGTCAAAGAAGAAGGGCCAGCTCTAACCCTAAAACCTGCATACTACGCTCTGCAGAACCTGGCAGCAGTATTCGACTGCAAGATCATCTCCGATACAGGGTTAGGATTTAGCTTTGAGAACATTGATGTCCCTATGGCTGACTGGAGTGAACTTCGTGGTTTCGGATTCCAGGACACCTCCAGTGAGAACTGGTTGATATCATATTGGCTTGGAACAAAGGTGGTGGATGATCATCACCGGGATCACCACATCAACCTGACGGTGGAAGTTAATCCAGCGGTCAATCCCAGAATCATCAACTTCCTCGATGGGTCGGTCGATGAGATAACCAGCTTCACCGTCATTGATTCCACTGTGATTTTTGACAGCCTCCCAATCGCTGATTTCCCATATTGTCTGGCACTTCACTGGCCCACAGGCGTTGAGGAAGGAGGCACGCGAAGCGTTCAAAAGGTGCCTCTCACTGTTTCCCCAAATCCATGTAGACAGCTTTCGGCTATTAAATATCAACTACCGACTCAGAGTTCGGTCTCTCTGAGAATCTACGAACTCAGCGGACGGCTGGTGATGACGTTAGTAGACGAAGAGCAGGAAATGGGAGAATACTGTCTTGCTTGGGATGGCACAGATGACAAAGGGAGGGATGTACCATCTGGTACGTATTTCATCAAGCTACAAGTTGGTGGCAAATGCTCACAATCCAAGAAGCTGCTACTTCTCAGATAGACGAGTCGCAGACGGTGACTGAGGTTTTGACATTCAGACGCGGGTGATGTCGTCCCTTGTCTGGCGATTCGACAGTAGGTCGCTGTATCTGGCCTCTAGCGCAGAGGGAAAATGGGAAGTGTCCCTATTTCTATTTCTCTCGTATCCTCACTCCTTCCCCGTGAATGGAGGATAAGTGTCTGTGAAAAAGTACTCATAGTATGCGCTTACGCGAAGCTGCCACCGTATATAGCCGACGACGAAGTCAAACGCCCACTTAGGATATCTTGTGGTGAAGAGGATCGCCCACCAAGAGACAAACACTACGACAAAAACAGCTATTCCATAAAACAAGAGAACTATTCCATGTGGTATTCCTACGTAGAGCCACCCCAGAAATGTCTTGAGAAGAAGGACCCCTCTCGATAGTCTCTCGGGGTACTCAATTGAGAACTTGACTGCAGAGTCTTGCATACTCACCTCCCTTTTCTTCACACTTCCCCACAACGCCACGCCGTTCTGTTTCGCTCTACTTGCATCCCCCCTTCGCGGACCGCCCCGTCAGTGCGTAGGCTCACACGGAGGTGGGCCGCCACGGTAGATGTAAGAGACGATATACGTAGCGTCGGCAACAGTCAACCTGCCGTCAAGATTGACATCTCCACATCCGTATCGCGTGTCGATGTAGCCAAGACTCACATCGACCTGGTATGTAGTAGCATATTGGTCCTGAAACCAGCATTGAAGGGGTATTCCACTGAATGTGTAGACACCCATTGGTGCGGTGTCGGAGATTCTTCCTTCGAGCTTCACGGCGATATATGTTCCCGGGAGTACTCCACCCCCAAACATGTTCGCTGCACCAGCCGCCAGTTCATCTTCTATTGGATCGAAGAAGGAAGCCTGGAGTTCTAAGTAGGGGTCAGCTGCGGTCCCACCCCAGTCTACAGTCATGGTATCAGGATCGAATATTGTCGCACCTCCAAGAGGAGCGTTGAGGTAGACTTGATACGTATACACTTCAAAATCATTCTCCATCATCAGATGCCATTCGAAGGCTTCCCCAGGCTCAACCTTCAGTGTCTCTGGCTCGAAGAAGTACCGATTGGTCGCCCATACAGTGCTGGACACGGCCGCCAGTACTCCGCATACCAGCATGACCAGAAGTAACTTCCTGTAATTCATTTTGCCCTCCTTGTCAATTCGGGACTGTGCTTGCGGTTTTGACATTTAGATGCGGGTAGTCTCGCCCCGCGATGCCCGCTGTACTCATTCTGTATCTCCCTCACCGCACACGACTCGTCCAAAGCATCGTCTCCTCTTTCCCGATGATTAGACAGTAGATCGCCGTATCTGGCCTCTGGCGCAGAGGAAAAATGGGAAGTGTCCCTATTTTTCTTAAAGAGGCAGGATTCTACTAATGAGAACAGGGCTACCCTCCCGGTCAGTATACAGCGGTTATGGTGGGAAAAGACGAGGTGGGTAAGAGGATAGCCCTATTTATCTTTTGCATCTGCATCCTACCGTTGGCTGACCATTGCATTACGGTTTCCATTCGCATACGATATCAGTTGGTGCGAAGTTCACAGGTTCCCATCTCGTGCGCAGCGTCACCAGGTGTGCGGGATACCCGACAGCCGGGAGCCCCAAGGACGGGTAGAATACTGTTGAGTAGACCGTGAGTCCCCGCGTCGTGATGATAATCGAATCAATTGATGCAGAGACAGAAACTCCGCTCTCTCCGGAAAGAAGCGCGATCACCATACTGTCGGAATAATCCACCTCGGGCAGCGGACGCGCGGGAGCAAACTGCTGTACGAACAACCTCTCTTCTTTCTCTGAGCGAAGGACAGCAGTGCTGAGAGTGTGGTTATGAAAAGTCCGGGCATCCTTGAGTAGAGTCTCAAACGGAACCTTCCTCTGTGGTGTCCCAGGCCCGAAGATCCAGCGCTCGCAGCCGAATGTGATGCAGATAATCGGCAGGACGAGAATCACCAGCTTCCTCAACACCATACCCTCCCGTCTATCCTTCATGCTGACTACTGGTATATTACTCTTCGTCGGTTTTCTTGTCAACTGTCCGGTTTCTTATCCTTTCGCACAGAAATCTCATGTTCATCCTGAAGAAAGACTCAAACGACCAGGTATCAAAGGGTTTCGGAATGGGAACCGAGTCTATCTCACTCTTATCGGCTCCTTCATCCATCATCTCTTTTGCCAGATTCTCTACCGTCTCTATATACTGAGCCATAACTGAAAGGGCCTTTGCATTTCCTACAGAACCATGGCCTGGAACGACCGTTTCTATATCCAAATCCTGTATTTTCTTCAGATACTCTTTCCAATGGTCGGGATCGCCATCAGCCATATACGGGTGCACACCTACAAAGACCAGGTCAGCCGCAAAGACTATCTTCTCACCAGGCAGGCATAGTATCAGGTCACTCTCCGTATGTCCTTTGCCATGGCATATGAGTTGAGCCGTCCTCTTAGAACCATGGATCACTAATTCCTGGTCGAAGGTCAGATTCGGTACTCTTGACTTGAGCATGGAGTGAGATTCCACCATGGCTTTGTAGTACCCATGCCACATCAAATACGTCTGCTTCTTTGAAGGATCTTCTTCGACGCGCATGAGGGAATCCATCTTCACGAGCGCATCCTTCGCATATTCTCTTTCCCTCGCAATCTGTTGCGGCTCATTCTCCATGATCAACTCTCGGGTCAATTCTGTACTTACGATTGTTACATCGTTCCCGAACACCCCATTCCCACGAATATGGTCATTGTGCCAGTGGCTATTGACTACGTACGCTACTGGGCTCAGGTTGAGCTGCTTCGCAGCTGTGAGGAGCTCCCGAGCGGCAACCGGAGAAAGGAAGGTGTCAAAGATGAGCGTCTCGTCGCCAAGGTCGATTATGCCTGCATTGCAGATTGCGTGCCCACCAATAACATGAATTGCCGCATAAATGCCGTCAGCCAACCTTTGCAGCTCGAAATTGCGCGACTGTGGCAACTCTGCAGATAACTGGCCTGACATAACCATCATCGCTGAAATAGCTGGAACTACCTTCCCTATGTAGCATCCCATTTTGCCAAATGGAAAGAAACACTGCAACTTCATCTTCACCTCCTTGGCGAAGAGTACCTCTCATCGTCCTCAGGCCTCTTGTACAATCCCCACTCTCAGGCACCTTCTCCCCACGCAAGGAAGATCAGAACCAAGTGCTCTTCACTCTCTGTCCAAACAACGTGGTCTGAACCAGGCGGAATATAATACGACTCGCCAGCTTTCACCGTGATCGTCTCATCTCCGATCTTGGCGAAGCCTTCACCAGATATAAAAACGAAGGCCTGATGGAATGGGTTCGTGTCACCGGGTTCGTTGAGCCGTTCACCTTTCTTCAGGAGATACCAGGCACTTCGAAACCCTGGGTGGTAGTAGAGAGGAATTGCGTGCCCACCGTGCACCATGCGCGAATGTTCCTCACGGAGGAGAACCCGCTCAGGCATGGATCGGTTGAAGAAATGCTGGATGAAACTGAACACCTTCACTCTCAGCTCAGGTGTGAACTCGATGTCCTCAACCGGTTGGAGCTCCAGCGGTGCCACCTCGGCCCCGTGCGCTTTCCCTGCTGCCGTCAATCCGGTCATCTTTCCTTCGTACATCATTCTCAAGGTTTCAACGCTTGTAGAGATGATGAACTGTGCTCGTTGGTCCGGGCCCTCACCAACCACGACATGCCCGCCTGGTTCTACCACGATGTGCCATGATTGTCTAGGTGTGAGGTCAATCTGGACACTGAGAGAAAAATCCTCCTCGATCTTCTGGCTGAAGATCGCCCCCATCTCCTCAAGCATCTGTTTCACACTGGGTGCCGACGCATACGCTGCTGCTGCGCTGGCAGCAAGTGCGGCGGGAATGCGGCGACCGACTGAAGATTCACACAACTTGAATACGGCAATCGCGCAGAGAGAGACCACCGAGATTGCCAAGACTGAACGGACTCTCCTCTTCGCGAGTCCGGGTATGACGGGAATTCTCCGTCTTGATCTCCTCCTCATCATGTGTGGTACCTCCTTCTTAGCTCTCGGCGTTGAGTATCAGAGTCTATCTCTCCAAAAATCGTCTATGTCGTGTCGGTTCCAACACATCTCTGCTATCACCGTCTTCCGGCTGCTTCCAGCAGTCACATCCTGAGCAATCTCACATCTCATCCTATTCTTCACTGGATACAGCCGATGATCCAACACCGAGGAGAAATCCGCAATTCCACGCGACTTCGGGAAAACGGCAGCTATCGTACAAGAAAGAGGGCGACAACCCCGGCGACTACCGCCAAAGCCAGAGCAATGATTATGGCCATCCTGATCTTCTTCTCTCTCGGTCAGCTCACTCAATGGTTTCTGCCTTCTCCCGATAGCGACACCACAGGCCAACCCCACAGCCATGCCTGTGACATAACCTGTCACGAAATCACTCATCCCTGCGCGCTCCCTTTCTTCTCCATCTTCATTCGAAGCATACCCATAACCTACAAGATAGCGAGGAAGTGTCAACCGGCCGCGTCTCTACAGCATGAGCCATGCATCATGATCCCCGGCCTCCTGCTAACCTTTGAGCCCTTCCGAGTCAGCACTTCTTGTACCCTGCTCCTTAGTCCGGCTTGTGTCAGCCCACAGATGCGGTCTATCCTGATTACACCGTAGCGGTAAACGACTGCATGGAGGATCTTCACTCTTCTCTCCCCTTCCTGGCGTAAATCTCTTCAAAGTCTCCCTTCGTCATTTCATATATCATATGATGCCTATAGTATATTCCCTCCGTTCTCCTGAAGCCCACTTTCTCATACAACTTCGTTGCTGCTTGATTGTCCCGATGGGGTGGAACGAGAAGCACATCTCCATCCGTTTCGGTAAATACATATCGAGTGATGGCTCTCATTGCTTCCGTACCATATCCTTGACGCCAGAAAGGCTTCGCCAATTTGATATCTGTCATCACGGCGGTCTTGCCCTGGGGTACGTTGTAGTCACGGCATTTCCAACCTGTCCGCAGCCTCCCCAGCCCGCTCTCTCCAATCAAGGTTTGCATCTTGAGCCTGAAAACGAATTGCACTTCAGTGCCACCATGCGTCGCTACTCTCCCCCTGTACTTCTCGTACCAAACCTTCATCCGCTCATAGTCCCAGTTTCGAGGGAATCCCGCATACCGCATGACCTGAGGGTCATTCCAGAGTCTCTGCAGGAATCTCAATTGCCTCTGAGTGGCGGGATGCATCAGCAGACGCTCCGTTTCGATGATCATCTCTTCATTCACTGCAGGGTCCCATCCCACGTCCAATGTGCGAGTTTAGATGCAACTTCACAAATCCACCACATCGCTCACTCAGCTTCAGATTGAGCGCAGACAGCCCTTCGTCTTCATTTCTCTGATGCATGTGGGGAGCGCGAACAGAGACGATACGAGTCACCGGGAGTCAGCTTTCTTGCAGAAGTTTTTGTACGCCAGAAGAATCACTTCCACGAACTCATCGGTCTTCTCCTCTGGAACCCAGTTGTGGCGCTTCACTCGTCTGAGAAGTTCTCTTCTGAGAACATTCTCACCTTCTATATCCAGTGCGCGAACTCGTGCAAATATCTCATCAAGCTTATAGACACCTACTTCGATGCCATCGGTCAATCCCACTCTCGTCACATCCTCTGCCGCCGAACTGCAGCACTGTCCGGGCGGTCATATTGAACGATACGGAAGACGCATGCTTTCACCTCCTTCTGGATACTTGGCAGCCATATGGGACGGTGACCGAATCATATCCTCTGTGCCGGCTCCGGGTTCGCGACCGCACGCACACATCATGATACATAGGACCCCGCCCATTTTGTCAAGACGCGCCATCCTGCTGGACCGCTGCCTGCCCGGTATCATATTGTCCACCGAGAACTGACCTTCTCCAAGAGACAGCCATGGGGACCGCGATATCGCCGTCACGTCCTGGGTGTCCCCTGCCCTGCGCTTGTATACGAAATTTGCCAGTGATTACGTGTACAAGACCAAGGGGTTTTTGTGGAGGAGGCTTCAACGACCACTCGGTCTACCAGCGTCAGTGTGACTCACTCTAACATACAGCGCAATATCGCCCCTGATTCTCGTACCGGGCGTGAAGTTTTGTCCATACGGACCCGTAGGCGAAGCCGATCTCAAGATCCCGAAACTCCGGGACGCAAGAAATGCCCCTTGGTCATCTACGCAGCCACTGTCAGAACGCAGATACATCCCTGCCCTGCCCGCTCATTGAC
>Ga0209636_10003892_pt1 | contig 15259 bp, 11 predicted proteins | sample DeeMarSWOR152_54_FD_187464 | JGI IMG/M metagenome (GOLD analysis project Ga0209636, IMG submission 187464) | Marine sediment microbial communities from White Oak River estuary, North Carolina - WOR-1-52-54 (SPAdes) (version 2) | ecosystem: Environmental > Aquatic > Marine > Intertidal zone >...
TGGTTGGTGCAGGAACATCGGGTAAGGCAGCAGCGCTATCAGCAGCACAGGCGGGCGCTAAAGTAATACAGATTGACAAACACACTACCTACAGGTGGGCTGGTGGGCATATTGCCGCCATAGATAGTAGGGTTCAGAAAACATTGGGTATTAAGGTTGACAAGGATGATGTCTGTCTACAGCTTCTGAAATGGGCAGGAAACAAACCTGACCAAAGATTTTATCGATTGTGGGCCAACAAAAGTGGTGCCGTTCTAGACTGGTTAATGGATATGTCAGATGCCGCCGGGATTGAAACGCGTATGTACCAGTGGCCGCGCCCGGCCGGCTTCGATTTGAAGAGGGAATACTACCCAGAATACCCGGTCTGCCACTGGCAGAGTTATAATGGCAGTAGAGAGCTTAACCACAGTCTCTTGTTGAACTGCGTGCAGGAACACACGTTAAAGCTCAGGGTTGATATTCGTTACCAGACCCGGGCAATGCAACTGGTAAGACAAGGGAATGGTCGGGTTACAGGTGTCATTGCCCGTGATAAAAGGGGTAAATATGTTCAGTTCAATGCCCATAAAGCTGTGGTGCTCTGTACTGGGGATTATGGCAATAACCCTGATATGATGGAAAAATACTGCTCCACTGCAGCGGACATTGCGCGTACCAATAATATCTTCATGAATGCTAATGAAAATCTTAAAGCGGCTCCGGACCCCTTAAACACCGGTGATGGGCATTTGATGGCTATGTGGATAGGTGCAGTGATGGAACCAGCACCCCATGCCCCCATGGCCCATGCTACCATGAGCCCTCTGGGTAACGGTGCATTTTTACGCGTGAATATTAGCGGCGCACGCTATGAGAACGAAGATGTCCCTGGTCAGAGTATAGCTAATTCGCTTGTCCGCCAGCCTGGTAAAAAGGTCTGGCAGCTGTTCGACAGCAAGTGGGAAGAAGAATTACCCAGGATGGGCGTGGGGCTGGGAAAATTCTATGAAGTGAATGACGTGGTTCGAGCGCGTGTTGAGGAGGACGCGGTGAAGGTTCCCACTTTGGAAAAGCTGGCACGGAGGATTGACGTACCTTTGAAAACATTCAAGGCGACAATACATAGGTACAACAAACTGGCCAAGAGGGGCAAAGACCTGGATTTTGGCAAGCGTGCTGATAGGCTGACGACCATTGAAAAGCCGCCATTCTTCGCCGCCTTGATTCAGCAGGAGTTCCTGGTTGTTCTGGGCGGTCTTAATACGAACATACAATTTCAGCCTCTGGATGCGGATGGAGACGTTATTCCAGGATTATACCTGGCTGGGAACACCGTCGGTAACCGCTTTGCGGTCGACTACCCCACGATGTGCCCAGGACTCAGCCATGGAATGGCCTGGACTACCGGCCGTATTGCTGGTTTGAACGCCGCAGCAGAGAAGGTGTAGTGCCGGGCCGCATTAACGATTAACAGCCAGTTGTATTGCACATATAGTTGGGCGCATTTGTAACCTCGTACGTGGCTATGAAATCTAAAAAACCCATCTTTGCAATAGAGCGATATTTTTATACTACCCTACCATTATCTCTCATCAGCTTGAACAGGACGTTGTTAGGGAATCTACCGTGGAAAAAACCCTTGACATTTTCTCTTTTTAGTGGTTTTAATTGGTGTCCATTGATGGAGGAGAAACAAGAATTATCACTCATAGATTTGCAGTCTGGTGATAAAAGAAAGGAGGGAGAACAATGAAGAAATTGGTGGTCCTTTTTGTAATTGGAGTAGTGAGTGTTTCTTTCTTGTCTGCCTGGGTCGAGAAGGCTTCCGCTCAAAAATCTGCTAACCCTATTTTGATACGATATGGTACTGATCTACCGCCCCATTTCCCGCCTGTTGTCGGTCAGCACTGGTGGGCAGAAGAGGTTACCAAGAGAACGGAAGGCCGGGTAAAAATTGAGATGTACCCCGCCAGTTCCCTGAGCACTCAGGCAGCTGCACTTGAAAATGTTCTCGCCGGGGTGTGTGACATGTACATGCTCAGTAGTAATGTCTATCGGAAGCATTTTCCGATCACTTGTATAAACGGTTTACCTGGCGTTGGCTTCGCTGATGAGACCTTGGAGGCCAATACGGCTCATATGAATACCTTTTTTGAGATTCTAAAAAAATTCCCGGCTGCAGCGGCCGAATTCAAGGACTTCGGCGAGATGTTCTTCTATGTTATCTACTCGGAATCATATCTGGTATCCAAGGGTAAGCAGATCCGTGTCCCAGCAGATGTAAAAGGAATGAAAGTGGGAAGCGGTGGTATCAGGATGGATTTTATGGCAAAGCTTGGTGCCACACCGGTGTGGGACATACCACCCACGGCGTATGAGAAGCTGCAAACCGGAGTTACCCAGGCCACTTTCGCGGCAATAAGTGCGGTCCATGATTTCCAGCTTTTCGAGGTGTCAGATTATGTACTTGATGTTCCCTTTGGTGGGGGTGGACATCCAATCGTCATAAACAAAGACACCTGGAATAAAATATCACCCCAGGACCAACAGATAATGAAGGAGCTTGCCCCCGAAGGGGCAAAAATATCCCACCAGGCGCTTGCCGACCTCAACACTCTAGCCTGGAAAGAGATGAGAGATAAGAAGATGAAAGTAAGCGCGACCAAAGAAGAGAGAAAGCTCTGGGAAGAGACGTTCAAGGTACTGTGGGAAGAATGGATTGCCCAAAATGAGGCTGCCGGGATAAAAGAGGCAAGGGATATTTTCAATTTTTGGAAGAAGGCGGCAGACAAATCATGGGTTCAGTAGTCCTCTCTTGAAAACGATAGGGGTGGGTGCCGTGGGATTGCGCTCCCTTGGCCCCACCCCACTCCTCTAACTGGACTGCAAGTCAGCGTTTACCCCATAAGAAAGCCCTGTGTGAGCTACCCCGTTGGAAGGTCAGAGACCTTCTAACGGGGTTTACCAGTCGGTTTGCAAGGTTTACCAGTCGGTTTGCAAGGTTTACCAGTCGGTTTGCAAGGTTTACCAGTCGGTTTACAAAATGTATGTGGTGTGAAATGGGATGGCGAAATACCTTAATGAAGCTGCCCTCGAGAACGGAGGGAGGGCTGCAAGCGCTCAGCAAGGTAATGGCGGTGATAGCTGCATTTGTTTTGGCCTTCATGATGCTGCTGACGGTTGGTGACGTTGTGGGGAGGTATTTCTTCAGGCACCCGATAAAAGGGACCTGGGAGCTTGTAGGCCTCTTCCTCGTTTGCGCCGGAACCTGGGGGTTGGGTTACTGCCAGATGGAAAAAGCGCATATCAGTATCACAGTACTGGTAAAGCGGTTCTCCCGGAGGGTTCAGGCAATTACCAATAGTTTAGCGTATCTTATTGGCCTCGTCGGTTTCTCATTAATATGCTGGCGTATGTTTCTGATGGCTAAAAAATACTATTTCCTTCCCAAGGGTAACATTACCGACACTCTTGAGCTCCCTTATTTCCCCTTTATGTTAGCCCTTTCAATTGGTGCCGGTATCATGGCATTGATGCTTGTCGTAGACCTGGTACGTTCTCTTGCTGAGGTGATACGGAAATGAGCCCGGCTGAGGTAGGGCTAATTGGTTTTACCCTCATGATACTATTTATCATGCTGGGGGTGAATGTTGCCTTTGTCTTAATTGTACTGGGCTTTGCCGGCCTGGCTTTACTAATGGGTGTCGAGCCGGCGCTCTCCAGCATGGCGATTATTTCATTCGAAAGGGCAAGTAGTTATGAATTTGCCGTAGCCCCGCTATTTCTGCTCATGAGTGCTTTTGTTTCCCGCAGTGATATCGGCAAAGAAGCCTATGTAATGGCACGCACATGGGTTGGACAGTTTAGAGGCGGTTTGGCTATGGCTACATCGGTCGCTTGTGGCCTATTTGCCGCCTGCTGTGGTTCCAGCTTAGCTTCTGCCTTGGCCATGGGAAAGATAGCCTATCCTGAGATGAAGCGACACAACTATGAGGCCAGATTATCAACGGGTATTATTGCCGCCGGAGGCACGCTGGGTATCCTCATCCCACCCAGTATGGGATTTATCCTCATCGGCATTCTGACTCAATTATCCATAGGCAAGCTGTTTATTGCTGGCATTATCCCTGGAATCATTGAGGTCCTGTTCTATATCCTTACGGTTTACCTATTATGCAAATTGAGACCTCAATTGGGTCCTCCTAGCCCCATGACGACCATCAGACAAAAATTCAGGTCACTCAAGACGACCTGGCCTGTGGTTCTGCTCTTCCTGCTGGTTATAGGGGGTATCTATGGAGGTGTTTTCACCCCTACCGAAGCCGGCGGGATTGGAGCTTTTGGAGCTCTTGTAATAAGCATGGCCCGAAGGCAACTCACTCCGGCTGGCTTTACCGAGTGTTTACTGGATACAGCCAAATTGTCGGCAATGATGATAGCCCTCATATTGGGGGCCTTCATCTTCAATCAATTCCTGGCAGTAACCAGGATTCCCTTCATTGCCAGCGAATGGGTAACCGGTCTCGGTCTGAACAGATACGTTATCCTTATTATCATTATACTCATGTATATCGTGCTTGGCATGCTTTTCGATATTTATGCCATCATGGTCCTTACGATTCCCATCCTTTTCCCCACGATGACGGCACTCGGCTTTCATCCTTTATGGTATAGCGTAATAATGGTACGGGTGATAGAGGTAGGATTGATTTCACCGCCATTCGGTATAAACCTCTTCGGCCTGTCTGGAGTGGTTGATGTTCCTATGGGCATTCTGTACCGTGGTGTCGTGCCTTTTTTGATAGCGGATATCGTGCATATTGCGCTCCTGATAGCGGTACCCTCACTCTCTACATTCTTACCGGAGATGATGCTATCCAAATGACTCGGCCAGTTTTTCAATAAGCAATCAGTTTCTACCCATACCTTTGATAAGGTGCAGGGTATACTTTCTTATATTTTTTCCCTGGGTGATTTTTTCCCTATGGGTGATTTTTCCCCAATGGGTGAACTCTTTGGATATGCTTTGCCGTCACGAAGTTCAATATAATTGACCTCCGCAAGCTCATCCAGCATCAGTTTCACATTTACCGGCGATAGCGGGGGATATATCTCTTCTCTCTCATACTCCGTGAATTTGCTCAATATTTCATCTGCAGGTATACCTGGTTCATTCCTGATTTTTTCCAGGAGGCTCATTTCTCTTCGGTAATAGGGGAGTGTATAACCGCCACTCGCCAGGTCACATGACTCAACCATAAAATAGGCTGAGGTTCTGCAATCCGCGCAGGCAAAGCCTGCGCCTCCTTTAAGACTTGTAGGACGCTCAGGGGATACAACGATTTTTGATCTCTCTCCAGCGCCTTCAGGCTGCTTCTTTAAGGGACGGAACCCGATCCCATCATATGTTTTCATGCTTGGGTCCTTGGCACTTAAACCGGAGTATCTGAAGATAATCCGTTCATAAGCCCTGTTTCCGGAAAAGAAGGTGTGCCATATTGTTGGCACCATAGTAAGTAATACGCCCGGGCAAATTCTCCCTTCAATCCTTTCCCCATCATACGTAAACTCTTCACCAATTTGATAATCGAAATGACAGGGGAAATTATCTACATCATTTGCAAATCCAACAAGCTTACATCTAACCTTAAACGGCATACGAGGTCCCTCCTTTCAATTCAGTCTATATGTAATGATGAGTATTTCAGGGCTCTCATGGGCTTTACTTTTGGGTTAACGCATTGATAAAACCATAAACCAAGGGGAGTGTCAAATTTTTGCTCCCTCAGCCGTTTCTATCCCAAGGAAGTGTATTAAGTTTAATGCTATCCAAATTAAACCACATTCAACTGGACGGAATCATAGAGAACGGGTAAACCATTAAAAATGTTATTATCAACATTACACGTAATTAAAGAGCATTTGTTACGAACCTGGATGAGACAATCTTATTGACAAGTTTTTTCCGTTATGATAGTTGATCGGTCAATATAGAGAGAATCCGGAGGTGGGACTCGATAAAAATGAGCAAAAGGAAGCCCTTGCTAACGAGGAGAATCCCATTCCAGTACTGTATGCCGCCTGTGCGACCACTGGATGCTGGGAGACTGAGAGTTACTGCTACCACCTTACCTGACACTTATTCGGCTTTGCTCTTAACTCGGGCTGTATCGCCGGGGAAAAATGCCATCACATATATTATACCCAGATTATAGTCTTCAGAGAGGGGAGAATTTCCATGGCGACAAAAACAATGAGGATTGAAAGGGAGATCGTCAGAAGTGAAAGGGAGACCATCTTTCAAGAGCTTAGGAAGGCAATTGGAGCCGAAAAGGTAAGAGACGATGAGGTAACACTGGTAACTTACGGCAGGATCCGCCACGGCTTCGATATCATGTGGCCTTTCCGCAAGCCAAGCATGGTGGTTTTTCCCGAGACCAGAGAGGACGTAGTTGAGACCCTTAAGATTGCCAACAGACACAAATTTCCCGTCACTTCAGTGGGTACCGCCGCGATCATGCTCGGGACAACAGAGGGCGGTATCATTTTAGATCAGCGACGCAGGGACAAAGTAATTGAGATAAATACCGACTCCGGATATGCGGTTATCGAGCCCGGTGTTAGTTTCGACAAGCTTACCTCAGCACTGAGAGGAACGGGGTTCAAGTGCTCAGTCGGCACGATGCCGGGACCCGGAACGGTCCTTGGTCAGGCTTTATCGAGAGGTTCGCAAAGTTTTTCAACCAGGTACCTCAGTCTCGTTCTTGACCTTGAAGTCGTCCTCCCCGACGGGACCGTTTTCAGTACCGGTTCTTCCCATTTCGATGGCGTCGGAAGCCACCTGAGATACGGCCCGTATCCTGATTTAGCTGGCCTGTATACCTGCGCCTATGGCGCTATGGGTGTCATCACCAAAGCGGCAATCAGAATCCACCCCGTAAATGAGGTTTACAGAATTCATTTTGCCGGATTCGATAACTACTCGGACGCCGTCGATTATGTCAAAGACCTTGTTAACAACAATATCCCCGAGCACACCTTCATCTGGAACTGGCACATGTATTTGACTTGGCCTCTTGCCCCTTCCGACATGGAAGCCGTAATGCCCCAAATCCTGGAATCTGACTTTAGGAAACCGCCGGAAGGGACACCTTATAATCTCGTCAGTTCCTTCCTTTCCGGCTATAAAGAGCTCGTGGACGCCTACGAGAAAGTGTGCGCTAAGGTAGCCAAAAAATGCCACGGCAGAGTCCTCTCCGATGAAGAGGTTGAAAAACGCTTTCCCGCAACCTTGGCTGGCTTCAGGCAACAATACGGCGACTACAGTTACCGTGAATCCGTACATTGGAACAAAGGAAGGTTCGCCGGCTGGTATGTATTTGCCGAGCCTAAAGACATGAAGGAGATAGAGAAATTCGCGGTAAATGAATTTTCGAAATTCGGAAAGGCAATCAATCCGGTTAACTACTACTCCCATCCCTTTGACTTCGGCCGTTCAATACTTTTACGCATCGGCGGCTTCCCCAACCCGGACGATATCGAGTTGAGAAAGAGAATAAGTAAAAAGTTCGACGAAATGTACGATGTGGCGTTAAAAAGGTACGGCGCCGTCCCCATACGTCCGATTGGGTCGGACAGAGCAGAAACCTATATGAAAGTTCTCCGAAGTATTAAAAAGGCGCTCGACCCCAATAACATTCTTAACAGAGACTCAGGATTGTTTGAGGAGGAATAACGTTGAAATTATCCACTACGCTAAAAGACGTTCAAGCAGCAGCAGCTCGCTGTCTTAGGGAGGCCAGGTGTACTTACGGCGCTTGGCCCGAGAACCATCCCCTATGCCCGATGTATTGGCATGAACCCTCCTTTACTTTCAGCGGTGGAGGCTACCTTTTTATCACCTCGGCTCTGCTTGATAACAAAATAGACTTCAATCAATCTATAACCGACTTCGCTTTCAGCTGTACCGGCTGTATGGCCTGCGACAGTAATTGCAACATTATCCGTTCCCATGAACCCTATGTCGACATCCTGGACATTATTCGCCTCCTGAGAAGCGAAACCGTCAAGAGAGGCTTCGTCCCCGAGGGCGTCGCTAAGAGGATGTACGACGAGGTCAAGAAAACGGGAGACTACGGGCAGGCGAGCAGCCTCAAGCTTCCTGATCAGATAAGCAGTGATAAGGCAGATACGGTCATCTTTGCCGAATGCTCCCACACCAGGACTCAGAAGGATATCTCCGAGGCTACCGTTAGGTTGCTAGAAAAGATTGGTAGCCCGGTTTCGCAGTTTACCGAAAGGGGATGTTGCGGCTCGACTCTCTATGACTTCGGCTTCTGGGAGCACCTGGAGCCGCTGGCCAAAGCCACCTGGGAGAAGATGAAGGGGTTGAAAGACAAGACCTTTGTCTTTATCAATCCTCACTGCCAGGAATTTATCGTAAAGAGATACCCCGAAATCCTTCCCGATTATACCAGCATCAATAACCAGCATATCAGCCAGCTCTTAGCCGATGCCTTCAAAAAAGGCAAGCTGAAGAGCAAGAAGAGGGGCAAGGTAAAGGTCAGCTATCATGACCCCTGCTACCTGGGGAGAGGACTGAGAATATATGATGCTCCCAGAGAGGTTCTGGCCTCCTTAGATGGAGTTGAGCTGGTGGAGATGGTAAGAAACAGGGAAAATTCCTTCTGCTGTGGTGCCAGGGCGTTGGGTAATTATGTCCCCAATCTATCTGAAGACACAACCAGGGAAAGGATAAAGGAGTTTGAGGCTACGGGGGCAGATCTGCTGATAACGGCCTGTGCTTACTGCAAGGAGAACTTCCAGAACGTAATGCCCGGTAAGGACAAGGTAAAAGTAAATGATTTGATTGAGTTCGTTACCGAGCATACGTGATTACATTGTAATCCTGTTCGCAGTATTCGGGAGCGAAAGGCTACCCATTAATTCTCCACGAGAGAGGAGAGCAGCTCATGGCAGAGAGAAAATATGAAAAATACATTATAACGGAATTCAAGCCAGGCCTGGAACTACCCGAATTCAGGGGAAAACCCGGGGTGCCATCCGAAAGGTCAAACTTCATGATGTGGTTGGGTGACCAAATAATAGAAGGAAGCCCTTATGTGGAAGCTGTATGGCTTTGGAAAGGGGCCGCTGACCCATCAGGCGGATTCCCGCAGCATGTACACAATTATGATGAAATATTGGGCTTCTTTGGAACAGACACGGAAGATGTATATGACCTCGGAGGAGAAATAGAGTTCTGGTTGGATGATGAGAAATACCTGCTTACTAGGAGCTGTCTTATTTTTGTCCCCAAGGGGATGAAACACTGTCCAATCGTATTCAAAAGAATCGATAGACCTATTTTTCATTTTCTCTTTGTAACTGGGGGTGAATATCGTTGAGGAAAGTAATTATTCTCAATAGCAGCCTCTTAGCGTCGTACGAATCCAACTACCCATGATGAATTGCTTCGTCATTGTCGGAGTGACCGGTGTTCTTTTAGGCACCGTATTCCGCGGCATAGTCCCCTTCTTTGTAGCCGATATATTCCATGTAGCTCTCCTGGTACTCGTTCCAGGAATTTCGCTATTCTTACCAAAAATGATGATGGGGTGATAGGAAGGTTAGAAAAGGAAATTGCTGGGTGATGTTGTGTATGGTTAGTCATTTCAATGCTAAAAAAAGGGAAATCCAGAATGATAACAAAGACCGAGAATCTAAAAGCTGACCTGATAATCGTTGGTGGTGGCGGGTGATCTGCTATGGTATTTGGTCTACCTATTATGTCAGTATCTTTAGCATAATCGCCACCTGTTCCTGAGGTCATTGCGAAGGCGAAGTTCGACGGTATGAGGAGTATAAGAGAATGGAGGGAGGCCACAATGTATTCTAGGAAGCTATTAAGCCTTGAAGACGCTCGTGCTGTTGGTGAAGCGGCATTAGCGAAAGCTATGGAGAACCCGGATTCGCCCGTGGCGATTGCCATTGTTGATGCGACGAGTGAGCTAGTCTATTTCATGAAGATGGATAATTCTTCACCGCTCTATGGCAAGATGGCGATAAACAAAGCTTATACTATAGTACACTTCGAAATGGATAATATTAGAAAATTTTTGGCGCCACAGGGACTGGATATTAGTGCCTTCCCAGACCCAAAATTCACGCCAATGGGAGGCTCAATCCTCAAGGCACCTGATGGCACCATAATCGGTGCCATAGGTGTCTCTGGTCGTAGACCAGATATCCATAAGGTCGGAGACCGAGAAATAGAACAGACAGGGGTCAAGGCTCTACCTCGCTAAACAAGACATTTATAGGGTTAGCTGTGCCGGATTTAGTCTGGTGATGATACCGGGCTTATTGAGGGAACGGGAAAAAGATTCTCTTTAGCTATTATCTTTTATAGATAAACCCAATCGTTGAATTGCTACCCTAGTCGATGTGGACGAATTGAGCTTCATCAGGGGTGCATAAATAATAGAGCGGCTATCCACCCTGAGTTGAAATCAAGAAGGACAATGAAAAAGGAACTTGACTTCTCAGCTGAGGAATTGAACAAGATGGATAAGAAAGAGGGGCTTAAAAAGATTGTCGGCAGCAAGAGTGTATTATCTGATCCAAAGAGCCTCGAGGAGTGTTCCAAAGACGAGAGCTTTATTCACCCAATCAGGCCTCAATATGTTGTTAAGCCTCACAATGTTGATGAACTGCAATTACTCGTGAAATGGGCAAATGATTCCCTTACGCCACTGGTACCAGTGAGTTCAGGAGGCCCTCACTTCCGTGGTGACTCTGTTCCCGGGGCGGAGGGCGCCGTTGTTGTAGACCTGAGTGATATGAAGAGGATTATAAGGATTGACCGGAGAAATCGGGTAGTTATGATTGAGCCCGGAGTAACCTCTGACGAATTGTGTATGGAGTTAAAAAAAAGCGGATTAAGGCTAAACATGCCATTACTTCCGCGCCGCCGAAAGTCAGTAGTAGGTAGTGTTCTCGAGAGAGAGCCTGTCATCATGCCTAAGTATCATTGGGACATGGTTGACCCGCTGGCCTGCACCGAGGTCATCTTCGGCAGTGGTGATATACATAGAACCGGATCAGCTTCTGGCCCAGGCACGGTGGATGAGCAATTGAAAGCAGGAGGGGCGCAGAAGTCTCCGGCTGGGCCCCTGGCCGACTGGGGCAGAATAATTCAAGGTTCGCAAGGAACAATGGGTATCGTTACCTGGGCGACGATACGGTGCGAGCTTCTACCCAGCCTCGAAGAACCCTTTATGGTTGGCTCCTCAAATCTGTCTGACCTGTGTGAACTTATCCACTGGCTGATCAGGCTCAGGTTGGCTGATGAGTGCCTGGTCCTGAATAACGTTAATCTGGCTCATATCCTAACCAGGCAATGGCCCGATGGATACGAGAGCCTACGGGATAGTTTACCCCCTTGGATACTCTTTTTCTGCATCAGCGGCTATGAGTACTATCCAGAAGAGAAGGTGGCTCTTCAAATAGAGGAAATGAGGGATATCGCCAAGCGAGTGGAACTGGAACCCGTGAAAACACTTGGCGGGGTCTCGGCACAGGAGCTATTAGGTATAGTGCAGAAGCCTTCTGAGGAACCATACTGGAAGATTCGGGGGAAAGGCTCCTGCTACGACATATTCTTTCTGTCTCCTTATGACAGGCTACCGAGACTCACCAAGGTTATGAACAAGGTTGCTGGTGAATATCATTACCCGGTATCTGATATGGGAATATACCTGCAGCCAATAGTACAGGGTACCTGCTACCATTGTGAATTCAATCTATTTTTTAACCCGTCAAACGCGGAAGAAGTGAAGAAGCTTAAGAAAGTATCCCTCAACGCTATTCAATCTTTGCTGAAGAAGGGGGCCTTCTTTTCACGCCCTTACGAGACATGGGTGGATGCGGTCTATGGAAGAGATGCGGCCACCATGGCCTCTTTAAAGAAAATCAAGGGAATTGTGGACCCTCATAATATCATGAACCCGGGAAAGCTCTGTTTCACAAAGAAGAGCTAAGGAGAAAAGGAAATTTCGCTAGAAGATTGCCGAGACGACTTAGCCTGGTGTAGCCGATGTTCCCTGTGTAAATTCATCCCGATGGAAGTAATAAGTGGCTACGACTTTGCCACGGTCTGTCCGAGCATATCAAGATACAACTTCCACAGCTACTCGGCCGGGGGGAAGCTCAATATGGCACTGGCCATGCTGGACGGCAGAATCGACTATACGGATAAGCTGCTGGAAATGATTTATCAATGTCAGATATGCGGGGGCTGTGATGTCTCCTGTAAATATAATAGGGATTTGGAACTAGTAGAGTCGATATATCAATTGAGGATCAAGTGTGTCGAAGATGGTCAGCTTGTACCCGCCCACATGCTTGTCATTGATGGCCTGAAGAAAGAGGATAACATGATGTGTAGCCTCAAGTCTGAGCGGGGGAAGTGGGCTGAAGGCCTGGAGGTAAAAGACCTGACCAGAGAGAAGGCAGAAGTCTATTTTCATGCTGGCTGCCGGTACTGTTTTGACAAGGAATTATGGCCGGTAGTCAGGGGGGCGGTAGATCTGCTGACAGGAGCCGGTTTTGACGTTGGTATCATGGGGAGAGACGAGGCCTGCTGTGGTGGGCGCTCCTACGAGATAGGATATCAGGGGGAGTTGACCAAGTATGCGGAACATACTATGGAAATGCTGAAGACAGCCGGGGCCAAAACTCTCGTTACTCCCTGCTCGGATTGCTACCATGCTTTCAAGGTTCTCTATCACAAAATTGGGAAAAAGCTGGATTTGGACGTGTTACACATAACGGAGTTTATAGACCAGTTGCTGCAAGAGGGAAAACTCAAGCTTACCAGGAGAGTGCCGATGGTGGTAACCTATCATGACCCCTGCCATTTGGGGAGGATGGGAGAACCCTGGATACCCTGGGAGGGTGTGAGAACGAAAGGCTCGGGGGAATTTATCTTGCATGAACCGCCAAAGGAATTTAGGAGGGGTGTCCATGGGGTCTACGAGCCCCCCAGAAATATACTGAAAAGTATTCCCGGCTTGACGTTTGTTGAGATGGTGAGGATCAAGGAGCGTGCCTGGTGCTGTGGGGCTGGAGGTGGTGTCATAGACGCCTTCCCGGACTTTGCCATATGGACGGCCTTAGAAAGAGTAAACGAGGCCAGAACCACCGGGGCTGAAGCCATCGTTACGGCATGCCCCTGGTGTAAAAGGACCCTGAATGATGCTGTGAATGAAAGTGGCGATAGTCTCCACATATACGACATTGTGGAGATTTTAGAGCAGGCGCTCTGAACGGGAGGTCTGACATGGTGCTAGAAAGAGATACTTACAAGGCACTGGAAGATATTGTGGGTGCAGACAATATCTCGGAAGAGCCTGCGATACTGGATGCATACGCCTTCCAGTGGGGAGCCGCATCTTTAACAGGTAAGTTATTTGCGCCCAGATATGAAGCCATAGCATTGCCGGGGAGCGCAGAGGAAGTCCAGGCTATTGTCAAGGCCTGCAACAAGTTCAAGGTAAAATTCAAGGCGCTCAGTACAGGCTGGGGTTACTTCAATTCACCGGGGAGCGAAGGTGGGATTCAAATAGACCTGAGAAGGATGAACAAGATTCTGGAAATAAACGAGAAGGCAATGTACGCTGCAGTGGAACCTTATGTCATCAGTGCCCAGCTTCAAGCTGAGCTTATGAAGAGGGGTTTGACCTGTAACGTGATAGGGGCGGGGGCCAATACTTCAGCTCTACCTCTTACGGCTCTCATGGGTTGCGGACCAACATCGGTGAGCACCAGTTATGGCAATCGCAACATTTTAGGTGTGGAGTGGGTTCTCCCCAACGGAGAAATACTACGGCTAGGCTCGCTAGGCTCAGGTGCCGGATGGTTTTGCGGTGACGGACCCGGCCCATCCTTAAGAGGCATCATAAGAGGCTATAAGACACCGCTGGGTGGCTTGGGTGTCTTTACGAAGGCGGCAACCAAGGTTTATCACTGGCCAGGAACGGAGGCCGTGCCAATGGAGGGAGCGTCACCAAATTACACGGCCAAGCTCCCGGAGACATTTGCAGCTCATTATATTATCTTCCCTTCATGGGACAAGCTCACTGAGGCGGGCTACAGGATAGGTGAAAGCGAAATAGCGCTGGCCTTCGTCAAGCTCTCACCATGGATGATAGCGCAGAACCTGGCCGAAGATACCCGAGCAGGTGTTCAGCTATTTTCAGAAATACGTTCTTTGACGCTGCCTAAAGGGCCAAGTGTCCTTGTTATCATAGGTGCTCAATCTCAACGTGAATTTGACTACAAGGAGAAAGTATTACGGCGAGTTACCTCGGAAACAGGTGGCGAGTTTTTATCCCTGGTAGAAAAAGACCTGACTATCAAGAGGAGGCTCATATGGCACATTGTCCGAGGCACTGCCTCAGCCAGAGAAATTTTCCGCCCTATGGTGCTTAATACGGCAGCTTTTGGAGCCTGTGATAGCTGGGAATTCGCCATAAATGAAGCTGTCGAAGGAGCCGTACTTAAGGAGAAATACATAGATGCTGGTCTGGTTGTGGATGATGGTGCTGATAATGGATGGGGCGTGATGTACGAGCATGGTCATATGGGGCATATGGACCAGATTGTGTTGGGCGATCCTACAAACCCGACGGCAGGTAAGGGATTACGCGGATTTGTGGATGAATCGTGGCAAATTTGCCTGGAAAAGGCCTGCGGATGGCCTCAGACGGTAATGGGGGACAAAGCTAATGACCTATTTGGGCCACGTACAAGCAATTACCATGTATGGGCACGAAAGATCAAAAAAGCATTTGACCCCAATGGAGTTTCAGAATCTACCCACTATGTAACAGCGCAAGAATTTCCAGAAGGTCCTGCCGGCCAAGGAGAAAGGCCGGATGAAAGACCCCCTGGAGCTGGTTGATGATAGGACGGTGAAAAAAATTCCAATTTATTCTTTATGATTTGAAATTTTCGGGTTATAGAGAATGTGTGCTCGGGATTAAGGAGAAGGTCTCTGTAAAAAATAACGTAATAGAGGTAGCGATAGTGCATCAGAAGAAATTGTTCGGTGTGGCGCTGGACCCCTCTGATGACCCCTGGAGCCTGGGATTAAAACAGGCCTGGATGATGAGGGCGGGGAAAGGATTGGAGGCAGACCCATCTTTTTTAGATCCATATGATGCAGTAATTGATACTTTCGAAAGCCTTCTATGCAACTGTGGTATTGAACCAG
>Ga0209636_10003895_pt1 | contig 15258 bp, 8 predicted proteins | sample DeeMarSWOR152_54_FD_187464 | JGI IMG/M metagenome (GOLD analysis project Ga0209636, IMG submission 187464) | Marine sediment microbial communities from White Oak River estuary, North Carolina - WOR-1-52-54 (SPAdes) (version 2) | ecosystem: Environmental > Aquatic > Marine > Intertidal zone >...
AAGGCCAGTGGCGCTGGGGCAGGTCCACTTTTCAGGACGTAATTTATCAAATAGACAACATCTGCCAGGGAGACCTCTCCATCTGAGTTGGCGTCACCCCATACATATTCGGTGGCAAGGTTTCTAAAGACGTAATTGGCTCTATCCCAGTTTGTAACACCCAGGTCGGGTTTGTACGAATAGTGGTAATCAAAAGCGATTTCAGAAGATGGAGCAGTTGCCAGGGATACCCAACCGCTTGCCAGATTGCAGCAATAATCATTCAAGGAAAGGGTGTCTCCGTCCGCTATTACATACTCCAGAGAATGGGCAGGATAATAATCCAGGTAGAAGACTTTCTTTGTTCCGTTGCCCGGATGGGTCTCGCCCGTCACGCTCAAGACACCGTCCTCATCTACATCCGCCCAGACCATCTCCTCCACTACGCTTTGGTAGTTGGTGCTGCACTGCCACACTGGGCTGGTGGTCAAAGTCGTCCCGGTATTCTCGTAGATCATCGAGTACCCCCACCACCTGCCCGCAGCCAGATCCTTGTCTCCATCGTAATCCACATCGCACCAGGACACAGATGATCCGTATCCTTGAGTGCTCGACTGCCAGACCGGACTGGGGTTCAAAGTACCTCCTTCATTTCGGTACACTTGAAAATAGCCTGGCTGACCCAGCTGATAATTATTGGCCACAGCTAGGTCCAGATAGCCGTCATTATCCATATCTCCCCAATTCAAAGTATTTCCGTCATAATAGCCTCCTGAGTTCCAGGAAGCTGCGCGCTCGATGGAATCGCCGTAGTTGTAGTAAACGAAAAGAGGTCCAATGGAGCTGATGAAAGCCAGATCCAGATCCCCGTCGTTATCCACGTCTCCCCATTCAACATCATAACAGGGGGTGCTGTCCACTGAAGTCCATGAAGGGGTAGTCTCCAAGGTTCCGCCGCTGCTGTAATAGATCCGCTGGTGTTCTTCTATTTCGTTATAGGCCTCCCCGCAGGCCACAGCCAAATCCAGGTCACCGTCGCCGTCGGCATCTCCAAAAGCACAGGCAAAGGTGTGCATAGAATCCGAAGACTCCCAGGAAGGAGATGTTTCCAGATTGCCTCCTATGTTCATGTAAAGCTGAACCGTTGTCCTTCCCCACCCGCTGGCGATGTAGTTGGAGACCGCGAAGTCCAGGTAGCCGTCCTTATTCACATCCCCCAGGGCCGAGTGGCCCGAGTACTGGAGGTTAGAGGATGCCCAGCCGTGAGTAGTCTGAAGAGTGCCTCCGTAGTTGGAATAGACATAATTAGGAGCTAAGGCCATATCGTTGCCGTTGGAGATCACGAAATCCAGAAAGCCATTTCCGTCTATATCCCCCCAATTCGCTCCCGTGGAATAGACGCCTGCCTCAGTCGACATCCAATAGGGATGCATTTCCAGTGGCATCACCCCCCAACCAATCTGAGCGCTTCCTAAGATGAGCGCAAAGACAAGCAAAGATCTCTTCATATTAGCCTCCAGCTGGCAATCCAAGGTGACACTTTCATAAATACATTTTGTTCCTGCTCGATTAATACCTTCTGTTGTAATAATAACACATTTCTCGAATATGTCAAGCTGCTAACTGCGAACTTACGTCTAAACTTATGTCTATCCAGTAACTAACAGATGACCGAGGCACTGCGTATACCCTCTGAAAAAATTCCAGCACCAGGACGGCCAAAAAGACTCGGACTAATAGTGGAGAGCGAAAAGCCGCATGTTCCAGCGCGAGAGCGGACCAGATGATAGAAGTGTTCTGGCACGGTACCTGGGAGGTTTTCTGGTTTTCGGCATCTGCGGCAGATTTGGAATTTCTAATTGACTTGCAAAATCTGCCGAATTATATTGGGCAAGAAAGATGCGCCTATAGCTCAATTGGACAGAGCATCTGACTTCGGATCAGAGGGTTGGGGGTTCGAGTCCCTCTAGGCGCAGGTCAGTTGACAGAAAACAGTTCACGGAAAACGGTACACAAAAGAACTGTTCACAGTTAGCTGTTTTCTGTGAACCGAGGACGTCCCCATCGTCTAGCCTGGCCTAGGACACCGCCCTTTCACGGCGGCGACACGAGTTCAAATCTCGTTGGGGACGCTTTTTTGTTTCGTAACACGCTCGGGATACTCTGATTTCCGTAACGACAAATCGTTGTCTAAGCTCCCGTTTTTCAGCATCCTGATTCTTTAACAGTAAAAGCCAAAGAGAAGCATTGACAGTACTCATCTTTACGGTGAGGATCATTGTTACAAGGAGGATAGAGGTTCCTGCCCTGCTTGGACTGGCTCAAAACGATATTTCCCTTGACAGCCTCAAAGATTAGAAATTACTTGACAACGTATCAATTGCCTGGGGTTTGACCATGAGACGATCTGTGCCAGGACTCGACGCACCTTAAGCCGGAGCAATCGAGAATTTCTCTAAGCTGACTCAAATGAACTATCAGGGGAAAAGATCACTTTCTTTTTTTCTTTTGGTAGCCTTTTTGCTTCTAGGTATAGGAATCTGGGGAACAGTAAGATTGAAGGAGCGGCCCGGCATCGGTGCTGCTTTAGAAAAGGCAAACGGTCACCTGCAGGTGGTCAGGGCTGCAATTGATCACACCGCGGCCAAATCCGGCGTAGAAGCGGGCGATCTTCTCTTGACGGTTGACGGCAATCCGGTTGAAAGCAGCAGCGATCTGAATTTCTACCTGGATCAGAAAAAGATCGGCGAGTCGGCCAGGTTGACTTTGCTCCGGGACGGCCAGAAAATCGATTTGATCGTTCCCTTGGAAAAAAAGAACAGCGCTTTGTTTCTTTTGGTGAATTTCCTTGCCGGCCTTTTCGTCTGGGGTGTTGGCGTTTTCGTCTTTTTGAAAAGTCCAAGAAGTCAGGTAACCACCATTTTTCTGATTGGCTCCTTGGCATTTGGTCTGGCCCTGTTCATCTCCTGGGAAGGTTTCCCCTACGGCCCTGAGGGATTGAGCTTCCTTCTCCCGTCTCTTCAGATAATCGCCTATACTTTGATTCCGGCTTTGTTTCTGCATTTCTCCATGATTTTTCCCCGAGAAGAAATCCCCAGCCGCAACAAACTCCTGGTCCATTCTATGTACCTTCCAGGTTTAGTGCTCATACTCTTGATGCAGATTTTCTACTGGAGATCAATTTCTGCAGGTTCCCTCTCCTTGTTCCAGGGGTACAAGACTCTCTTTCTCTATTTCAGGATATATCTGGTTGCCTGCGTGCTGCTGGGACTTGGGGCTTTGTACCAGACCTACACAGGCTTGGAGTATGTGGAAGACAGAAGAAAGATCAAATGGATCTTCTGGGGTATTGCGGCAGGGACTTTCCCTTTCATCTTTCTTCACACTCTCCCCCAAGTTCTCTTTGGCCGCGGCCTTGTGCCAGAGGCGGTTAATTATCTGTTCATGCTTTTAATTCCGGTTGCCTTTGCCTTCTCTATCCTCCGATACAAGGCCATGGATGTGGACTTGGTCATCAACCGCAGCCTGGTTTATTCTCTTCTGGCCGGGTGTATCGTGGTTGTTTACCTCTTCGTGGTCGAACTGGCCGGCGAAATAATCCACAGCCTCACCGGCTATCAAGGAAGTCTATTTCTTATCCTGGCCGGCATAGCAGCCGCTTTGATTTTCACACCGGCCAAGAACAGAATCAAAGTTTTTGTGGACAGGACCCTTTACCGGGTCAGATATGATTATCGAAAGGCAATCCAGAAGTTTATCCGCCAGGTAAACTCTGCCTTCACCCAGGAGGAGCTTCTGGACCTGCTTTTCAGAAAAGTTGAGGTGCTGCTGGTGGTTAATCGAGCGTTGATATTTCTCAGAGAAGACGAGTCGGCCGAATTCAAGATAGTCAGATGGAAGGGCTTTTCAGTAGAGGAAATAAAGGAAATTCAAGGGGAAAAGGACAGTTTCCTTCGGGACTTGGTGCAGGCAAGATCTGCTCAGGCTTCTTTCGGGTCTACCGCTTTCAGAGAAATTCCAGTCCTCCCCGAAAACCCGATTCTGAAGGAGTTCGATATCAAGCTGTCCCTCCCCTTGATGGCAAAGGAAGAATTGTTGGGCCTGCTTTTGATGGCAAAGAAGGAATCAGGGGTGAGGTATTCTGTTGAGGATCTGGAGCTGCTTTCTCTGATGGTCCAGGAGGAAGCCCAGGCTATGGAAAACATCAAAATGCGCAAGAGGGTGATGGCCGAGCGATTGGAGAGGGAGAAACTGGAGGAGCTAGATAAGCTCAAAACTAAGTTCCTTTCCAATGTATCCCACGACCTGAGGACTCCATTGACCTCCATTCAGCTCTCAGTTGACAATATGCTGCAGGGCGTCTACGGTAAGGTCTCGGATGCGAGCCAGAAGCATCTTGAAATGATTAAGGAGAGCACCCTGCATGTGTCCCGAATGATAGACAACCTTTTAACCTTGTCGACGAGCGATGCGGGCCAAATAGTTCTGAACAAAGAAAGACTTCCCCTGAATCAGGTCATGGAGCAAGCTATGGGCATGACAAGACTTTCGGCTGAGAAAAAAGGCATCAGCCTGGTCAAAGAGCAACTCGATGACATGTGGGTCTTTGCCGACAGGCACAGTTTACTTCAGATTCTTCTCAATCTTGTGGATAATTCCATAAAGTACACCACCTCAGGAGGCAAAATCTCTGTTTCAGCCAAGAAGGTGGAGGACAAAAAGACGGTGGAAATCTCGGTTGCAGACGATGGGGTCGGAATTTCTCCTGAGAATCTCGAAAAAATCTTTGAGAGGTTCCAGAAAGTGACCCCCGTCGGAAGAACGCCGGAGAAAGGATTAGGAATCGGGCTGGACATAGTGAAAAACCTGGTTCATCTTCACGGCGGGGAGATAAAGGTGGAAAGCCCGGTGGCCGACACGGGTAAAGGAAGCAAATTTAGCTTTACTCTGCCTCTGACTTAATCAAACCAAAAGGTGAGCCCATGTCTCAGGAAAAAGTTCTGATTATCGACGATGATGCCCAGATAAGGACCCTCTTAGCTGAGAGGTTGAAATTTCACCGATACCGGGTGTCGACTGCTGAGGACGGCGAACAAGGCCTGGAGAAATTCCGAAAAGAGGGGGCAGATGTTGTGCTTTTGGATTTGATGATGCCAAAACTGGATGGCATTGAGACTCTCAACCAGATGAAAAAAGAAGACCCGGAAGTGCTGGTGATAATGATGACCGCTTTTGGCACCATCGAAAAGGCCGTCGAAGCCATGAAGAGGGGAGCTTTTGACTTTATCCCCAAGCCCTGCGAGCCTGAACATATTCTATTGACAATCCAGAAAGCCCTGGAAAGGAAGAATCTGGTCAGCGAAAAACAGTATCTTAAAGAGGAAATAGACAGCGAGTATGACATGGTCTGGGGAGAAAGCTCGGAGATGAAAAAGATGAAGGAACTCGTTCAGAAGGTGGCCCCGACCAACTCCACGATTCTGATCCAGGGAGAAAGCGGCACCGGAAAACAGGTATTAGCCCGGGCCATCCATAATCTAAGCCCCAGGAACGACAAACCATTTGTCTACGTCAACTGCGTAGCTTTATCCGAGCAGCTTCTGGAGAGCGACCTTTTCGGACATGAAAAAGGAGCTTTCACCGGAGCCTATCAGAAGAAAAAGGGAAGATTGGAGACTGCCCACACCGGAACGGTTTTTCTGGATGAGATCGGAGACATAACGCCCGTGATTCAAACTAAATTCCTGCACTTCCTTGAATCAGGAGAATTCGAAAGGGTGGGCGGGACGCAGACTTCAAAGGTGGATACCAGAATAATCGCTGCTACCAACCGGGATCTGGCCCAGGCTGTGACAGAGAAGAAGTTCAGAGAAGACCTTTTCTTCCGCGTAAATGTAATCTCTGTTACCCTTCCTCCCCTGCGCAAAAGAAAGGAGGATATTCCAGTTTTAGCCGGTCATTTCATGCAGAAATTCAACAGTGAAATGAAGAAAAGAATAAGCTCAATTGAGCCTGCTGCTTTAGGAATATTCTTGACTTATCATTGGCCGGGAAACATTAGAGAGCTTCAAAATGTCTTGGAAAGAGCCGTTGTTCTGGCATCAGGGAACACGGTCACCCCTGATCTTTTGCCGCCGCAAGTGAGTGAGAAAACAAAGGAAGAGATATCGCCCGGAATCCCGTTAGACGATGCTCTAAGAAAGTTCAAAACTGAATTTATTTCACAGACATTATCTTTGACCAAGAATAATCAGTCAAAAGCAGCCAAACTCTTGGGAATCCAGAGAACATATCTTAACAGATTAATCAAAGAGCTGGGAATAGATATACATTCGACCGAGGCATGAAATATCGGCTACGCGCCCAATTCACATTACCGGCAGAATCATAGAGCAGGGCTTCAGCCCTGCTTTTTGTTATGCTCCTGTGAGCAGAAATAGACTTGTGTTTAAGAAGAAGACCTTTTTTAGAGATTTTGAGAACAAATTCTGTTACAGATAATCTTACATCCTAGTCTACTTTTCCATAACAATGTCTTCAGGTGTAAGCTCCCCTGAGTAGTTACCGGATAAATCAGGCTTCTACATCTTTTTTGCCCTCAACGGTTTAACCCATTTCTCGTCTGTTGCTTGATCTGATTTCCGCACTGGCACGACCCTTGCAATTACTCGTCCGCGGAAACTTTCAAACGAGGTGCAAAATGAAAGACAACGAAATATTCCTTGCTGAATTCACAAAGAGCGTCGATATGCGCTTCTTTACTCCGTCGCTTTACGGCTACCTTAAGGATTTCCTCGAAATCGAGAAGGTCAGGCGATATCGAGATCAATTCGTCATAAACACATTCATCCCACCGTTTCCTGGAATTGCATTCGACAGATTCCTGTCAACCTACTTCGGGACAGAAAAGAGGACGCCAATACAGTCGGTCGACCTGGCAGTCACAAATGCATGTGTTTTTAACTGCTGGCACTGCTATAATGCAGGACGGCAGTTGTGCGACCTTCCTGCTGAATCTCTTCAGAAGATAGTGGAAAAACTGCAGGATCTGGGCGCCATAGTGATCAACTTTACCGGTGGCGAGCCATGTCTCCGAAGCGATATCGTTGAGATATGTGCTTCGTTGAGGAACGATTCCTGCGGCATTCTTGCCACCACGGGGTATGGATTCACAGAAGAAATTGCCCGGAAACTTCGTGACACGCGGGTCTATTCAATCTCAATTAGCCTGGATAGCGCTGACGAAAAAGAGCATGACAAGAAACGCGGTGTTCCGGGAGCTTTCAGGATCGCGCTGAAAGGAATAGACACTGCAAAAAGGTCGGGCTTTTATACCTATACCTGTGCAGTCCCTTCAAAGAAACTGCTCCAGGAGGAGAATTTTCAAAAACTGGTAGAACTCAACAAAAGCCTCGGGGTCGACGAACTTCAGGTCATTGAACCGGCACCTGCTGGCAAAATGGCCTCCGTAAAGCTCGATTTCGGGGAACGGGAATTTGAGAGAATATTTCAATACATGCACGAGTATAATCAACAGCAGGACGGGCTGGCCATATCTTCCTTTGCTCACATGGAATCGCCGGAATTCTTCGGGTGCGGGGCAGGTCAATCGCACATATACGTGGACGGAACCGGAGAGGTCTCCCCCTGCAACATGATACCGGTCTCCTACGGTAACGCAGCCAAGGAGGATCTAAGCGCAATTGTTGCCAGAATGCAAAGAGATTTCAGAAATCCCTGTCAGGTTTGCCTGGCTCACCTGTTACAGGATTTCTTCAGAGAGCATTCCAGAAAAGCAAGGCCCGTATCTGTGGATAACATTCCCCGCATACCGTTGCCGGAGGATAACAACTTGCCCAGGTTTTTTCAGATTCTGGAAAATAAAGATCAGGAGGCGGCAGGCCAGGAGGAAATCATCATGGGATACGATCAGGCCAGCTCCACATATGAAGACTATTGGCTGTCAGTAGCCTCAGGACCGATCGATGAACTCTTCAGGAAGCTAAAGATAAAAGCCGGTGGCAGCGCAATCGACTGTGGATGCGGAAGCGGTTATTCTACGGCCAAACTTGCCACAAGTGTCGGAACGGAAGGCAGCGTCATAGGGATTGATCTATCATCCGGTATGATCCAGCAGGCAAAAAGTCGATTAAACCACCTTGGGCTTTCTAATGTTAGGTTTGAGAATGCTGATGTATTGCAGAGTTTAGAGAATTTCTCTCCTGCATCATTTGACCTGGCTACACTTACCTGGCTCATAGGCTATGTGGGCTGCTGGGAGATATTCCCGCTGCTCAAGCGCGTTTTAAGGTCCGGCGGAACAGTCGGCTTTGTAGCTCATCTCGATCGGTCGCCCCTTGTTCCCATTGAAACATTCGAAGAGATCATTCGTGGGGAGCCGCAATCTCTTGTCAAAACCGTCAAATTCAAGTTCCCCAAAGATCCTGAAGAGGTCAAAACAGAGCTGAGAGCGTCGGGATTTAGAACAGAGTGGATAAAACAGGGAACCTTTGATTTCGTCTGTCAAAAAGGGCAGCAAGTCTATGATCACGTAATGAAATCGGGTGCCGGAACTACGTTCTATTATTCTCTCAAACCGTCAGAACGAGAAAGACTAGCAAAAAAATTTGTCCACCGCATAGACAGAAGATACCAGGGAATTCCGCAGATTAGAATCGTCCACCAATACGTCGTGGGTGTGGCGATTTGCCGGGATTGAACAACTCACCTCACTGGTAGGTACCCTTCGTCAGACTATTCAGCACAGCAGAAAGATTTCATAGGAGAATGAATCCGTAACGGCTTTATCCGTACAGCCGTTATGATGAATCGTACAATGTGGTCTAATTTTCTATAACATCTCGGCCAGGAAACTCGCTGCACCGGAGAAAACGAATCCAGGACATCTTTTTCTATCTTACCTATTAGTAAGCGATTAGCTTCTTTGTTTCTACTTTTTTAGTGCTTTTTCTACACTGGCACGACCCTTGCAATTACTCTCCCACGAAAACTTTAACAGGAGGTACAAAAATGAAACTCGGTTTAAGACTCTGGGGAACCTTGCTCATACTGCCAATAGTCGTTGGCGTGGAGAAGCAGGGTTCGGATTCGCTCTATACCGATTTGACTATGGGAGCCGGAGGAGGCTCTTATGCCAATAGCTTCTACACCGCTCAATACAGGCCCGGCTCAGGATGCGGAGGCGGAAACTATACTTACCGCGAATATCGGGAGAAAATAGCCTATCGGGATGCCGGCGTTGGAATCGAGACTCAGGTATCTAAAAAGGCCAAAGTCGGATTCCGGGCTGGATTCATTAAAGACGAGCGGGTTAAGTTCACGGGCTTCGATCCCGACACCTATGTGCTGCAATCGAAAACCAGCTACATCTTCAACCCTCATTTCTCATTGGATTGGAAGTATTTCGGCTTCGGTTTGGGTTATGTGATGGCCACTCGCGGACTGTATTACCCCTCATTCAAATTAGAGCAGTATTCCAACGGAAAGAATGTTAGAAAATCCCTTGCCAGTTATCGTCTGCGTCTGGGCAATCCTAAATATGTCTATGCTTCAGTAAGTCACCTGGAGAACGTTCCCATTATCTCCGGTGGCGGATACCTGAACTATGGCTTGGGAACTGAGGCTGTTCCCCGTGTCTCCCTGTGGGTGGGAAGCAGCGGAAAGAAGCCTTTCGAAAACGAGTCTTTGTTGTTGAAAGCCGGGATAAAGCTCTCACCCACCTGGTCTTTGAACCTTGCCCACCGCTCAGGTAAAAGCAACGGCAAATACATCAACAAGTGCATCAAAGAGGGGGGATTCTCTGTTACCCTCAATTACAGGTGGTTTAGAAGATGAAAGCGACTCTTAAGATAAAAACCGTCGTCACAGGTTGTTCACAGCCGGCTTCAAAAAGGGGAATATCAAGAAAGGAGGTGATACGAAAGGTCAACGGGACTTCAGGAGGGGGAAGGTCGAATCTGGTAACATTAAAAGAGATCAAAGGAGGAGAAAGATGACAAAAGTATCGAAGTTACTCTCTGAGTTCGTGAAGCGAACTTTACTCGGAAGACTTTCAAACAAAGAAAAATCTTGGAGGGACACAAAGATGAAAAGGTCAATAGCAATACTCGGCATAGTCTGGGTTTTGGGCATGTTCTCCCTGGCTCAAGCTCAGGTCGACACTTTGACGATCCTGCACGTGAACGATACCCACTCCCATATTCTCCCCTATGGTCCTAAAGATGCTGAAGGCGACTGGACCTGGGGCGGAATGGCCAGGATAGCCACTCTGGTGGGGATGAACAAGATGTCTGCGAACAATGTCATGCTTCTTCATGCCGGCGACGTTTTCCTGGGGGATTTCATGTTTCAAAAATACCTGGGAGTTGCAGAGTTTGAAATCATGAAAGCCCTGGGTTACGATGCGTTCGCCCTGGGCAATCACGAATTCGACCTCTACCCTTCCACGCTGAAATATGTGCTGAACCAAGCAGGTTTCCCGGGTGAAGGTTTTCCCGTTCTGTGTGCCAATCTGGATATCTCCGGCGACCCGGAGCTGGCCTACTACATCCAACCATACACTATAAAGGAGTATGGGGATTTAAAGGTCGGCATTTTCGCACTCCTAACCGAAACCACCAATCAGATCTCCAATCCCTCTCCGGTAGTGGTTCTGCCCGCTTTGGGAGAAGCTCAAGCCTGGGTGGATACCCTGGAAGCTCACGACTGCGATCTGATCATACTCCTTTCACACCTGGGCTTTCAGTACGAGCAGTTGATCGCCTCTTCTGTCTCTGGAATAGATATAATCGTAGGAGGACATTCGCATGATGTATTGACTTCACCTGCTCAGATCGGCAATACCTTGCTGCTTCAGGCAGGAGAATTTGGGAGATACTTAGGCAAATTGACCCTTTATCTGAATAATGAGGATATCCAGAGCTGGGATTATGAGCTTCAGTCAGTAGATTCTTCTGTCCCCGAGGAGCCGACCTTAGCTTATATGATCGCTGGTTTAGCTTCGGAGGTGGAGGCCAATCCCTGGTTTGGACCGGTCTACACCGACGTCATCGCTCACGCCGGAAACGAAATCAAAAAGCCCTTAGGGGAGGGCTTGTTCAAGGACACTCCTCTGGGAAACCTGGTTTCGGACGCTTTCCGGGATGAGACCGAAACAGATATCGCTTTTTACCCTCAGGGATTCTGCTCCCAGACCATTTACCCAGGACCGGTCAAGGGCGCAGACATATTCCAAGCTATACCTTATGGCTTTGATCCAGCCACCGGTTTGGGCTTCAAGCTGGCAACCTTTGAGACCGATGGAATGTCGATCATCTACGGCCTGGAGTTCGCAGTTTACAATCTGCCTTATGCTGAGGATTTCTTCTTACACTCCTCGAATTTCTCCTACGCCTACAATTCTTCTGATCCTCCAGGTTCGCGGATCGATTATTCCTCGATCTCAGTGAACGGCCAACCTCTGGATCCTTTCGGAAGTTACACCATCACCGTGCCGGAGGGAGTGATTCCCTTCCTGAGCCAGATACCAGGATTCCAGATCAACGACCTCGTGGTTACTGAACATTACATGTACACCGTGGTGAGAGATTTCATGATTCTGGCCTCGGAGGATGGAGCACTTTCCCTGGTATGCAGACGGTTAACGTCCGGCTCCTCCGCAGGCGATGCTGTATTGGACGGTCCAGGTGTTTTCTATTACGCAGAGGGAAGAGTGATTGACCTGGCTTTGTTTTCCGAACCGGACCAGGGCGTAATTGCTCTGTCAGAAGTCGTAGATGCATGTCTTGAGAACGGATCGATCGACAATCCCGGCATTGCCAGCAGCCTGAAAAGCCAGTTGAATCAGGCCTATTCCTTGCTGCAATCAGGGGATTATGTGCAAGCTTCACGAACCCTCAGAGCTTTCCAAAATCATGTTCAGGCTCAATCCGGTAAGCATATCTCCAGTGAGACGGCGCAGAAGCTGATTTATCTGGCAAACAAGCTGGACAACAGCATATGGAGTTCTCCCTTTGTGGCAAGGGGAACTGGAACGGACGACCAGAGGTCCGGGAATTCCGCGCTTCTGCAGAACTGTCCCAATCCGTTTAATCCGCAAACCGAGATCTCATACTCTCTGCCTCAGGACTCTCATGTGAAACTGACCATCTACAACGTACTCGGCCAGGAAGTGAAAGTCCTGGTTGACGAGTATCAGACGGCCGGAACAAGAAGAGTCGCCTGGGATGGCTGCAACGAGGGTGGATCGAAGGTAGCAAGCGGAATCTACCTTTACAGGTTGGAAGCAGGGAAAACCGTGCAGACTAGAAAGATGAGTCTGCTAAAGTGAGACTGTTCCTCCTTGCTGGAATCAGATAAGAAGCCCCCTTACTGGGGGCTTCTTTTTTCTTGAGGTTATGAACGTGCACACACGTCTGTATCCTTAATCATAACGTTTTCAGTCTATCTTGCTGAAGTCGAAAGGTGAGGCTCTCCTAAGCCCTTGTCCCCGCTCAAGATGACTTTTTCGAAATTCCAGTGCAAATGGGCATTCCCATTGCGATGGAGAATGAATGAAAAAAACAGATCGACTGAGGTGATGGTCATGAAGGTTCTGCTGATTTATCCTGACACTGCTCCGGAGAGCGTGATTCCTAAGAGGCTCATCAACATTGAGCCTCTCGGATTGGAGTATCTGGCCGGTACCATCCCTGATCACGAGGTAAGAATCCTGGACATGAAGATGGAGAATAACTGGCAAAAGGGGATTCAGGAGTTTGAGCCAGATGTAGTAGGTATTTCGGGCACCGTAGTTCACTGTTACCGAATGTTACAGGTTCTCAAAGCGGTAAAGGAGTTCGATCAAGGGACTCTGACCGTTGTTGGGGGAACCCACGCTACTCTGAGGCCCGAGGATTTCGACAAACCTTATGTGGACGTGATTGTCACGGGTCACCGACCTTTGTCTTTCAGACAGGTAGTGCAGAATTTTGAGCAGCGCAAATCTCTCGAAGCCATCGAAGGGCTGGCTTTACCAGGAGGACATAAGTTACATTTCACACCGGTAAAGAATGCGATAACCAGTTTGGACCATCTCCCCATGCCCAGGAGGGATTTGACTCAAGAATATCGCAAGAGCTATTTTCATCTGGTGTGGAGGCCGACCGCCCTGATAGTCAGCTCAGCGGGCTGCACCTACCAGTGCAATTTCTGCCCTTGTCCGGTGCTTACTCAAAGGAGATTCCTAAAAAGGTCGCCAGAACTGGTCTTGAAGGAGCTTTCTCAGATAGAAGAGAAATATATCTATGCCGGAGATGACAATTTCTTCTTCGATTATCAGCATGCACTAAGAATATGTGAGTTGATAAAAGATGCGGGAATAAAGAAGCAGTACTATATCCTGAGCCGGGTGGACGAGATAAATCGCCATCCGGATATAGTCGAGAAATGGGCAGAGATCGGATTGAAAAAAGTCTTTTTGGGTTTGGAGTCCTTTAGGGATGAAGAACTTAAGTCCTTGAACAAGAGATGTTCGGTGAAGAAAAACAATCAAGCCATAGAAATTTTGCACAGAAATAACGTTGACCCTTTGGGTGCTTTCATCATACAACCTTATTACAGAAAAGAGGATTTCGATGCCATCCTGAGTTATATGGATCAGATGAAGATCTACTATCATGAGTTCACCATCCTGACCCCTTTCCCGGGAACACAATTCTATGATAAAGTAGAAGACAAACTGCTGTTTACAGATAACCGACTTCTGGATTTGACCCACTCTGCTCTGCCTACCGAACTCTCCTCACAGGAGTTCTACAGACTCTATAGCCGATTGTATCGTAAAGCACATTCTCCGATCAGAGCTTTCAAGATCAAGCCCACGGTCTCCCCTTTTGCCAATCTGGGTTTTTTGAGGCTAGTGCCTGGACTCCTGTCTCTGTTTTTTGCAGCTAGAAAGGCCTATAAGGATATGGAGCGGTTTGTGAATCAAGGTTCCGTCACCGTCGGGAAATCCTATCCCTCAAAAGTTTCTAATCTTAGCCACGACTGATATTCGAAGGGCACCTGAACCTTAGGTTTGGATCAGATCCGGTGGTTTCTGAGCCTTTTGCATTGCTGGGAAAGCCAGATGCTGAGTTGTCAAACAGTCGTAACATTCCCCTGGCAAATCCTACATAGATCATGGCATGATCGGAGAGGACCCATTCCTTCGGCGATTACATGCTGTTATGGATAATCTTACACCTCGGTCTATTTTTGTATAACAAACAACTCCCGCACTATCCTCGGTGAAAGAGCTCGCTTGCGATTGGGCCGCCCCTATCTCCTTGACTGTTAATCCATTAGCCGGCCGCACCCGTTTTCTTCAATCCTTTTCCAGCACTGGCACATCTATTGCAATTCCCCTTTGTAGAAACTTTGGAAAAAGGAGAGAAGAGATGAAAAAGTTGATGCTTGTCTTAACAAGCTTGGGACTGGGATTGTTCCTGATCGCAGGTAGCTTCGAAAATTCTCCGGCAGAGGAAAGAGATTCACTCTTCCAGAAATATCCTCTTGTAAGGGAACACTTCCAGGAATATCCTTCTACAAGCGAACACTTGAAGGAACTATACTTACACGAAAATCTAAAACAAAACTCCGCTTACCTGAAACCAGGACCGCCAAAGCCGGGGAAAGTGGCTGGCGAGTTTCTTTTGGGCGGATTTGGAGCTTTGGCAGGTGGAGTGGGAGCAGCAAGCTTGATCCCTGATCAGGGCGGATGGTCGGAGCCTGGTGTTATTGCGGCGGGCGTTTGTCTCTACCTGTTAGGCTCAAATCTGGGCTGTGCCACAGGGGTCTATTTGATAGGCAACTCCGGTGGGGAGACAGGATCTTATCTATCAGCTCTAGAGGGAACCTATGCAGGAACTTTGGTGGGCGGCATGATCGCATTTCCACTATTAGTAGCATTAGGAGAGGATAACGAGCAGTGGTCTTTAGTTGCTCTTGCCGCTGTTCAGAGTTGGGGCGCCACCTTAGGTTTCAACAGTTCCAGGAAAAAGAAGTCAGAAGGATCGTTGGAGGCACTACTGAACTTGAATGATGGAGAGCTGGCTTTTTCCTTTCCCCAGGTGGATGTTTTCCAGGAATCTTTTAGTTCAGGCGAATACAGGGTTAATCTTTTCCAGGCAAAATTCTGAAAAGAGGTGAATGATGAAAAAGTCAATCATATACTTCACAGGATTAGGATTGGGATTGGTTCTTATAGCCGGAAGCTTTGCAAATTGTCAAGCAGATGAG
>Ga0209636_10003896_pt1 | contig 15257 bp, 14 predicted proteins | sample DeeMarSWOR152_54_FD_187464 | JGI IMG/M metagenome (GOLD analysis project Ga0209636, IMG submission 187464) | Marine sediment microbial communities from White Oak River estuary, North Carolina - WOR-1-52-54 (SPAdes) (version 2) | ecosystem: Environmental > Aquatic > Marine > Intertidal zone >...
ATAAGCTTGAGAGGTCCTTCAGCACCGAGGTTGGAAGCGTTCCCTATCTGACAAAAATCGGCGTATTTAAAGGAAAAGGTGGTACCATGTGGGTGGAGCAGAAAGACAAGGTACGGGTCCTGCGTCCTACAGGGAAGGATGACATCACCAGAATATTATGAGCCCCCCGCTTAAAAGCTTTCACTTCATATTCAATGCTCTAACTGGATGTGTGATATAGCATGTGCATCCTGACTGCTCGAGTTCATTTTTTGATCGAAGTGCGGCGCTACTGTTTTCAAAGATACCAAAAACCGAAAGCCCTGAACCCGCGAGGGCTGCATTCAACGCCCCTGAGCGTAACATGTGAGCTTTTAATATTTTAGCCTTTGGAAAATACCTGAACACCGGTTTCTCAAAGTCGTTATTAAGATTGTCCGCTATGCATTTGAGGTCCTTCTTTTTGATTCCATCAGTCAACATCTCGAGTTTGTCTCTTTGCCTGCCTATTTCTTTTTTATCAAGTATAGAGTATGCCCATGCAGTGGAGGGCTTTTTTTCCACCGGGGTTGCAATCAGTATATATGCTCCGGGGAGGTCGTAGGGAAGTGACTGAACAACATCTCCTATTCCCTCTATCCTGCATAGTCCACCGATAATACAGTAACAAACATCCATGCCTATTTCTCTTGCCAGACCAACCCGTTCATGAATTGGCATCGAAAGACCGTAGAGCGCTATTATGCCGTTCATTACTGCAGCAGCATCTGTGGAACCACCTCCAAGCCCGGCACGAGATGGAATGCGCTTTGTGACATGTATCGAAAGGCCGCCTGGCAGTTTAAACGTGTCAAACATAAGTTGGGCTGACCTCGAGGCGATATTTTCGGTGTTTTCAACGGTAGGCTCATTGATGAGTATGCCACCTCCTTGGGTTCTTGTTAATTTTACTGAATCGTATAGAGAAACAGATATGTTGATGAACCAGACCTTATAGTATCCATTTTCACCAATCTCAGGCAGAATATTAAGACTGAGATTTATTTTTGCGTGCGCCTTTAATTCTATTTGATCCACCGTTTATCTGCCATTTATAAATGTAAATATTATTATATTTTATAATAACTTCATATTATTTGTTGATTAATTAGTCATTCATAGTATATTATGGAGAAAAGAGTGTAATGCAAAGGATGCTTCCATGAATATAGCAATAATTTGCGCTGGTGGAAATGGTGAACGGATGAAAACAAAGGAAAATAAGATATTCCTTAAGCTCAACGGGAAACCTATCATCTATTACACACTAAAGTCCTTTTCCGATTATGAACCCATCGATTCAATCATTATTACGGTGGGTGAGGAAAATGTTGATCGATTGATGAATCTAATCGCGAAATACAATATAGAAAAGGTAACCCGAATTGAGAATGCCTTTCCTACGAGACAGGAATCAACCTTCTACGTTCTTGAAAAGCTGAAGAATGAAAATATTCCAGAAAATTCTTTTGTGATCATTCACAATGCGGTGAATCCCCTTGTAAGACATTCGGAGCTTGATGAGTGCCTCGCTGCAGCTCAGATTTACGGTGCGAGCCTTCTTGGTTTTCCTGCCACAGATACGGTGAAGATCGTCAATGACAGTCACCTGATCGATAGAACTCCCGCAAGGCAGAGAGTTTGGATTGCCCAGACTCCCCAGATTATACGTTTTGATATAGCGGTGAAGGCATTCGAATACGCCTACCATAGGGGTTTTCTTGCAACCGATGACACTACCCTCGTTGAAGCCATCCATGAAAAAGTGAAGTTTATTGAGTGCTCAAGAGAAAACTTTAAAATCACCTATCCTCAGGACCTGGTGCTTGCCAGAAAGATCCACACAAAAAGGATGGAGGAGAAACATATTTGGTACGCATAGGGTATGGCACCGACAGCCATACGTTTGATGAGAGCGGTGAAAAACCTCTTGTACTCGGCGGAGTCAGACTGAGTGATAGGGATGGACTCAAGGCAAACTCGGATGGTGATGTGATCCTTCATGCACTTTTCAATGCTATAAGCCAGGCATGCGGAGGAGAATCTCTCGGCTATTATGCAGACGACCTTTATCAAAAAAAGGGGATAACCGACAGCAGGGAGTATATGAAGGTCGTGCTTCAGATGGTTCGTGAGAGGGGGTACCGAATCAATAATGTTGGGATTATGGTCGAAGCAAAAAGACCATACATATCCGTCACAGACAGCAGGAAAATGAAGCAGTCAATTGCGCATCTTACGGAGATCTCTGAAAAAGATGTTGGTATTACCTATACATCAGGGGAAGAACTCACTTCATTCGGAAGAGGAGAGGGAGTACTGGCACAGGCAGTGGTAAGTCTTGTAAAGGCATGAGAGCATGTCTCTGTTGAAAAGTATTCGAATCGGAAATATAGTTACCCAAAATAACGTGTTTTTAGCTCCCCTCGCAGGGATAAGTGATACAAGTTACCGTATTATAGCGAGAAAGTTCGGTGCTGGCCTTACCTTTACTGAAATGGTGAGTGCACACGGCCTTGTGAACCACAATATAAAGTCCTTCGATCTGCTTAAGATTACAAAAAAAGAGAGACCCACTGGGATTCAGCTTTTCGGTTCCAATCCTGAAATCATGAGCGTTGCAGCGTCAATATGCAGTGATTTTCCTGCAGATATTTTAGACATCAACGGTGGCTGTTCTGTACGCAAGGTCATGAAGGCGGGAGCCGGTGTACGCATACTCGCTAATCCAGACCACTTTTACAGCATTGTAAAGGCGTGTGTTGACGCCTCAATCTTTCCTGTGAGCGTTAAAATACGACTTGGATTAACAGAGGATACGATCAATGTCGTTGAGAATGCACTTGCTGCCCAGGAGGCGGGTGCGTCCCTTCTCACTCTCCATCCAAGAACGGCTGCCAGTAGATACAGCGGATCTGCGCGCTGGAAGTATATTGGCATCGTGAAGTCCAATCTGTCAATACCGGTGTGTGGAAACGGCGACATACGGACACCAGAAGATGCAGTGAGAATGATCACAGAGACTGGCTGTGATGCCGTGATGATAGGAAGGGCAGCAATAGGTAATCCGTGGCTCCTGCGCGGTGCTGTAAGGGCGCTTGAGCTGTATCCCCAGGTAATAGAACAGCAATCCCCTACAAAAGAGGAAAGGGTACAGTGCGCCCTTGAACATCTACATATGATAGTAGCATCGAAGGGCGAAGAGAGGGGAATAAGAGAAGTAAGGCTGCTCATTCACCGTTATCTGAAAGGAATTCCCTATATCGCTAGGATGCGGAACACCTTTTTCAGAACGGAAACAAAGGAGGAGTTTGAAGCTCAACTGGAAAATCTGTTGATCTCATAAAGATAATGATTTTGTTTATGGCGGAGGGATGTTTCTTCTATTGGTGTTAAACTTGCAGTGAATAATATTCCGGAAAGTTGGTAAAAACCCATTGCTGCCCATGGTCAGAGAAAATATCTTTATTTTCATAAAGAAATTAGTTTTTAGCAACGACCTGTTCAGGGGATTTCCTGAAGAGCAATTACAGTAAGAATGAAAGGTGAATATGATGAAGAAATCAACGCTCGTTTTTGTCGCTGCTCTTATACTTTCTGTTTTTATCTCCGCTGAAACCGGCAATGTAGCAGTACGTGCCGGGAAAAGGCCTGTATTGAAGAGTATTGGGGTTGATGAAACGGTCGAGCTCATAGAAAAGAATAAAGCTAATGGGGATTTTATCATTCTTGATATTCGTACCCCTGAAGAGTATGAATACGGGCACCTGGAAAACGCTATAAATATTGATTTTTATTCCGATTCTTTCCAGCAGGAGCTTGCCAGGCTGGATAAAAACAAGATTTATCTCGAATATTGCATGTCGGGAATGAGGAGCGCAACAACTCTTAGCTTAATGAAAAAATTGGGATTTCCTGAAGTATATGAAATGAGGGGTGGTATTAACAGCTGGATAAAGAAGAGTTACCCCATCGTTAAATAAGAGCCTCCCTTTTTCTCATATTTAAAAAATTATCTAAAAAAGGAGGAAGTCATGCCTGTAGAAAAGTTAAAGAAGTTCCTCGATGAAAATGGCATAAAGTATATGAGCATAAAGCACTCACTCGCATACACTGCCCAGGAGATAGCTGCATCAGCCCACATTCACGGTAAGGAACTTGCAAAGACCGTTATTCTGAAGATTAGCGGTGAAATGGCGATGGCTGTCCTACCTGCAAATTATAGAATAAATCTGAAGCTTCTGTCAAAAGCCACAGAGGAAAAAAAGGTTGAACTGGCAGATGAACAGGAGTTTATGGAACGCTTTCCTGGATGCGCACCTGGGGCAATGCCTCCCTTTGGAAATCTCTACGGGATGCACGTATATGTCGATCCTACACTTTCAGAGGATGAGGAAATTGCCTTTAATGCTGGTTCCCATACTGAGCTTATCAGGCTCGCGTACAAGGACTTTGAAAGGCTTGTGAAACCCAAGATCGTCAAACTGGTTGAGTAAATCTATCTTATTCCTTTACGAAAGCCTCATATATAGCCTTTACGGCTGCTTCGAAATCATTGGTCTCGATACCTACGATAATGTTTATTTCGCTCGATCCCTGATCAATCATACGTACATTGATTTTTTTACTCCCCAGAGCAGTGAAGAGCTTTGCCGCAATTCCGGGTGTATATGCCATACCTCTGCCAACAGTTGCAATGAGCGCCATGTTCGGATAAACATCGATTGAGTTGGGGGTGCATTCTGCCTGTATTTCCTGGATTACTTTGTCGAGCTTGCCTTCGAGCTGGGAGTCTGCAATCACCACAGAGATGGTATCAATTCCAGATGGCATGTGTTCGAAGGAAATGCCGTTCCCTTCAAGTGCAGAGAGAATTCTCCTTCCGAAACCGAGCTCTGCATTCATGAGCGTTTTTTCTATTACAATAACCGTGAAATCCTTTTTCCCGGCAATCCCGGTGATTGTTCCCATGTGGGTAATCGGATCTGCATCCTTCACAATGAGGGTGCCAGGATCATCCGGACAGTTCGTATTTTTGATCCGCACAGGTATTCCTGCATCACGTACTGGAAAGATAGCCTCATCATGGAGGACATGTGCTCCCATATAGGCGAGCTCTCGTAGTTCTCGGTAGGTAATGGTGTCGATGGATTTTGGATTTACGATGATATTCGGATCAGCCATGAGAAGTCCTGACACATCAGTCCAGTTCTCATAGAGATCAGCGTGTACTCCCCGTGCAACTATTGCACCTGTGATATCTGAACCGCCTCTTGGAAAAGTTTTTATCTGTCCGTCGTGAGTTCTGCCGTAGAAGCCAGGAATCACCGCTTTTTTATACTGGGAAAGGCACTGAGATGTTTCCATCTGCGTGCGTTTGGTGTCGAGCCTTCCAAACTTGTTAAAGTAAATGATATCCACAGGGTCAACGAGTTGGAAATCCAGGAGTTTTGCTAATATGATTCCGATGAGGTATTCACCCCTGCTTGCAGTGAAATCAGCTGACGCCCCTTCCATAATGGGTTTTTTAATATCGTCGAGAAGGGGTTTCAGATCGAGGGAGAGTCCCAGATCCCCTACGATTTCATAGTATCGATCAGCTATGATCTGAAATACCTCATCAAAGGGTACATTTTGCTGAACATGAGCATGGCACAGATAGAAAAGATCTGTAATTTTCCTGTCCGAGTTGTTACGCTTCCCTGGAGCTGAGGGCACGATATAATGTCGATCCGGATCAGCTTCAATTATTGATTTTACCTTCTGAATCTGGTTTGCATCCGCCAGAGAAGTGCCACCGAATTTTGCAACCTTGATTCCCATATACTGTTACCCATCCTGCTAAAAGATTTGTTTTACGATATTAAAAAATAGATGAATGGTCAAGGTGAACTAGGGTGCGTTTGTTTATTTTACTACTATATTCAAAAGCTTGTTCGGCACAGCAATCACTTTTGCAATTGTTTTGCCTTGGGTGTACTTTTTTATTTTCTCACTCCGGAAGGCCATAACTTTAAGCTCCTCCTCATCTGAATCCCTTGGAGCTTCTATCCGGTCACGGAGTTTGCCGTTCACCTGCAGTACAATAGTCACCATGTCCTGGAGTGCGAGCTCTTCGTTATAGTCTGGCCATGGCTCATGGAACAGGAAGCTCTGGTATCCGATACTATGCCAGATGTCTTCGGTTATATGGGGCACAAAGGGAGAAAGGAGTATAGTCATCATTTTCAATCCGTGAAGGTACGCAAGCAACGCATTCTTGTCCTTCTTTATGGCTTCAGTCTGGAGGGACTGAAAGTAGTTCACCAATTCCATTAGGGAGGCAACCGCCGTGTTCAAGTGAAAGCGTACCTCGATGTCTTCGGTCACTTTCTTGATGGTCTTATGAGTGAAAAAGAGAATTTCCTTTTCAAGCCCCTTGTGGTCGGTCGTTTCTATGACCTTTTTTTCATAGGCTTCAAGATCCTGGAGTTTTCCGGAGAAAAGGTCCTTCGCAGCATCGAAGAGCCGGTATACCCTGTTCAAAAATCGAGAGGCTCCTTCGACACCGGAGTCAGACCACTCAAGATCCTTTTCTGGAGGTGATGCAAAAAGAATGAACAACCTCGCCGTATCTGCGCCGTACCGCTCTACGATTTCATCCGGCTCTATGACGTTCTTTTTTGACTTGGACATCTTTTCTATACGGCCAATTGTGGCCAGCATGCCGCACTTTTTGCAGGTGTGTTGTTCGGTTATTTCTGTGGGGAAGAGATAACCGTGGTTCGGGCAGTGATGGGTTTCTTTTGTCACCATTCCCTGGGTCAAAAGACGTTCAAAGGGCTCGTCAGCTCCTATAAGGTCGATGTCTCTCAAAAACTTGGTGAAAAAGCGAGCATAGAGGAGATGGAGAATTGCATGTTCGATCCCTCCGATGTACTGATCGACGTTCATCCAGTAATAGGCATCATGGGTGTCAAAGGGCGCTTTCCTTTCAAAAGGGCTACAATAACGCTCGAAGTACCAGGAAGAGTCGATGAATGTATCCATGGTATCGGTTTCCCTGGTGGCATCTTTCCCGCAGAACGGACAGGTTGTGTGAAGGAAATCTTTGTTTGTTTTGAGGGGGTTATCCGTCCTGGAAAACCTCACATCTTCCGGCAGTATCACGGGCAGGTCACGGTCAGGAACCGGCACAATCCCGCACTTATCGCAGTAGATAATCGGAATCGGAGTTCCCCAATACCTCTGGCGGGAGATGAGCCAGTCCTTCAGTCTGTAATTGATCTCCCTCCTGCCAAATCTTTTTTGTTCTATGTAGTCAGTGATGAGTTCTATTCCCTCCCTGTTTGGAAGTCCTGTGATGGGACCTGAATCAACATTCACACCATCGTCTACATAGGCCTCGGTCATTGTCTGGGGAGAGAGGGGGCGGTCTTTATTCTGGATAACCACTTTTATTGGCAGGTCATACTGCCTCGCAAACTCGAAGTCCCTCTGATCGTGACCTGGTACCGCCATGATTGCTCCAGTGCCGTACTCCATCAGCACAAAGTTCGCGATGTAGAGTGGAACCTTTTCTCCTGTCAGAGGATTGAGCACATATTTTCCCGTAGACATTCCCTCTTTCTGATAGTCCTCACTGGACCGCTTTATTTTGTCTTCCCGTTTTACCTTTTCCACAAAGTTTCGGAGCTTTTTTGGGTTTCCAGCTTTCTGCAAGAGGTTTTCAACAATAGGGTGTTCTGGGGCTATTGCCATAAAGGTCACCCCGTAGATCGTATCGGGTCTGGTTGTAAATATCGGAAAATCTTCGCCATCCAGTTTAAAGTTTACCAGTACCCCGGTACTTTTTCCTATCCAATTTTGCTGCATTAATTTTACCCTTTCGGGCCAGTCCGGTAGTCTGTCCAGATATTCAAGTAGCTCATCCACGTATTCGGTAATTTTCAGAAACCACTGTGAGAGGTTTTTCTGTGTCACAACACTCCCGCATCTCCAGCAGCTCCCGTTCTCAACCTGCTCATTGGCCAGCACAGTATTACAGCTCGGGCAGAAGTTCACTGCCGATTCCTTTTTATAGGCAAGCCCCCTCTTAAACATCTGAAGAAATATCCACTGGTTCCACCGGTAGTAATCAGGCTTGTAGGTGGCAACCTCCCTGCTCCAGTCATAGGAGAAACCGAGTCTCTTCAACTGCGTTCTCATCTTTGTGATATTGCTGTGGGTCCATTTTACAGGATGCACACCTCTATCAATGGCTGCATTTTCAGCAGGCAAACCAAAGGAGTCCCACCCGATGGGGTGAAGCACATTGTAGCCTTTCATCTTTTTATAGCGCGCGAGAACATCACCGATGGAATAGTTACGCACATGTCCTATGTGTATGTTTCCCGAGGGATAGGGAAACATTTCAAGGCAGTAGAACTTGCGGGATTTTTCATCTCTGCGAACCATAAAAATCTCTTTTTCTTCCCACTCTTTTTGCCATTTTGTTTCAATTTCTTTGAATGGGTAAAATTCCACTGGCATGTAATAAGCTCCATCCCCTGTAAATGAAGGTATAGTAATCAAATATGGGAGAGTGGTCAATGTATTTATATTATTCGGCCATGGGTGATTCGCCGGAGCTTTTTCCTTACCTCCATAAAGGCGCCAGGCACACAGAGCGAACCACCCACGCTCTCACAAAGCGCTTGACTTTAATTTACTCAGGAGTTAATAATTAGAAGAACTAATTAGTTGCTTATGTCCCTTCCGTACTTGCATTGCTTAATCTGTTAATGAGTTCAGCAGTTATTTCATCGGCGGTGAATTAGTTAGGCCGGAGTGGTGGAACTGGTAGACGCACTGGACTCAAAATCCAGCGAGGGCAACCTCATGAGGGTTCGAGTCCCTCCTCCGGCAAATATCGTCTTCCACTTTTTATGTTTATTTTTCCTCTCTCCAGATGTATAATCTTACACTGTAGTAAAAGGATCACTTAATCAACGGTACACAAAATTTTCTTCCAATCCCATGGGAGGGAATCAAATTCTTAATCTACAATTATTAAAAGGGGAGAATAATGTTTGTGAGCTGTGTTACGGTATACGTAAAAGAGGAACATATTCAGGATTTCATCGATGCGAGCATAAAGAACCACGAGGGGTCCCTCAAGGAGCCCGGCAATATGAGATTTGATGTGCTGCAGTGTGTGGAAGATCCGGCACGTTTCCTCCTCTATGAAGCATATGAGAGCGAAGATGTGGCCAAGGCGCATAAATCTACCCCGCACTACCTAAAGTGGAAAAGCACGGTGGATCCATATATGTTAAAGCCTCGTGAAGGTGTTGGACATCGGGTTATTGCTCCTCAAAACAGGGCGAAGTGGTAAGTAGTGGGTGGAGGGGAAGGAGAGTATAAATGGCGTGCGTGAATCCTGATGGTACGGTGACCCCAACAGCAAAAAAAGTATTACAGGCTCTGGAGAATCCATTGAGTGTAAATGAGCTATCAGAGCAGGTATTTCTCCCTCTCTTTGTGCTCAAGAGCCGTTTGCGTGAGCTTGCAGATTATGGACTCATTGAAGAGCAGAATGAGAAATACAGGATTACTGAGAAAGGCAGGAAAAAGCTGTAAGATTTTACGAGAGAGTGAGCCTTTCCACAAGCGATTCTTATCATATCACATTCCATTTTCTCTATAGCATCAACTGCACTGTTGCCATTCCAAGAAAAATACCATACAATAGGGTGAATTATTTAAGCGAACACTACTGATAGGGGTATTGAACATGACAAACAAGATTGTGACTGCAGGCGATCGTGTGTATCTGAAGTTTTTTGACCTGGATTTTTTTCATCAAAAGGCCCGTGAGGCTCAAGCCCGTCTCTGCCCATTCAAGGATTTTGATGATGAGCGATTTAAAGAAGAAATCACTGATGCTAATGCCCTCATTCTGATAGACAGGGCCGTACAGAGAGAGCACATTGAGGTCATGAGGTCGTGCAAGATCATACTTGCCCTTGAGGTTGGGTATGATTTCATAGATGTTGAGGAGGCAACCAAAAAAGGGATTATAGTCTCGAATGTTCCTGTATACTGCACGAACCAGGTGGCTGTGCACGCTTTTTCATTGCTCCTGGCGGTTCAGAGAAAGCTCAAGGTGCTTTCTGAGCACACGGACCAGGGGAAGTGGGACTACAACGTCTGCAAGCCCCTTTATGAGATTGACAGGGGTGTGCTGGGAATCGTGGGGCTTGGCAGGATCGGCAGGGCAGTTGTTCCGAAGGCAAAGGGTTTTGGGATAGATTTTATCGCCTACGATCCCTATCTTGCAGATGATATCTTCGAGCTCGTAGGCGCCCGGCGTTGTTATGAGCTTCAGGAGCTCCTAGCAGAAGCTGATTATGTGACCCTTCACGTCCCACTGACAGAGGAAACCTATCACATGATGGGTGCCAGGGAGTTTTCAGCGATGAAGTCCCATGGGGTAATCATCAACACGTGCAGGGGCAAGGTAATCGATGAGGGGGCACTGCTGGATGCTCTGAAGAGCAAAAGAATCGCAGGGGCTGGACTGGATGTTCTCGAAATCGAGCCTCCTGAAGCACACAATCCATTGTTGCACATGGAAAATGTGGTCGTCACTCCCCATGTTGCCTGGTACTCAGAGGACAGTATGGAGAGGTTAAAGACACAGGGGATGGATGAGGTCATCAGGGTATTGAACGGGAAAAGGCCATGGTATGTGGTAAATCCAGAGGTATTATTCATGAAAAAGAAATGTTGACCGCACATAGTGCACCATGGCTTTTCCTTTTCCCACCCATAAATAGGAGCCATGATGGATTCTCGCAATTTAAAAAAAATGATTGAAAAGGTTTTATTTTCAGTTTACAATCCTTTTTTAACGCAAGGTTTTTATAAAAAAAATCTAAAGAAAGGAGGAAGTAATGGCAAATTATCAGATCACGGCTCTCGTCTTCATAGTTGTGTACTATGCCTTTGTCATCGGCCTGAGTCTGTACCGTAAAATGGTAAAGACTGAGCTGGACTATTTTCTCGCAAGCCGTACATTTCCTGCATGGATCCTCGCATTTTCCTATGCAGCGTCATGGTTTGGCGGGGCTTCTGCGATAGTGTCTGCGGATGAAGCCTTTACCGGTGGGTGGAGTGCCTACTTCGTGATGGGCGGACCAACGATCTGCTCCGGTATTGTTCTTCTGTTTTTCGCAAAGCGAATCAGGATGTTCGCTCCCCTGTCACAGCCAGAGATGATTGAAGAGAGGTACAACAGGACAGCGCGGATCATCCAGGCGATCATCATCTGGTGGTATATGATTACATGGGCAGCATCCCAGATGATCGGGGCAGCGAACTTCGTAAGCGGCTACTTTGGCCTCACTTACTCTGCGGCGCTCTTCATCGTGGTGGTGGTTGTCTGGTTCTATTGCATGTTCGGAGGGTTCAAGAGCGTTGTCACCACTGACCTGGGCCAGTTCATGTGGATCATTGTTGCTTTAATTATAATTCTCATTTCTGCGTTCAGTGCCTCTGGCGGGTTCAGGAATGTCTCAAAGGTGGTAGAGCAGAAGGAGATTGCAAACTTCTACAACATCTTCGGGAATGCAAAGTATAGCCTCTTCTACATAATTTCCTTCACCTTTGCCTGGGTAATATCCGCTGAGATATGGCAGAGGTTTTCTGCAGCAAGATCCGTAAAAGAGGCGAAGAAGGTTTCACGCGGTGCGCTGTACATCAATATCCCGCTGTACTTCTTTGTGATAGTAATAGGTATGCTTTCTGTTGCCATATTCCCGGAAAAACCAGAAGGCCATGTGATGTCCGAACTCATCAAGACACAGGTTCCATGGTTTCTCGCAGGAATCAGCTTTGCTGGGCTGATTGCAGCACTCATGTCCACAATGGATACGGCACTGAACACAGGTGCCCTTGTGCTCACAGAAGATATCTATCATAAAATCATAAACAAGAAAGCTACAGAGCAGCAGCTCGTTCTATTTGGAAGGATCGCCGTGACGATCATGGCGATCTGTGGAGTAGTAATTTCTCTCAGAATAAAGAACCTTCTCTGGGTACTGTGGATGGCCTCCGACATTCTCGCTGCTGGGGTATTCTGGCCTTTGATTCTCGGCATTTACGGAAAATGGGGGACGACGAAGGGCGCTATTGCAAGCATGCTGGTTGGGGGAGCTTTTACATTATGGCACTACCTCATAGACCTTGGAGTGACACTGCCATATCTCATGCCTAACTGGCCTGGAAAAACCTGGCCTTTCACGGTATTCTGGAGTATCGTAATCGGATTTGTGGTATATACCATTGTGAGCCTTGCCACTCAATCCGACAACGAGCGACTGAAGGCAGAAGCTTTCATGAACAAGTTCGCAGAAAGCTGAGATTAGCTTATTTACAGTATGGTGAAGCTTTGACTCACAGAATATAGAGCACTAAAGTTCAATATGTAATCGAAAGGCAGCAGCCTCGGGCTGCTGCCTTTTCTATAGTGCGCCCGGCAGGGCGCGCTATAGAAAAAATTGTTTCACCCTCGATGGTATTATATGTATTATATGGCTGGTTAAAAAGTCAGCTTACCTGTAGTTAAAAATTTAAAAGCGCTCCATAAATAAATGGAATAATGAAAGGGGAGCAGCAAATCATGGATATATTTGAGAGAGTGTACATGGCTATCGTGAGCAGGGACCGGGACGAGACGGTTGCGCTGGCAAAAGAGATCGTGGAAAAGGGGATTGATCCTGTCCAGGCGATCGAGAAAGGCTTCAAACGGGGAATGGAAAAGATCGGCGACCTATTTGCAGACCTTGAGATATTTATTCCCGACATGATCACAGCCGCAGACATCATGAATGAAGGGATCGACATACTCCGGCCGGTTCTAAAGCTCGAATCCGATGAAATGGGTACAGGAAAAATACTGTTGGGAACAATTCAGGGCGATGTCCATGAAATAGGAAAGAACATCGTGAAGGTGCTGCTTGAAGGTGCCGGGTTCGAAGTGATCGATCTCGGACGGGACGTGAATGTGCTTACCTTTATCGACAGATACCAGGAACTGAAGCCCGACATAATCGGGATTTCCGCACTCATGACAACGACGATGGTAAATATTCCGCGGGTCATCGAAAATCTTAAAACAATGAGTCTCAGGGAGAGGGTGAAGATCATGGTAGGCGGTGCACCGGTGCTGCCGGAGTGGGCTGAAGAAATCGGTGCAGATGGTTATGGGGACAGCGCAAAGGAGGCAGTGCAGGTAGCAAAAAGATTGATGCTTGAACTGAGGAGGTAGAAAGGTGGTTGATTACTGGGAATTTATACGGAGAACCGAAAAGGGCGAAATAGTTGATGAAAAGGATTTTGACAGAAAAATCGGCACAGTAGCAGCAGAAATGGTAAATAAGTACGGTATTCGTTATACACCGGAAGACCCTGTGCCGTCAGACGACAGCCTTGCAGACAGGGTCTTTGAGGCTTCACTGGAGCTTTTTACCAGACTCGGAATATTTGTCATGGACACGAGGAAAGTCGTGTACTTTTCGAAAGAGGAGGCAGTGGAAGCTCTTTCGAGTGCTCCTTCCACCATCACATACGGGTCGGGAAATGAAGTTGTCCATGTGCCGCACCGTACAGTTGAGGACTCACGAGCTCCTGTGGTGTTTTTCTCGGCGGTTGGAACCCCTGTTGAGGAGGAAGACTTTGTAAAGGTGTGTATGAGTTATGCTCAGGAACCTCTTGCAGATACCTATTCGGGTCCTCTGATTACGAAGTACAGAGGCATGCCTGTCACCTCTGGCTCTCCTGTAGAGGTTGAAGCTGGGATATGGAACGTAATAAAGCTGCGAGAGGCGGCCCGGTTTGCGGGGAGGCCGGATATACCGATCCACAATTTCATGTCCATTGCTGAAAGAACGGACGCCACTATTGCCGCAGCCAGACCGGAGTTCGGTGTACAGCGGGGTGACGGACTTTTTACTGCTGCGATTGCCGAGATGAAGGTGGATTTTGAACGGCTCAAGCGAATAGCATTTCTCCTTCACACCCCCTATGTGATTGGCGGGTTGTATGGACCGTTGATGGGGGGATATGCAGGAGGTCCTGAGGCTACTGCACTCATTCTGGTTGCTCACTTTTTTCTCGGGCTCTTTGCATTCAGAGCTGAGCGACATAATGCATTTCCCATTAATATCAACCAGGTATGCAACACGACGAGGGAGATGCTCTGGCTTGTGAGTGTTTCAGGCCAGGCACTGGCGAGAAATACCCCTCTTGTGAGCGCGTCGAATGCCTTTATGGCAGCAGGGCCATGCACCCAGATGGTAATGTATGAGCTTGCTGCTCACTCACTCGCGTCAACAGTTTCGGGCTGGCATCTGAACCCTGCAGCTGTTGCACGCAACCGTTATCCGGGCCATGCATCGGGAATGGAGGCAAGAATCCATGCAGAAGTCGGCCATGTAACAGCACGGGCAGGTATATGCAGAAAAGATGCTTCGAAGATAGTAAACGCCCTTCTTGATAAGTATGAAAAGAAGATTGTCAATGCACCTGTCGGGAAGAGCTTCAGGGAATGCTACGATACAGAAACAGTGAAACCCAGAGGCGAATATGTAAGGCTCTGGGAGGATGTGCGCAAAGAGCTCAAGAATCTGGGCCTGGATTTCAAACTGGTGTACATGTAAGGTTTGATATAAGGACAAGGATTGTTCCCCGCTCATCTACATGTTTGATGTGGGATGAGGGCCCAAAGATATTGGAACAGGAGGGAACCAATGGAAAATGATGTTGCACTGGTGAATTTTGATACAATGGAACGTTTTGTCATTGACGTGTTTAAAGGTGTCGGCGTTCCCGAAGAAGATGCGAAGACCTGTGCAGATGTTCTTGTTACTGCAGATAAAAGAGGGATTTTTTCCCACGGTGTGAACCGCCTGAAGCAAATATATTACGACAGAATCAGAATGGGTATACAGAATCCGGTTACAAAGTTTGAAATTCTCAGGGAAGGGCCGACCACAGCTGTTGTCGATGGAAATCACGGAATGGGACATGTGGTTTCTAAAAGAGCAATGGAGCTGGCTATTCACAAAGCGGGGGAGTACGGAATGGGAATGGTGGTTGTGAGAAATTCTACCCACTACGGTATTGCCGGTTACTATGCCCTTATGGCGGTGGAAGCAGGCATGATTGGGATAACAGGAACAAACGCGCGGCCATCTGTTGCTCCTACTTTTGGTGTT
>Ga0209636_10003898_pt1 | contig 15249 bp, 9 predicted proteins | sample DeeMarSWOR152_54_FD_187464 | JGI IMG/M metagenome (GOLD analysis project Ga0209636, IMG submission 187464) | Marine sediment microbial communities from White Oak River estuary, North Carolina - WOR-1-52-54 (SPAdes) (version 2) | ecosystem: Environmental > Aquatic > Marine > Intertidal zone >...
TCACCGTCTCCCGGTGAGAATCACTACGTAGCGGTCGCTGGGAAACGAGTCTTTTTTGTGTCCATTGATGAGAGCGATCAAACCCGCCGTAGAAGCCGGGAGAATGTTCAGCCCTTCCCGTTCACGGATCAAACGCGAAAAATTGAGCATATTCTTGTCGCTGGCATAGGCAGCCCAGCCCTTGGTGAGACGCAGGGCCTGCAGCGCATAGTCACCGTCAATAGATTGCCAGTTGATCAGAGGTTCGTTCACCGTCGTCTCCCGAATGTTTTCGGGTCGGAGATCATCACACCTGAGACTGTTCTTGAGATAAGCATGGATGATCGGGTTTTTACCGAAAGAGGATCCAGCGATCATTCGTGGGATTCTCGATGTTTTTCCTCGGCGGTAAAGGCTTAAAAAGCCCTTGTAGACACCTGCTAATGTCGTCCCATTGGAGACAGGAACAGCCACAAAAGCTGGGGCGTCCCGGAGCTCATCGTAGATTTCGTAGGCGATTTCACCGTAGGCTTTCAGCTGCAGGGCGGTGTTCGCTCCTCCGGGATTAGCATCGTAGATTTCTTCGGATTCGGCGAGCTGGCGTGAGAGGAGGACGGCATTTTCGTAGTCTCCGGGGACACGTATAATCTCAGCTCCAGTGTCAAGTATTTCTTTAGCCCGCTTGGTGTGGTAATTTTCAGGGATATAGACGATGCATCTCAAACCTGCCAATGAAGCGGCAAGGGCCATGGCCACTCCATAGTTGCCGCAAGTCGCCATGGTTATGGCGTCAAAACCTCGCCTCAGTGCGTCCAGGACTTGAGCGAAAGCGATGCGGTCTTTCTGGGTCCCGGTTGGGTTTCCTCCTTCGAATTTAAGATAGATCTGACGGAATCCCACTTCACGCTCGATATTCCTGGCTCTTGACAGTGTTGTGTCGCCAATCTCAGAATCGAAAATGTCCTCATACGCTTCCAGCCGCTCTTCTAAGGGAAAATTTTTATCCGCGGCTATCTTCTTCTGTGTTTCGATCTCTGTCGCAATGTCCTCGACTTGGCTGGTCGCTTCATCCAGTAAGAAGAATCTGTGTTCTTTCTGGACGCCGAGCGCATTATTTTGGTCTTGCTCTGAATTCTCGGATGAGTTCAGTGATTTATGGGAGGGAGGATTCTTGGACAGCTTCTGTTCATCCGGCGGAGCGGGTTTATCCCCTTTAGCGTTCATCTTGTGTTAAGTCCATTCTAATTTGCACTTATATCACAAGTTATGGTTACTGTCAATCCATTCTAAAGGCTCTCTCAGTGCTCAAATTGCCCTTTCTGTGCTTGATTAAAATCCATGGTTCTTTTTAGCTTGTTACAAAAAAATGTTGTCGCAATGCGATAATTTCCTATTTTTGCTTTGCACAAAACCGGAAGTTTTTGCTTTGCGTTGACAAGCTTGTTACAAAAAATTGACACTCTTTCTGATACCTGTTATTCTTTTGCCAAATAGGTGTTGGGATAATGGGTTATGAAATGCCCTGAATGTCAGTTTGAAAACCCGAGTGATACCCGCTTTTGCGGCAACTGTGGAACCAAAATCATGCCCTTTGATGATTTATCTAATTCTCATACAAAGACATCGCGTATTCCCATTAAGGATATGGATCGAGGGACGACTATTGCGAACAGATACGAAATTATCGAGGAACTTGGGAGGGGTGGGATGGGCAATGTTTATAGAGTTGTGGACAAAAAGATTAATGAAGAGATGGCTCTGAAGCTTTTGCATCCTGCGATTGCGGTTGAAGAGAAAACAATCGAGCGCTTCAAGAACGAACTCAAATTATCCCGTAAAATCACCCACAAGAATGTCTGCCGGATGTATGACCTCAATGAAGAAGGAGGAACTCCATTCATCACCATGGAATACGTCCCCGGAGAAGATTTAAAGAGTATGATTAAGATGACGGGGCAGTTGAGTGTGGCAAGAGCCGTTTACCTTGCCAAGCAAATATGCGAGGGACTGGCTGAAGCGCACCATCTGGGTGTGGTGCACAGGGATTTAAAGTCCAGGAACATCATGGTTGATAAAGAGGGAAATGCAAAGATTATGGATTTTGGAATAGCCCGCTCACTTAAGGCAAAAGGGATAACCGGTGACGGAATCATGGTCGGTACGCCTGAATACATGTCTCCTGAGCAGGTGAAGGGGGAAGAAGTAGACCAGCGTTCAGATATCTATTCGCTCGGAATCGTCCTTTTTGAGATGGTCGCCGGGAAAATCCCCTTCGAAGGCGATACTTCTTTAAGCATTGCATTGAAACATAAGACAGAAGAACCTCCGAATCCCCAGGATTTCAACGCTCAGATTCCTGGGGAACTGAGCACTGTGATTCTAAAATGCCTAAATAAGGAAAAAGATAAAAGATACCAGAATACAGGAGAAGTGTTTTCTGAGCTAGTCAGGATAGAAGAAGAGATTTCTTCTGAAAAGAAGGTTCCTCGAAAGAAAAAAACCCGATTGGTTTTTCCTGTCAGGCGGTATCGGCCTATCCTCTTCCGTTGGATTCTTCCGACTGTTTTCATTGCTCTTATTGTGTATCTTGTTTTAAGCCAAATTTTTTCTTTAGGGGAAACGAAATGGAAAAACTCTATCGCCGTTCTCCCTATTAAAGACCAAAGCTTGTCAGGAAACCAGGAACGTTTTTGCGAAGGGATGACAGAAGCCCTCATTTCGGGACTCCGGATTTTGTATCCGGATTTGCGGGTCATTCCCCCAAGGTCAGTGATGAAGTATAAAGATTCTGATAAAGGAATCCAGGAGATCGGAAAAGAACTGCAGATAGCGACGATTCTGGAATCAAGCCTGCAAATAGAAAACAATATAATCCTTTTATCCGTACACTTGAGCAGTACAAAAGACGGCTCTCTTCTGTGGTCAAGAAGATACTCACGTGAGTTTGAGAGTTATCTTGAAGTCCAGAACGAATTATCCAAAGACATCGCCATTTCCCTTAAGATTAGGCTTGCAGAAGATAAACTTGAAATAGTGAAAAAGAGGGACACAATACATCCGAGGGCCCTTGAATGTTATGTAACGGGAAAACATTATATTGAAACAAGATATCGTGATTCTGAGGAACAAGAAGATTTTGAGAAAGGCTTGAGTTGGTATGAGAAAGCGATCGAGATCGACCCGAATTATGCTTTAGCCTACTGGGGCCTGGGCAATGCTTATGAATCTCACTTCAATGCTACAGAGGATGACAGAGATCGGGATTTGATGAGAAAGAGTTATGAAATGGCCTATCAAATAGACACAGATTTGCCAGAAGCCAATTTAGGCCTCGGATGGGTTCATTTTTATGAACTGAATTGGGACATGGCTTATCAATACTACAAGAGAGCTTTTGAATTAGACCCGAATAGTTACATCATCAATTGCGACATCGGTTCCTTTTTTAGGAGCATTGGTTTGTATCGGAATGCGATTAAGTATTACGGCCGTGCGATCGATATCGATCGTTCAGATATTGTGTCTCATTACTTGTTTGCCATCTGCTCCTGGTGTATAGGAGAGTATGAAGAAGCTGACAGTCAGTTGAAAAAAGCGTTGGAAATAGATCCGGAGGATTATTGGCTCCATCTCTATTCTGCAGAATCGCTCATCATGATGAAGAAATTTGATGAAGCCGAGAGAGAGATTGCTAAAGCAGAAGAAATTGATCCTTCAAAAAAAAGGCATCAGCACTTCCGGGCTTGGATATTGGCTGCGAAGGGCGAAAAAGAGAAAGCGCTCGCCCTGATCAAAGGCCGGGAGCCATACTTTTATGAGGTCACGAGCGTTTATTCGCTTTTAGGAATGAAAGATGAAGCGATTAAATATATCCGAGAGGGGATTGAGAAAGGACTCGAAAAGGTCCACGATTATCTGTATTCCTATCCTTTTTTAGTGAGTAATCCTTATTATGATAATTTGCGAGATGATCCCCGATTCGTTGGAATTGTCAGCGCAGAAAAGAAAAAATATGATGATAAGATGAAGAAATATAAAAAGTTTTAGTCCATGAATATTGTTGTTTAAGCCGATCTTCTGCTGTTTGATAAGATATTGTATCATTCATAACTGTCGGCATATAAAACTAAATAAGTCGTAAAAGGCATTAAACGGAAAGGCCATGATTGAATCCTTCCCGTGGAAACACAACTGTTATTTCCTTTTTTATTGCAGGAGATAGCAGATAAACATAAATGTAAAATTTTAAAGGAGGAGAGATCATGATGAAATTCAGAAATTATTCTTTTGTTTTGATACTTGTCTTTTTCTTTGTGTTCCTCGCTTCATTCTGTCTTTCAAATGAAAAAGCAGGGCAGGAGCCTACCAGAGAATTATTAGACATATTAGTCTTGGATAAAGATATGGAAATAGAAGATCATTTGGAGAAAATCGGAAGCCTTCAAAAAGCAATCAGGGAGCTTTATGGTGATCTTGGTGCAAAATTTCGAGGCCATCGACCGAATGATTTTGAAGCCATGGCTGTTTTGCTGGAGAGGAAGAGTGCGATTATTCAGACACCCGCCTACACGAGGATTCAGGGAAAGAATGACATCACGAAATTCTGGCGTGCCAACTGGAAAAAGGGAGCTTCGTTAGAATTAGCGACAAAAAGCGTTTTCATGACTGATAAAGTGGAAATTGAAGAAGTCTACATAGAGAGTGAAGGAGAAAAATTTACAATTGATTGTGTTGCCTTTGTAAACTGCGAGATCCATGTGATTATCACCTCGCCAGGAGAACCGGTTCATAATGATACTTTCTCTGTTTTGCTTGTTATGAAACACAGGTATCCCTGTCCCTGGGATGGATGATTAAAAGAGTTTTTAGTCATTAAGCATTTATTACAGAAAAGCTGTCAAGATATTTTAGAGTTTTTTCGCTTTACATCTCTAGACAAGACTGCCCTGCCGCAAAGAACATCAGTTCAAAAGAGTATGCGCATTTTCAGAGTGAATTTTAAAGATTTGTCAATACTCGAGAGAGCGCATTCGATGTTTTAAGAAAAAGACCAATACACCCCCCAGTTTTTTTTAGAGAGATGAATTATCTCCTTCGCTCCTAAAACTCTATCTGCGGTCGTCAGAATATCCAGAAAAAAGTTTCTTTATCTAGTTCTCGAAAAATATTTTTGAACATGATACATTTTGATTCTTTCAAAGAAATGTTATTTTGCTAAAATAGTAGACTTCACGACAATGAAAAGAGATTTAAATTCAAGAGACAACTATAAAAAGACCAAAAAAACTGTTGGATACGTACCGTTTCACAAAGCCACCCAAGCCGATTATGACCGAGTGGGTTTCAAGGCTGGATTAGAGGTTCATCAGCAGCTCAAGACCGAAAAAAAGTTATTCTGTCACTGCCCGGCGAGAATATATAACAAGTTCGATGATTATGACGCTGAAATAATCAGGCACATGAGGCCCACGCTGAGCGAGCTCGGTGAATATGATGGCACAGCCTTGATGGAATTTAAAACGAGAAAAACGATAATCTACAGGATAAAGAATGAAACCGCATGCACTTATGATATCGATGATACGCCTCCTTTTTCAATTAATAAGGAGGCTCTTGGCATTGCCCTGGAGATTGCTCTTTTATGCAAATTGAACATTGTCGGTGAGGTCCACATCACTCGGAAGCAGTATCTGGATGGCAGTATTCCGACAGGATTCCAGAGGACAGCCATTCTGGGCGTTGAGGGTGAGATTCGGCTTCAAAATAAAACAGTCCGTTTGATCCAATTGAGCATCGAAGAAGATTCATGCCGGGAAGTCTCTGATGTTGGGCATCTCAGGACGTATCAAACCGACAGATTAGGAATCCCTCTTATTGAAACAGTCACCTATCCAGATTTCTCAAATCCAGATGAGGTGAGAGAAGGGGCCGAGTATATCCGTTTTCTGAACAGGAGTACAGGAAAAGTCCGGACAGGAATCGGGGCCGGAAGAGAGGACGTTAACGTCAGCTGCAGGGGAGGCACGCGCGTTGAGATAAAAGGTGTATCCCACAACAAAAGGATTCCGGAAATTACTCATAATGAGGTTTTCCGTCAGTGGGCATTATTAAGAATAAGAGAAATCCTGAACAAAAAAGTGAAAAATCCGGATAATTGGAAAATCCATTATAAATTTTTGAATCCCGAAGAATTTGACTTTATTTATGAGCCTTTAATCTTCGCAAAGGAAAATAACTATCAGATTGTTGCTGTAAACCTCCCTGAGTTCAAGGGCATCCTTTCCCATTTTACTCAGCCGGGCAAAATGTTTGCCAATGAATTGAGCGATAGGCTAAAAGTCATTGCCTGCATCGAAAAGCCCAATCTACTCCATTCCGAGAAAATCGAAAAAACCCTTCCTGATGACCAGCTCAACAGGATAATAGAAATGATGAACCCAAGTATGAGTGATGCGCAGCTTATCATCTGGGGCCCTGAAGACGATATCCCCACAGCTCTGGAAACAATCGAAGAAAGGTGCAGGATGGCCTTTGAGAAAGTGCCCAATGAGAGCCGAAAATCACTGATTGATGGGACAACAATCTTTGAGCGGGTCTTGCCTGGGCCTGACCGCATGTACCCGGATACGGATTCTGAACCTATCCCTTTGGAAGACGATTATATTGACCAGTTGAAAAAAAATCTTCCTGTGGAAATCCATAAGCGGTATGAGCAGCTTCGAAACTGGAAAATTCCGGAAGACACGTATAAGTACATTCTGAGGAATAATCTTGTTCCCGTCATTGAGAAGCTCATAAAAGAGCTTGGAGTTAATCCAAAATTTGCAGGGACCCTGTTTGGGCACGATTTAAAACATGTCGAAGGAAAACAGGCCCATTCTTCTGATTTTAACTATGAAAAGATTTATGAATTGATCAGATTTCTCATTCAGAAGAAAATAGACCTCGCAATTGCAAAAATCATGATTCCTGTTGTTTTCCAGAATGCAAAAATGGACTTTGATTCGATGTTGACTGCGATTGATTTTCTGCCAACCTCCAAAGAGGAGATATTAAGCAAAATTCCTGATCTTAAGAAAAAATTTAAAGAGATTAATGCTTCACGCAACAAAAATGCGGAAACACACTGGATCATGGGAGTGCTCAGGAAATCAGCCCTGGGAAACATTTCTCTGGCCGAATTGAGAAAATTTGTAGAAAATATAGAAAAGACCTAAATTCTAAGAACGAAATTATGACTGAAGACATTTTTCAAGGTTATAAAGCCCAGGCTCTTTCAGTATTACAAAAATTCAAAGTAAGGGTCTGGAGTCAAGTCGAGATTGATACCACAAGGGGATTATTCAAAGGAACAATCCTGCCCCGCTCAGAAAACGACGATGACAAGCATATCGTCCTCAAAATCAGTACAGGCTATAATGTTGGAATCAACGTGGATACGATAAAGTCGATAAAAGAATTTGGATATAAAAAAGCCAAATATAAAATCAAGGAAAAAGAATTTCCTTATTCGAATGACAAACCCAATGTGAAACTGTTGGGGACAGGGGGGACAATCGCTTCAAGGCTTGATTACAGGACAGGAGCCGTTATTCCTGCCTTTTCGCCCGGAGAGTTGTACGGAGCTGTCCCTGAGCTGGCGGATATCTGCAATATTACAACAGAAAAGCTGTTTGCCGTGTTCAGTGAAAACATGGGACCTGATCAATATAAGACCCTCGCAGTGGCAATAGGAAAGGAGATTGAAAAAGGGATAGATGGAATTATCATCGGCCATGGAACAGACACACTCCATCATACTGCAGCAGCCCTCACGTACATGATTCAAAATCCCCCCATACCGGTTGTTCTTGTGGGTTCTCAGCGTTCATCAGACAGGCCGAGTTCAGATGCGGCACTGAATTTAATGCATGCGGCCTATGCGGCCGGACATTCGGACATTGCAGAAGTCCTGGTGTGTATGTTTGGGCCGACATCAGACGAATATGGATTTCTCCATAGAGGGACGAGAGTCAGGAAAATGCATTCTTCATACCGTTCGACATTCAGGACTGTTGGCGATATTCCCCTGGCCAGCGTCACCAAAAACAGTGTAGAGCATTTGAAAGAGTCCTACAATCCCAGGAGAAAAGACAGGAAAGTCAAAATATTACCTTATTTTGAAGAAAAAGTATCCCTTGTCTTTTATTATCCCAATATGAATCCAGATATCATCGATTCGCTGGTTGATAACGGATACAAGGGAATCGTCATTGCAGGCACTGGGCTCGGACACGTGAATAAACCGCTTTACCCCGCTATCGAAAGAGCTGTCGCCAGTAAAGTAGCCATATACATGACCGTCCAAACTTTATGGGGTTATGTCCATATGCATGTTTATGAAACCGGCAGAGACCTTCTGGCCAAAGGGATTATACCCGTGGGAAACATGTTACCAGAAGTGGCTTACATCAAATTGGGCTGGGCTCTGGGCCAGACAGATGATCTTGAAAAAGTTAAGGAGATTATGCTGACTTCCATTCAAGATGATATCACTGAGCGTGAACCGTATAATGGCTATCTTATTTATCAAGGTGGGGTGCCTGAGGTCGAAGAGTTCATTAAAAAGTTCCATAAGTAAAAAAGTCTGATTCACCTGTGATGCTTATCGAGCATCAAGCAATTTCGGAAGCAGTGATCTTTTAAGTTCCTTGTCTACATTCTCTTCAATAGTGCTAGTAATTTCACAATTACCTTATCGCCATCAAGAAGACGGAAACCATCTTAATTAATAATAGATCCCTCACATGCCAATGTCAGGCCTGCAGCCAGAAAAGGGTGAAATATGTAAAAAATGTTTTATGTTGACAACTGTTCTTGAATTTTTTTATCAAAAGATATTTGACAAAGGATGATTTTTTTTATACAAATGAGAAACAATTTCTATTATTAGAGATTGATTGCCTGAAATTGAGAAATTGTGCTATAATGACCTCAATTCCAGGATCGTTGAAATAATGGATTCTAACACTCATATTAGTTGTGGAACAAAACTGATAAGTTTTACATACAACTTTTCCCATATGTTTATTATTTAAACTAAGGAGGGCATCATGAAAGGAGCTAGAATTCCCATGAAAAATTCATTAGTTCTGGGTCTTTCCCTTATGCTAATCTTTGGAGTTTTGTTTATGTCTTCATGTAAAGGTAAAGAAGAAGCAGTAGAAGCAGCTGCAGGAGGTGAGCAGACGACTGATCAGGCAAAAATAGAGGAGTTGCAGAGGGAGTTGAATTCAAAGAATGATATAATCAAACAGCTTCAGAGAGAGAATGCAGACCTTCAGAGCAAAGTTCCGTTTTCTTTGGAAGTTCAGGCGGGGGATAATCACTATGAAATCGCTCACAATTATCTGACCGAAACTAAGGGACTATCAGAAGATGAAGCCAACAAAGTATTGAAAAATTCATATCTCTTCGATTCGTTACTCTCGGGATTCCAAGTGGGGAATATCAGTGATGGGGGAGAGTATTCCAGCTTTCTTTCCCAGGGGAATGCAGTCGCTTCTCCAGGTAAGATGAAAAGAGTAGAGGATACAAAGAAAGAAGCCGAAAAAGTTGTTCTCAGGAATAATGTGACACTGGCGGAAATACAAGGAATGCGAGAGGGTGCAGAATTCAAGGATAAAATGATGATGGCGAAGAAAGAAATGGAAGCACTCCACAAGAAGAATGCCGTGCTCGAGGAGAATCTCGAAAAATACAGAGTAGCGACAGCTGAATTGGACTCCAGGTTAAATTCTGTTTATTATTTTGCCGGGACGAAGGATAGCCTTAGAGCCTCAGGAAAGGCTGCTCTTGGTGCAGTCAGCTATAAAGATTTTCAGAACAGAGTTGATCTGAGAGAAGAGAATACCATTGAGCTGAGTGCGGGAGATTTCAATGTTTCTGTTATCAAGAAAGTAGAGATTGTGCCCAAGACATTAGAGGAAAACAGAGATTATCGGATTACGATCGCCACTGATGGTCAATCGGCGACTGTTCAACTGCTGAATGCGGATAAGTTTCGTCTGGCTCGCATCATAATCGTCGTGAGCTGAGCAGAATAATACATTAGACTTTATCGAAATACTTCATCTCCATTCTGTAACAAGAGATACCCGTACATTCATTTCTCGTTAACAGAGAGGTATGCTACCCTATTTGACGATTTTGTCGCCTATCTTTCTGGAGATGAGTTTAGAAAATACAAAAGGCCGTGGATTTCCCGATTTTGTTCCAGATGGGCGTCTACCCACAAGAAAAGGTGAGAGAAAATCACCCCAGGAATCACCTTATAAGGCTATTTACTTTTTAATCCGTTACCCCTATTCTTTTTCTGCCCAAAACTAGTATATCCAAAACTTATATGCAACTTCGCCAGGGATAAAAATTTATGAAATGTCCTAAATGTGATTTTAAAAACTCCGCAAAGAGCCTTTTTTGCAGTAAATGCGGAACTCAATTGTCTCTCAAGAAGATTCCCAAAAAAACTCCAAAAGGAACTCCCAAGAAGACCCCGAAAAAAAAGCCCTACGTATCTCAGACAAAAACTATAAAAGCCACCCAAACAGGGTCTAAAGAGCTGGAAACGGGAAGCACCTTTGCTGGACGGTACCAGGTGATAGAAGAGTTAGGGAAAGGGGGGATGGGCAGTATTTACAAAGTTCTCGATAAAAAGATCAACGAAAAGATTGCCTTAAAGCTTATCAATATGGAAACTCCATCGGATGAAAAGAGCATTGAAAGATTCAGCAACGAATTGAAACTCGCCAGAAAAGTCTCCCACAGGAACATATGCCGCATGTATGACCTTGGGGAAGAGCAAGGAACTCACTACATCACCATGGAATTCGTGCCTGGTGAGGATTTAAAGAATTCGATAACAAGAATGGGACCCTTGAATCCCGGGAGAGCTGTTTCCATTGCCAAGCAGTTGTGCAAGGGATTGGCTGAAGCCCATAAGACAGGAGTTATCCATCGGGATTTAAAACCCCAAAATGTCATGATAGACAGCCAAGGAAATGCGCGCATCATGGATTTTGGGATTGCCCGGACGATGAAAGGAGAAGGCCTCACAGCGGATGGGATGATCATCGGAACTCCGGAATACATGGCTCCAGAACAAGTGGAGGGAAAAGAGGTAGACCAACGAACAGATATTTATTCGTTGGGAGCGATCCTTTATGAAATGCTCACGGGTCGAGTTCCATTTAAAGGAAAAAGTCCAATTAGCGTAGCTTTTATGCATAAGACAGAAAAGCCCAAAGACCCAAGGGTCTATAACGACCAGATACCGGAGGACCTCAGCCGTTTGGTTTTGAAATGCATGGAGAAGGACAAAGCAAAAAGGTATCAAAACGTAGGAGAGCTGAGTGCGGCGCTGGAAAGTATAGAGGGAGAGCTCCCAACCAGTGAGCTCATTCTGCCCAAGAAAAAACCGACCACAACGAAACAGATAACATTGACGTTCACCTGGTGGAGGTTTTTAATCCCTGTCTTGCTCCTGCTGGTTGTACTCGTCATTCTTTTTGTGCCTCTAGGCAAAAAGGGACTGGATGTTGATTCCGACCGGTTCATCGTGGCTATTTTCGAAAACCAGACTGGTGACGGCTCTTTTGACTCCTACGGCCGTGTGGCGGCGGATTGGATCACCCAAAGCCTATCACAGATAGATGAAGGAGAAGCTGTCCCTGTCAGCGAAGCCCTTGAATTTTTGCGATTAATGGGCGTAGAAACAGGAGGAATTCAGAAAATGGCGCAGCTTCGTGATTTGGCAAAGCACACAGAAGCCGGAACAGTCATTTCCGGCTCTTACACTTTAGCAGAGGGAATACTCCAGTTTGAAGCCCATATTATAGATGCAAACAAAGGAAAATCCATCCATACGCTCGAGCCCGTCAGTGGTCCGGGAGAATCGCCGATGGAGGTTATCGAGACACTTCGCCAGAGAATCATGGGAACGTTAGCTATCTACTTCAGTCAGATTCCCAGCCGAACACGCCGGTTTTTGGAACCACCCCTTTTTGAGGCCTACCAAGAGTATTTAAGCGGTATGGATGCTTTTGACCATGACTATTCGCAGGCGTTGGCCCATTTTGAGCAGGCAGTCAAGCTTGACCCAGAATTTCCGGCTCCGTGTATCTGCATGTCCATCATCTACAGTCACCAGCAAGAATTCGCCAAGGCAGAATCCATAGTGAACCTGGCTAATGAAAGACGAGATAGATTGAACCCTTTGGAGCGTTCTCTGCTGGATGCCTTTATAGCAGGACTTCAGGGGAATTACGAGGAGGGTTTGAAATTTTTCCGTCAAGCCGAAACTCTGGCTCCGGAGGATTATATTCTCAATTATCTTTTGGGCTTTGAGGCCCTCAGGCTCAATCGTCCTCAGGAGACAGTCGATACATTTACGAAAATAGAAATTCCTGAATTTGTGAACAGTACCGAAGTCGGAGCCTGGCGATTCAGGGCGCTTGCCGAAGCGCACCACATGCTTGGGGAGTATTTAAAAGAGTTGGAAGAAGTCAGCAAGGGACAGGACAATTTTCCAGATAATATCAATCTTCGTGTGGGGAAGGTTCGTGCTCTAGCGGCCCTGGGAAGAATACAGGAAGTCCTAGAGATGATTGATGAAAGCTTAGCCAGGACACAGCAGCCCGAAGCTCCTGGAATTATTATGCTCGAAGCCGCGCAGGAACTCTTTGCGCATGGTTATTTGAATGAATCCAAGGAAATAGCGAACCGCGCTGTTTCCTGGTATCAAAGTCAAATTCCTGAGAAAGCGTCTGGCGAGAAACACCGCTCCAGCCTTGCATATGCGCACTATGTAGCCGAGCAATGGGAAAACGCTCAGAACCTTTTCAAGGAACTGAGTGAGGAATATCCTGATCATGTCGAATACAAAGGATTTCTGGGAAGACTGGCCGCACGCATGGGAAATAAGAAGGAGGCGCTTAAGCTCTCAGAAGAATTAACAGGAATAGACCTGCCTTACCTTTTTGGAGTCCATACGTATTCACGGGCCTGTATCGCATCTCTCCTTGGCGAACAAGAGCAAGCCGTGGATCTGCTCCGGGAGGCTTTTACTCAGGGCCGGCCTTTTGGTGCCTATCTCCATCGGGATATGGATTTAGAGCCTCTCCGTGATTACCCTCCCTTCCAGGAATTACTCTGGCCGAATAGATAGCAGTAAGAGTAACAGAAAATTTCTTTTCGTTTCTATTTTTCTTTTTTGATTTTATTCAACATATCAATGGCGTTGGTATTTTTGGGGTTCAGCTCCAGTGATTTGGCATAGTTCTTGATTGCGAGCTCTTTATCTCCGTTGAGCATGTAGGCTTCAGCGAGGCTATCATAGCCATTGGCATACTTGGGATAGACCTTCACGTTTAATTTAAAAATCTCAATGGCTTCTTTGATTTTTTTTGTTTGAAGTAGATAGTATCCCAGGCTGTTCAATTCATTGGCTGCAAAATTATACTCTTTTGGATGATTTTTTTTGAACTCATCATACTGTCTAACGGCTGTTTCCATCCCTTTTTCAACTATAGCTTCGTAAATCACTTTTGCGATTGACTTTTTTGGTAAATTATACGGATGACCATACAGAATATTTCTGATTCCGGTGCTCATTTCTGCCAGCGGGGCTCCACCTGTGTTGTTGAACAGGACAATTAGATGTTTGTGGTCGACCAGTCGTTCTATAAGGGTATTAAATCCATTAATCCCTCCGCCATGAGAAATGCTTATCACTTTTTCTTTGGATTTGGGAAAACTGACTTCCCTCACACTCCATCCATAACCGTAGCTCCCGCCCATTGCGGAAACATGCGGTTTAAACAAGAGGCTTTTCATTTTTTTTGAGAGCAGCTTTTCTGTGTACAGAGCTTGGTCCCATAAGTAGAGGTCTTCGACTGAAGAATACAGGGAACCTGCGGAGTAGGGAAGCGACATATCCAGATATGGGGCATTTTCATATCCGTCAAAAGTTGTTGAATATCCTGCAGCTCTTCCGGGAATGATCGTATTGTGGTGATCGTATCCCGTGTTTTTCATGCCGAGCGGGTCAAGTATCCTTTCTTTCAACATTTCTTCGTATTTTTTCCCGGTGATTTTTTCGATGATAGCTCCTAAAAGAAAATATCCAGAATTGTTATAGACAAATTTCGAGCCCGGTTCGAATTCCAAATCTCCGCTGCAGTATTTTTTGACGAATTCATCAACAGGATAAGGATCACGGCTCACTTCTTCGAAGAAATTCGGCATGCTGGTGTAACTCGGTATTCCCGAGGTATGAGTCAACAAATGGTGAATAGTGACTTTTTCTCCTGTGTCTTTTCGATAATAAGGTAAATAGTCAGACAACTTTCCGTCTAACTCAATCTTTCCCTGTTCAAGAAGCTGCAGAATCAGCATGGAGGTAAACTGTTTGGTGATGGAGCCTATTCTGAATTTAGTGTCTGGTTTGTTCTGAATATTCCATTCTATATTTGCCGGGCCGAATCCTTTTTTGTATATGACTTTGCCTCCTTCGGCAACCAGAACTGTTCCATTAAAACGGCCGTAGTCATGATAGATATGTATAAACTTGTCGATTTCACTGATTTTGTCTTGGGCGTATCCCTGATGGGGAAAACAGAATAATCCGCACAAGACAATTGATAAAACTAGAGCATAAGAATATTTGTTTTTTAATCTCATGTCATTTTTCCTTCCATTCTTGCATAATTTTTCCGAAGCATTCCAGTCCGCTCGGGATCACAGCGCCGTAACCGTGACCCGGTTGAGTCCAGGCACCGGAAAGATAGAGGTTCTTGATCGGCGTATTGTGCGGAAGACGTCTGGGGAGGGAGTTATCCAGGGTCTGGTCCCATCCATAGATTGCGCCGCGATAATTTTTTGTGTAGCGCACATTTGTCAGGGGAGTCCCGATTTCTTTGACCTCGATGGCTTTTCTAAGGCCTGGCAGAAGAGCTTCTTCGACCTTATCAATCAAGATATCTGCCATCCGCTCTTTTTCTTTCCGGTAAGCATTTTTCTTTCCTTGGAAGTAATTAGATTCGTATTTTTCCCAGTGACTGTAGCCCTGGAGGTTGAGGATGTTCAACGTATTTTTACCCTCGGGAGAATAACCTTTGTACAGGTTGTCGTACAGGGTGAGCCCAAAACCCTGGTTTTCCATATCCGCATTCAGAAAAGCTTTATAGCTGGCTTCGGTGTCGTAGCCAGTCTCGTAAAAGATTTCAGTATCTT
>Ga0209636_10003900_pt1 | contig 15244 bp, 8 predicted proteins | sample DeeMarSWOR152_54_FD_187464 | JGI IMG/M metagenome (GOLD analysis project Ga0209636, IMG submission 187464) | Marine sediment microbial communities from White Oak River estuary, North Carolina - WOR-1-52-54 (SPAdes) (version 2) | ecosystem: Environmental > Aquatic > Marine > Intertidal zone >...
ATACAATCTCCATATTGTTGAGAATAGCAGACTTACGAAAAGGATTTCGCAGGCCCGCTTTTTCCACCAGGTCCACTTTATGAGCCAAAATCGTTTCTAACTCATTCTGCATCTGTGCTAAATCTAACAGGCTGTGTCCACAATCCTCAGTGAACGTTACCAGTACATCAACGTCGCTGCCCGGATGAAAATCGTCCCTCAGCACAGAGCCGAACAGTGCAAATTCGGTAATATTCCACCGTTGACAAAAATCTACGATTCTTTTTTTTGGGATATCAACACCATGAAATCTCATTCTTGTTTCCTTGTCTATAATAGTATTCGCGCTTCTTGATATAGCATAATTGGTCTATAGAATCAAGCGTAATTGTCATTCCTGTGCAAACGAGAATCCAGGGGTGTATTTTTGAGAGTTCTTTCCTTTTGGCGGTCTTGGGGCAGTCTCGCTTCGCTCCCCTCAGTGACGGGAGGTTTTGCGTTATAGGTTTACGGGTATGCCGCGGCTGGCGAGGTATTCTTTCATTTGTATTATCGTATAGTTTCCAAAATGCGTGATTGAGGCCATCAGCACTGAGTCTGCGCCCCCGTCAACGATGGCTTCGTAGAGGTGTTCCGGTTTTCCGGCTCCGCCGGATGCGATTACAGGGATATGTTTAAATGCGTTACATACGCTCCTGACGTTTCCTACGTTATAATTGATAACAACTATCATATCTCGTGGCTTATGCCCCGCGGGTTGTTTTGCCATTTACTGAATACTATTGACTAATCAAGTCAAGTCGTCAAATGAGAATATCTAATAGAGTGGTTAAGTAGAATTGATTTGTTGAATGAGCTTAATCCGCCTATAATAAGCGCGTTTTGGCGAAATTTATCGAAACTTGTTTTTCCGTTTGCATCGTGTTTTATATTATTGACGGCTGGATTTTTTGCCGATTTACTCTGTTGAGCTTAGTGACTTTGAGGAAGATATGAATGTGTGGTATAGTAGCTTATCTGGGTAAAAAAGTCGCACAACCGATTCTCATAGAGGGGTTAAAACGTCTGGAGTATCGGGGTTACGACTCAGCCGGTGTGGCGCTGATGGGCAGCGGTGCGATAAAAGTAAAAAAAACCAGCGGCAGAATCAGCGCTCTGGAAGAGATTTTAGACGAGCCTGACGAAGCTCAGACTTTCGGCATTGGCCATACTCGCTGGGCTACGCACGGCGAGCCGAACGCCGTCAACGCGCATCCACACCTTGACTATACCGGCAAAATCGCCGTTGTTCACAACGGCATAATCGAAAACTACGGCACACTGAAGACGTGGCTGCAAAATGAGGGTGCCAAATTTGTAAGCGAAACCGACACCGAAGTGATAGCAAACTTAATCGGCTATTTCTATGCCAAAGGTGATGAGGATAAGGGAGTAAGTCAATCCGGCGGACGGAACAAATTTGAATGGGCGGTTCAGCGGGCTCTTGGCGAGCTGCACGGAACCTTCGGCCTGGCGATCGTTTGCTCGGAGTTTCCCGATACACTTATCGGCGCAAAAAGAGGAAGCCCACTGATTTTGGGAGTCGGCGATAACGAATATATCCTCGCCTCGGATGCGGCTGCAATCGTAGAGCATACAACTCAGGCGATATACCTTGCCGATAACGAGATGGTTACCGTCAGCCCGGAGGGTTTTCACACTAAAACGATTGACAATGTCACGGTCGCCAAGGACCTGACGGAAATCGAATTTTCATTGGAGCAAATCGAGCTGGGCGGCTTCCGACATCACATGCTTAAAGAGATTTTTGAACAGCCGACGGCTTTGGCTACCTGTATGGGCGGTAGAATCGATAAGCAAAACGCTAAAATTAAACTTGGCGGCATAGCCGACCACCTGCGTGAGCTGACGCGCACCAAACACCTTATCCTTACCGCCTGCGGCACCGCATTCCACGCCGGCCTCGTGGGAGAATTCTTGTTTGAGCAGTTGGCGCGTATCCCGACGGATACCGAGTATGCCAGCGAATTTCGATATCGCAATCCAATCATTGAGGACGGCACCGTTGTCATATCGATAAGTCAATCCGGAGAAACCGCCGATACCCTTGCAGCGGTAGAGCAGGCCAAGGAACGAGGAGCAACGGTGCTCGGCATTGTCAACGTCGTCGGCTCTTCCATCGCCAGGGCGACCGACGCGGGGATATATCTGCATGTCGGCCCGGAAATCGGCGTTGCCAGCACAAAGGCATTTACCGCTCAGGTGGCGGTAATGACCATGCTGGCTATCGAGCTGGGCAGAAGAAGGCATATAAGCAGTGACGAGGCGGTCAGGTACATCGACCAGCTTTCGCAAATACCGGATAAGATTACCCAAATACTGCGGCAGTCCGACCATATTAAAGAGATTGCCTCGGCAAATATCGACAAGGACAATTGGCTTTTCTTAGGCCGGGGCTTTAATTACCCGGTCGCCCTTGAGGGGGCCTTGAAACTGAAGGAAATAAGTTATATTCACGCCGAGGGCCTGCCGGCTGCGGAGATGAAGCACGGCCCGATTGCTTTAATTGTTGACGGCATGCCCGCGGTTTTCATTGCCACAACCGGGCCGCAATATGACAAAATTATGGGCAACATCGAGGAAGTGCGGGCGCGAGGCGGAAAAATTATCGTCGTTGCAACCGAAGGTGATAAGAATATCAAAAAACACGCCGACCATTTGATTACTGTCCCGGATGTGCCGGAGCTTTTGCAGCCGATACTGACCGTTGTGCCGCTGCAACTGCTGGCCTATCACGCTGCTGTGCTTCGCGGCCACGATGTCGACAAACCTCGAAATCTTGCAAAAAGCGTTACGGTCGAGTAGACTTTTTGCTTGATGATTAGGACCAAAATATCCAATCGGGGCCGAACTTGGCCTGATTCAGCAGTAAAGATTCTTTGGCTTGGCTTTACTCTTGTGGAGCTGCTGGTTGTTATAGCGATCATTTCCCTTTTGCTTTCCATACTTGTGCCATCGCTTGCAAAGGCCAGGTCTCAGGTGTACCGTCTTAAATGTGCCCATAACCTAAAGCAAATAAACTTGTCGATGAACATGTACCTAAATGGAAATGAGGATACGTACCCTTGCGCCCAGGACCCACTGTCGGCGGGCTACTGGCTGTGGATGGGACGCGGGTGGCGATCTTTTGTCGGACCTTATCTGAGAACTAAAGTCAGCAAGGACAATCCTTCGGTTCTGCTCTGTCCCGAAGACCCCACCGACAAAGACAAGTATGAGGCCACCAGTTATGCCTATTCGATGGCCTTCTACCACAGCTCCGACCAAATCGACGCGATGAGCGATAAGAGTGATACCTATACAAATCCGCAGCCGTCTATGCCGCAGCAATGTGATGATGTAGCCAACCCATCCGGCAAAATCCTTATAGGGGAATGGTCCAGCAATCATTCGCACGTAAAAGACAAAGACGATGGATGGTGGTGCTGGCAGGGCCGCCGAAATTACCTGTTTGCGGATGGTCACGTTCACTTCCTTCGGGCCACTGAGATTCGCCCCGCACGGGATGGCTATCCGGACGCGAACTTGACAATTCGGGGCATCAAAGGCATCGACTGGCCCCGCTAAACGATGCCGTTCTTCCCTAAAGTGTCCCTCGGCCGTCACTGATGGTAATTGATTCTCAAAGAACTTGCATTGTGGGGTGTTTTTGGTATAGTTGCAAACATTAACTCAGCAAGGTACCTGAATACCTCGAACTATACAACGTCGAGCATAACTATAACAAGTCGTAGGAGGTTGCAGATATGCAAAAGCGTTTGATTATTACTATAACTGCCGTATTACCGCTGTGGTTCAATGCACACGTCGTCTGTGCCGAGGAAAAGCCTCTATCTCTTCGTGCCGGCTCTACTTTAGTGGAAGCAAAAGTGTTTCCTTTCAAAGGCCCAACGGAAGGACTGGAGCCCGAGAAACTGGACTTTCGCTATGCCCCAGGGCGCTGGCAGGTGTGTATCGGTTTGCCGGACGACCCGCACAAGAGCATTGTCGGCTCCAATGGAGGACTGTACTACGATTACGGCAGTGGGATTTTTTACGGTTTTGATACGCGTATTTTGGCAAGTTTGGAAACTCAGGGATTAAAAGGCGAGATAAAACAGTCGCTTTTAGACCCTCGCATTCCCATTGTTATTACCGAGCGGAATTTTGGTGACCTGACTCTCCAACAGGAAGCCTGGGCGGGCGCTGCCTATTCTGAAGACATATCACAATGGAGCTCTCGCAGGGTAGATTATCTTTGGCTCAAGATGACCAACAACGGCACCAGGCCCCAAAACGGACGAATTATATTACAGATTGATTCCAAAGACAGCTTGATAATAAATGACTCTAAAACGCGCTTGTTCGAAAGAGGATTTGCCGGAAAAGCGTTTTGTTTTCTTTCACCTGCATGCTCTGCATTCTTTCCGCCCAACTTATTAAAAGATGATACTTCTAAAGCAGGCATCGATATAGACCATTCACCCGGAATCAGCAGGGATTGGGCTCAGCCGAATGTCGCTTGTGGCCGACATTTCCGTGATGTGATGGTCGGTTACGCCAGGCCTTTGGTTTTTAAGTATCGTACCGAGCCGAACGAAAAGTATCGCCTCGCCTTCGGTTTGATCGAAGGCTGGCACGCTAAATCCGGTGTGCGCCCCTTAGAGATTCGTATCGAAGGCAAAATCGTTCGTTCCGTCGATCTTGTCGCCGAGTATGGTAAGAACACACCTGTAGTACTTCTCTTTGACGCAAAGGACCTGAACGGCGATGGTAAAATCGAGGTGGGCGTTTATTCTCCAAAAGATGCCGAAGACAAAAATACGATCCTGAGCGGTTTGTGGATTTTTGATACAAAGACCGCCGTTACTGAAAAAGATATTCTTGCAGGGGGTCTTGATAACCATGCCCTGGCTGTGATGTTTCCCAAGAAAACCAGCAAGAACATCAAGCTGCTGTTCGAGAAAAAGAAGCTTTTTCCCGGTGAGGAATATCGTGTACTTATAACTTTCTATCAGGGAGACCAAGCCTCAATTCAAACCGGCGAAAAGCAAGCTAAGCATGAGCGTGATCGCGCAATCAAATACTGGCAAAATATCGGCCTGCCTTATGAGCGTATGGTTGTGCCGGATCCGGCCGTACAAGGATTGTTAGACTCCTGCATACGCAATATCTACCAGGCCAGAGAGCTGCGGAACGGACAGCCTGCATTCCAGGTAGGCCCTACCTGCTATCGCGGCACCTGGGCCGCTGACGGCCCTTTCATACTCGAATCTATTACTTATCTTGGACGCGGAAAAGAAACCCGGGCCGGCCTGCAGGTGCAGGTGGACAAGGACGAAGGACCCGGCGGCGTGCAGTTCTCCAAAAAGTCCGGCCTACGACTGTGGATGATTTGGCGCCACGCGCAGCTCACCGGTGACCGGCACTGGCTGGAGAGTATGTGGCCGAAAGTCGAGCAAAATGTCAACCAGATTATCAGTTATCGCCGGATGACCCTGGATGATCCTAACCAGGCCAATTATGGGTTAATGCCGACCGGTTTCGGTGATGGCGGCCTCGGCGGGATTCATCGTGAGTACACGAACGTCTACTGGACGCTGGCCGGCCTCCGCGCAGTCATCGAGATGGCCGAGAAATTGGACAAGCAAACGCTTTCGAAGTGGCAGGCCGAATACCGGGATTACTGGCAGGCCTTTGACAAGGCCAGAAATCGGGACAAGCTTACCGATAGCTTCGGCAACATCTATGTCCCCGTGACCATGAAAGGCGAACAGGAGCAACTGCCTCAGCGCGGCGCCTGGGCTTTTCTCCAATCGATTTTTCCCGGGCGTATCTTTGAACCCGACGACAAACTGATGCTCGGCACATTATCTATGCTCGACTCGAATCAGCAGGAAGGCCTGATTTACGGTACCGGATGGCTTCCTGACGGTATCTGGAATTACGCCGCGTCCTTCTACGGCCATGCCCATATTTGGCTCGATCACGGCAAAAAGGCCGCCGCCACACTTTATGCCTTTGGCAACCACGCCTGTCCTCTGCTATGCTGGCGGGAGGAACAGAACCCCAAAGGACAAAAGGAAAATCAAGTCGGTGATATGCCCCACAACTGGGCCAGTGCCGAATTCATCCGTATGGTGCGTCATTTGCTTATACTCGAACGCGGCGACGAGCTGCATCTGCTGCACGGCCTGCCGCACGCATGGACTAAGCCGGCAAATAAAACAAAAATGCTGGATATCCCAACCTCATTCGGACCGCTCAGCTTAACCCTGGAAATGGACAGCAAGGGTAACTCCGCCACTATTGAAGTCGCTCCGCCGCGCCGTGACCCTCCCAAAAAGATAAAGGTGCATCTTGAACATTTCCAGCGACCTGTAGAGGAAACAAAGATGGAATTAAAGGATGGCAGCATCGCAATCAAGGTGGACTTCAAATGAACCTTGCAACAGTGTGAGGCCCGATACGACCCATCGAACAACTACTCGCCAATCGGTAGTAAAGCACGGACGGTACACATCAAACACATTTCGTGCTCATATTGGCACGGTTAAATTAAAGCTTGCCAAGAAATTGTAATCAAATTTTTCAGGATGTCCTATCAAACAAATCACGCCACAGGGATAATTTAGGTGTTCTGACGACTACGGCTCTTGATATCGAACGTTGGTACTTCATAATGTACAAGCTTTGTAGCTTTCAAAGGAAGGAACAATTTGCAACAGTTGAGCCAAGATGCTAAAATACCGACTTCGCTTTCTTTGACATAATCAGCTTCAAACAATCTTTTCGCGGCTGGAAAAGGAGAAAAAATATGGGAAAAACTCACTTTTTACTGGTGGTCTTATTGGTGGTAGTGGCCGGTTGTCAAAAAGCGAGATTGGCTTCCGCTAAGCGGCAGACTCCGATAACCATTGTTTATTCGTCGCAGGCTTCCAGAGCCGAATGTTTGGCGGCGAAAGAAATTCGTCGCTATCTGTATCTACGGACGGGTAAGCTGCTGCCTTTGCTTCAGCGTGACGACAAGCTGTCATCTGCAAATGGATTGATCATAGTCGGGCAAAAAGACCGTAGGATTATTCAGAACGTATTAAAGAAAGATCCGACACTTAAAACTTCGGTGCTGTCTCTGAAACCTCAGCAGTATCAGATAAAAACGCTGAAAAAAATAAAGCAGCCGACCGTGCTGATTTGTGGCGGCGATGAGTTCGGAACCCTTTACGGTGCGTATCGATTTATCGAGCATTTCGGCGTACGTTTTTATCTGCACGCTGATGTAATTCCCGATGAAAGGATTACTCTAAAGCTCCCCACTCTGGATGAGCAGGGTAAACCGTTATTTGAATTACGCGGCATTCATCCTTTTCACGATTTTCCGGAGGGGCCGGACTGGTGGAACGTTGATGATTATAAAGCTATCATCGGCCAGTTACCCAAGCTGCGAATGAATTTCTTCGGATTGCATTGTTATCCGGAAGGTGGAGTTGGTCCGGAACCTGCCGTCTGGATCGGTAAGCCTGATGATGTTTATCCCGATGGACGGGTTAAATTCGGTTCTCAGTCACGCCATTTTACTACGCACAACGGCACCTGGGGATACCAATCCAAAGATACTGCCGATTACACTTTTGGTGCCAACCTGTTATTCGAGCGCAATGACTATGGCCCGGATTATATGAAGGCAATGACCCCCTGGCCGAAAAACGCTCAGGACCGAAACGAACTATTTAATCGCTTCGGCAGGGTGCTCAATGAAGCGTTTGGTTTTGCAAGGGAGCTGGGAATCAAAACCTGCATCGGAACGGAGGCACCCCTCACAATTCCAAAAATGGTCAAGGAGCACCTCAAAGCAGAAGGCATAAATCCTGACGAACCGGCAGTTGTGCGGTATATTTATGAAGGCATGTTCCAGCGGATAAAACAAACACATCCGCTTGACTACTATTGGCTTTGGACACCCGAAGGATGGACCTGGGGTGGAGCATCGGATAAGCAGGTGGCGGCGACGGAAAATGATGTGCTGCTGGCGGTTGGAGCGGCGAAGAAGGTTAATGCCCCGTTTACTCTTGCAACTTGTGGGTGGGTATTAGGGCCGCCCAAGGACCGAGCTCAGTTTGATAATGTTTTGCCGAAGGAGATGCCTTTTAGTTGTATCAACCGCCAGGTGGGATTCGAACCGGTCGAAACAAGTTTTGCCCGGCTAAAAGGCCGACCCAAATGGGCAATTCCCTGGATGGAGGACGACCCGGCCATGATTATCCCGCAGCTCTGGGCGGGTAGAATGCGGCGTGATGCGGCCGACGCACTGGCATACGGCTGTACGGGTCTTATGGGTATCCACTGGAGGACGCGTGTTCTCGGGCCAAATGTTTTAGCGCTGGCGCGTGCGGCCTGGGAACAGAGCATCTGGAACCCGGACTTCGGCAAAAAATACGAACCGCCTGACCCGAAACTCACCGAGGGACGCGAAGGCGGCAATGTCGCTGCGTTCCCCAACAGCCCTATGGCGGACACCGAGAGAGACAGACTCTATCAAACAGTGCGCTGGGACGTTAGCGCCTACCGCTTCAAGGTACCGAACGGCAAATATAAGGTGAAGCTGCAATTCTGTGAACCTCATTACAATGAAGCGGGCAAACGTGTCTTCGGCGTTGAGCTACAGGGCAAACAGGTAATTGACAAGCTGGACATCTTCGCCAGTGTCGGCAAGGATAGGGCCCTGGATTACGGATTCGAGGATGTACAAGTGACTAATGGTTTATTGGACATCAGCTTTAAGAAGGTGGTGGAGTTCCCTTGTATAGCAGCTATTGTCGTAGCCGGTGAAAACTGTATAAGAAAAATAAATTGCGGCGGCCCGGCATACAAGGACTACGAAGCCGACATGCCGTCTTCGAAACCAGACGGCAGGCCGCGAGATTTACCTTCGGACGATTTCTACGCCGACTGGGCCCTGACACAATTCGGCCCGAAGGCTGCTGAACCAATCGCAAAATTATTTGCGAGCCTCGACGGAGGCCCCTCGGCAGTAACCCAGGGACAGGGAAATACAAACCTGCCGAGGCCTTCTACCTGGGTGGGAGGACCCGGCGGTATTAATCCAGACCCCAGACCATGGGAGCAGGTTAGCAAAGAATACGAGTTTGTAGATGAGCTGGCCAAACTACGCCCGCAAGTAAAAGGCCCCGGTAATCTGGAACGCTTCGATTACTGGCTCAACACTTTTCGATATCTAAGAGAGGTAGGGCGGGTCAACTGTACCTGGGCTCAATTTAACGCTGCGATGAAAAAGGTCAAAGACCAGAAACAAGCGGATACCCAAAAGCAGGTCGCACTTGAAACAGCCCTTCCGATACGCAAGGAACTGGTCGCTCAGGTCGTCGATGTGCACCGTTATCTTTTGGCAACCATAACGACCACAGGGGGAATGGGCAATGTGACCAACTGGCAGCAGCACCTGATGCCTGCCTTGCTTACACAGCCCGGTGAGGAACTGGAAAAAATTCTGGGGCAGCAATTGCCTGAAGATGCCGAGCCTACGGACAAATACGATGGCCCTCCGCGGATAATCGTGCCGACTGTCCGAAGCAGCTTAAAGTCTGGCGAAGACTTGAGGCTCAAAGTGATTATACTGGCTCAACAACAGCCTGAAGATGCATTTTTATACTATCGGCCAATGGGAACGGACAACTACACTAAGGCTACCCTTACCCATGTTGCTCGCGGCGTGTATTCGGTTATGATACCCGCCCGTGAAATCAAAAATAACGATTTGGAATATCATATAAAAGTCACTTTCGATGATGACCACAGTGTTTACTTCCCGGCAACGGCGCCGCAGATGAACCAAACAGTAGTGATTATCCGGTAAGCAAGAAAGGATATATCAAATAATATGAATTCACGCCAAAGAGTATTAGAAGCATTGAACTATGAGCCGACTGACCGTGTACCTATGGATTTGGGGGGTACGCTTTGTTCCGGTGCTCAAGTTGGTGTAGTTGCAGGCCTGCGACAGGCGCTCGGCCTGGACAAACCCGGCGAGCCGGTAAAGGTTGTCGAGCCTTACCAGATGCTTGGCGAGGTCGAAGCTGACCTGCGGGAAGCACTTGGTATTGATGTCGTTAATCTGCCCGGACCAAAGAATATGTTCGGCTTTGAGAACACAGACTGGAAGCCCTGGAAAACATTCGACGGCACGGATGTGCTGGTGCCGGAAAAGTTCAATACCGACCCGGAACCTGATGGCAGCATTTTGATGTACCCGCAGGGTGACAAGTCGGTGTCTGCCTCGGCCCGGATGCCTAAAGGCGGCTTCTATTTTGACTCGATTATTCGCCAGAAGACCATTGATGAGGCCAAGTTAAACCCGGCTGACAATCTTGAGGATTTTTCGCTAATCAGCGAGGAAGACTTAAGATATTACGAACAGGAAGCAAACACCCTTTTCGAGAGCACCGACCTTGCCATTGCAGCAGGATTTCACGGAACGGCCTTTGGTGACATAGCGCTTGTCCCCGCACCGTGGATGAAGGACCCGAAGGGAATTCGCGACATTGAAGAATGGTATATCAGCACTGTTTCGCGGAGAGAGTATATTAAGGAGGTTTTCGCAGGCCAGGCGGAAATCGCAGTGAAGAATCTTGAGCGAATTTACCAGGCCGTTGGTGACAAAGTGCATGTTGTGTTTTTGGACGGCACAGACCTGGCGGCACAGAATACGCTCTTTTGCAGTCCGGATGGGTACCGGGAGCTTTATCTGCCCTTCAGCAAAAAAATCAATGACTGGATTCACGCAAACACAAAATGGAAGACAATGAAACACTGCTGCGGCGGCTGCGAACCGTTGATTGAGGGATTCATAGAAGCGGGATTCGATATCCTAAATCCTGTTCAGACCTCTGCAAGCCGAATGGACCCACAGCATTTGGTTGACACATTCGGCGGCAGGATTGTCTTCTGGGGCGGCGGCGTGGATACACAACAGACCCTGCCCTTTGGTACAGCCGATGAAGTGCGAACACAGGTCAAAGAGCGGGTGAAAATATTCGGCCGAAAAAACGGCTTTGTCTTCAATACGATTCATAATATCCAGTGCAATACACCGGTCGAGAATGTGCTGGCTATGTTCGAGGCGCTGGGCAGAAAGATATAGGAAAAGCCCGGGCTTCTGATTGTTAGCCCAAGGTAAGGAGTAATAGCTATGCAGATACCTGTTCGCTCGCGTAGACAGTTTCTTAAGGCATTGGGTATTGGTGCTGTGTCCCTTACTGCTCCGTGGTGCATGACCGCCCTGGGGCGGTCCTCCCACGACCGGCGTTCCACCCCTAAACCGAATATTGTCTTTATTCTTGCGGACGATATGGGGTATGGGGACCTGGGTTGCCAGAATCCCGATTCGAAGATTCCGACGCCGAACCTGAACCGCTTAGCGAAGCAAGGCATGCGTTTTACCGATGCGCACTCGCCATCTGCGGTGGGCAGAGGCACTCGTTACGGGCTGCTTACGGGTCGATACCCGTGGCGGGCGAAGCTCAAAAGGGGGGTGCAACAGTGCTGGAGCGGATCGGTAATTGAAAGTGACCGGCTGACGGTTGGCAGACTGCTCCAGCGGCACGGCTACGACACAGCGTGCATCGGGAAATGGCACTTGGGTATGGACTGGCCCACGACCGACGGGAAACCGCCTATCTGCGTGGGCAGGACAAAGACCGAGGACGGGCGGACGAACGTCGATTTCACGAAGCCCATCGACAACGGGCCGACAGCGATGGGATTCGATTACTACTTCGGTGTGCTGGCGACACACTTTTCGCCCTACTGCTTCATTGAAAACGAACACACACTCGGTATCCCGTCGGTGCCGAAGAAAGGAATTCCGGGTTGTCCCGGTCCGATGCTCGAGGGATGGCGGCTTGAGGAGATTCTGCCGGGATTAATGAAGAAGGCCGTCGATTACATCGATGCGAAGGGAGGCAGAGGTGACCACAAGGCCTTCCGACAAAAAGAGGGCACACCCTTCTTTCTCTACCTGCCACTGACGGCTCCCCGTATTCCTATCGTTCCGGCGTCAGAGTTCCAGGGCAAGAGCGGTGCGAGTGCTTACGGCGACTTCGTGCATCAGGTGGACCATGTCGTGGGGCGGGTAATCGAGGCGCTTGAGCGAAACAGTTTCGGAGAGAATACTCTTGTTATTTTCACGAGCGATAACGGGTCGCCCGGACGAGATGGTACGAATATGAGCGGAGCGGTGAATTCAGTGCGAAGATTTGGGCATAATCCAAGCTATATTTACCGCGGCATAAAGGCCGATGTCTGGGATGGAGGGCACCGCGTTCCTTTTGTGGCGCGTTGGCCTGGACGAATCCGTTCCGGAGACGTCAGCACCGAGCTTGTCTGTCACGTGGACTTGATGGCAACGTGCGCAGCGATTCTTGGAGTTGAGCTGCCGGATGACACCGGCGAGGACAGCTACAATATATTGCCGGCACTTCTGGGCGAGAAACTCGATAAGCCCATCGCGCGGGCGATTGTGCATCATTCCGGCAATGGTATGTTCGCGATAAGGCGGGGAAAGTGGAAGCTGATTCTGGGACGAGGCTCGGGCGGATGGAGCGGTAAGGGAAAGAAAACCGACCCGCCAGTCCAATTGTACAATATGCAGGAAGATAAATCTGAGAAGATAAACCTGTGCTCTGAACATCCTGAGGTCGTCGAGACTCTGACGAAGTTACTGGAGAAATACAGGAAGCAAGGGCGAAGTCGTCCATTGGGTAAAAAGGTCTAACCAAACAGAATAAGTGGGCAAAGGAGTGTTTGAAATGAAAAGAGGAGTATATCAGGCTTTTGTCGTTGTGCTTTTGTTTTTTTTGCCGGGTTGTTTGAATGAGAAAAAAACTGACATTAACCGAGCGGGCCCAAGACGAGTTATTAGTTTAGATGGTATCTGGGAAATTGCCGAAGGCTCGTTGGATACTATCCCGAAGACCTTCGAGCACACCGTCCCCGTCCCCGGCCTGGTGGATATGGCCGAGCCCGCTTTTGATGAAGTCGGGAAAAAAAGCGACAAAAGGCAGGCATTTTGGTATCGCCGCACATTTACTGTTGAAGGCACTATTCCTGAGGTGGCTCTGTTAAAAATCCACAAGGCAAAATACGGCACTCGCGTATTTTTGAACGGCAAGCTCATTGGTGACCACCTGCCCTGCTTTACACCTGCATTGCTTGACGTTCGCGACAATCTTAAAGGCTCCGGAGCAGAAAATGAAATTATCGTGCGAGTGGGTGCGTTTCGTGATTCTGTTCCGGAAAGCATCCCTTCGGGCTGGGACTTCGAGAAGTATCTTTATATCCCCGGCATTTACGATTCCGTGGAACTTGTTCTCACCGGCAAACCTTACATCGTAAACGTGCAGACGGTCCCGGATACTGCCGCCCAAAGTGTACGAGTTGTTACTGAGCTGCATTGGCCTAAGAGGGAGGGACGTGCTTCAATATCTTACGAGGTTTCGGAGGCTCGCACCGGCAAATTCGTCGGTGCCGTAAAGCAGCATGGCCTGCCCTTTATACCTAATCGGATAACAAAGCTGGACGTCACTATTCCGATAGAAGACTGTAAGTTATGGACCCCGGAAAATCCTTTTCTTTACGAATTGAAGCTGAACACGGGAGGTGACTGTCTGCGAGTTCGGTTTGGTATGCGGTCGTTTAGATTTGATAGGGAATCCGGGCTGGCGATTTTGAATGGCAAACCATATTTTATGCGCGGTACCAACGTTTGCATTTATCGCTTCTTCGAAGATGCGGTTCGGAGTGACAGGCCCTGGCGTGAAGAATGGGTGAGGCGGTTACATCGAAAATTTAAAAGTATGCACTGGAACTCGATTCGCTACTGTATCGGCTTTCCACCCGAAATATGGTACGAGATTGCCGACGAAGAAGGATTTCTAATTCAGGACGAATTTCCCATCTGGTTTCTCGGCAACAAAAATTGGCCCAAGGCCCTCAAGAGTGACGCTATCGCTGCAGAATATATCGAATGGATGCGGGAAAGATGGAACCATCCCTGTGTGGTTATCTGGGACGCTCAGAATGAAAGCGTCACAGACCAGACCGGCAAGGCCGTTCAGATGGTGCGCCATTTGGATCTGTCCAATCGCCCGTGGGAGAACGGCTGGTCCGACCCGCAAAGCCCTCATGACTTTGTAGAGTCTCATCCGTATCTGTTTATCAGGGCCTGGTCGGACCGGGAACCATTCCGCTTACGGGATTTAGCAAATGTCTCACCTGTGCCTCATTTGCGTCCCGAGCAAAAAAAGCTTGATGTCCCCATAGTCATTAACGAATACGCCTGGCTGTGGCTGAATCGCGATGGCACCACGACATGCCTGACGGACAAGGTATATAATAGCTTGCTCGGTCCGGATTCAACTGTCGCCCAACGGCGTTTGCTGTATGCACGTTATTTGGCCGCTTTGACTGAGTTCTGGCGATGCCGCCGTAAATGTGCCGGCGTCCTGCATTTTTGCGGGCTGGGCTATTCCCGTGCCGGTGACAAGCCCAGGCCGGAAGGCGGTGCGACCAGCGACCATTTTCTGGATATCGAGACTTTGGAATTTGAGCCTGACTTTGAGAAATACGTTAAAGATGCTTTTTCACCGGTCGGCCTGTGCATTAATAAATGGGACGAGCAGTTTTCGCCGGGAGAAAAAGTTGAAGTCCCTGTTATCGTGATTAACGACCTCTACAGAGAATGGAAGGGTAATGTTGTTCTTCGCATTTTACGTAACGAAGAGACGATTTCCGAGCAGATAAAGAATTGTGCTGTTAATAGTCTTGGGCAGGAGACTTTATCTTTTAACGTAACTATTCCAAGTGAGCAGGGAAAGTATCAGTTTGCGGCCGAGCTGATTACTGAAGGAACGCCGGTTCGCAGCCTGAGAGACTTCAAAGTTTCTTCATCAAAGTAGTATAAAGTCTTTATCTCGGCTACTATCACGGATGGTTTGTTATTATCAATAAGGAATGAAAAATGGGCAATGCTGACAAACTAAAGCTTGCTGGAGGTTCCGGCAGTTCAGTTTACATTTTTATGGTCTGTATCGTGGCCGCTCTGGGGGGACTTCTATTCGGTTACGACACAGGTGTAATTAACGGCGCGATAGGTCCTTTGAAAGCCCACTTTACTCTTGATGCAAAGTGGGAGGGCTGGGCCACAGGTTGT
>Ga0209636_10003901_pt1 | contig 15236 bp, 14 predicted proteins | sample DeeMarSWOR152_54_FD_187464 | JGI IMG/M metagenome (GOLD analysis project Ga0209636, IMG submission 187464) | Marine sediment microbial communities from White Oak River estuary, North Carolina - WOR-1-52-54 (SPAdes) (version 2) | ecosystem: Environmental > Aquatic > Marine > Intertidal zone >...
TTTGGGTCTAGAGGCAATCCTAGGGATACGTAGATTGGGAAATGTCCTTCGGATCGATCCTTGCATCCGTAAAGATTGGTCGAGCTACGAGGTAACCTACGGGAACGGCAAAACAATATATCGGATCCGGGTGGAGAACCCGGATGGCGTCAGCCGTGGCGTGAAGCAGGTGACGTTGGATGGGAAGGCCTTGCCCAAAGGGGAAATCCCACTGGCGGAAGATAAACGGCAACATGAGGTATATGTCCATATGGGTTAGGGGACTCAGTGCCCGGCAATTGGGCGATCCCGTCCCTCCAAATGTGAAACTTTATGGTGAATTGTGTTTTCGATCTAGCTGTTTGTAGACTGGTTACTATTTGAGTAGACATCTTATTAAGGGTAAACCCACACAAAAACCAATAATGCAAATTTTCACATAAAGGCGGTATATAAACATGTTGACCGTAAGTTCGGAATTAATGTTGCCCATCCTATATTTCAATCGCAATCCTCAGGCTCAGAAAAACTTTAGGGATATGGTTTCTTAGGAGGAGGCTTAAAAAATTGAAAACCCCTATTTGATAGCCCGATCTGAGTCCAATCCCTTGGAATGATTTCCCAATTAGCCGATCAATTCAAAGAATCCCTTTCCTTTTGGATTAGAAGTCTTTGTGGAGGTGTTGACATCAAAGAACAGGGAGGATTAAGATCTATTCAAGTTCTTGGGATAGGAGGAGCAATTTCCTGAGGGAGGAGGTGATTAGACTGGCCGATGAATTGTATACATGCGAGACCTGTGGAAATGTGACAGCAGGAAAGGGACATCTTTGTGATCCTATACCCGGAGGTGTAGGGGGAACCGCTCATACCTGCGAGTATTGCGGGGTTAGCACGGGCAATCCAAGGCACATTTGCAAACCGAAACTGGCAAAAATCAGGTACACCTGTGAGACCTGTGGACGTGTTGCCGTGGATCAAGATCTCCTGTGTAATCCAAAGGAGATAAGCTAGTACCATTGTCTTGGGATGGCCCCTCACCTCAACTGGTACCCCCAGAGGAAATGGCGAGGAAAAGGAGAGGGCGGGGAGCAAAAATCAATGATATGAATCATTAGCGAGAGGGGAATAACGAATGTTAGTTAAAAGCTTTATCATCGCCATTATCGCACTTCTCATTTCCATCCTCGCTTATCGAAGGGCCGGGGGTGCAAGGGAATTGAAGAAAACGGTTGATTCCCTTACATCAACCATGGAGTCCCTCACAGACCGCGCAGGGGAAGAATTGAAGAAACGGGTCGAACATCTGACATCGGTTACGGAATCGCTCAGGGAGAAGACAGCCGATATCATCGACCGGGTGGAGAAGGCCGTAAGGAAGGAGGAGCCCGAAAAACCCTCGGAGGAAAAGCCCCCCAGACCGAAAAGGCCCAGGGCGAAGAGGAAATAACGCCTTTCATTGGGGATCGGCAGTGCACGGGGTAGTATTGAAGGAGCTTTGAAGGCTGTCATATCCCGGGGGATCATTGGTTCCGTAACGTTTCGGTAATAGATAGGGAAAAGTCTGTTGAGCTTAGCGAACCCTACGCTTCAAAGGCGGTTTTGCTATTCTCAAATTTGCCGTGCCTTATCGTCTTCCCCTCTATCATGTATATGACGTCCTCACTGATGTTTGTAGAAAGATCAGCGATGCGTTCCAGGCTACGAGAAATCCGGATCAGGTGGTTGGAGCGTTCGATGGTAGTGGGATCCGATGCCATGAAGGTAACCAGTTCCCCGAGGATTTGATCCCTCAGCCCATCCACGATATCATCCCGTTCGCAAACACTCTTAGCCAGTTGGGGATCCTCGTCCATAAATGAACTCAGGCTGTCCTTCAGCATCTTCCTCGTCTCTTCCGCCATCTTCGGGATGTCAATTAATGGTTTTACTTCTGGCCTCTTTATTAAAAACAAGGCACTTTCGGAGATGTTTACCGCCTCATCCCCCATTCTCTCCAAATCGTTATTCATTTTTGAAACCATCATGATAGTCCGCAAATCCCTTGCCTGAGGCTGATAACGTGCGATTACATGGATGCAGGTTTCCTCTATCTCCAATTCGAGCTCGTTCTCCCTCGGCTCATCCCGTTCTATTACCTCCAAGAGCACTTCTTCGTCCCTTTGTGTGAGGCCCATCATGCTCTTTTCCATCATGCGTTCGATTAAGGAGGCACTTTGCAACAGTTTTTCCTTCACTTCTTCCAAGCTTTCTTCCAGCATTGACTTCCCCCTATCCAAACTTCCCCCTCAAGAACTCCTCCGTCCTTTTATCCCTCGGAGCAGTGTGCAATTGTCCCGTCGAGCCGAATTCCACCAGTTCCCCCAAATAGAGAAAGGCGGTAAAGTCAGAGACCCTTCCCGCTTGGGCGATGTTATGGGTTACGAGTATGAGGGTGACGGTTTTTTTAAGCTCTGTCATTAATGTTTCTATGTGAGCTGTTGCCTTAGGGTCGAGGGCAGATGTCGGTTCATCCAAGAGCAATACATCGGGGTCCATCGCAAGAGCGCGAGCGATACAGAGCCTTTGCTGTTGCCCCCCCGAGAGGAATGTACCCTTTCTCCGCAGGTGGTCCTTGACCTCATTCCAGAGAGCTGCCTTCCCCAAAGATTCTTTGACGATCCTGTCGCTTTCGGCACGGCTCAGTTCCAGGCCGTTGAGCTTGTATCCAGCGATAACGTTATCGTATATCGTCATCGTGGGGAAGGGATTCGGCCTCTGGAATACCATCCCTACTCGCCTCCTTACGATCATCGGGTTCATGGCGTATATGTCCTCTTCTCTTAAGAACACCTTTCCCTCGACCTTTGAATCTGGTATCAACTCATGCATGCGGTTAAAACATCTGATGAGCGTTGTCTTTCCGCATCCAGAGGGACCCATGATGGTGGTCACCATTTTCTCTGGGATGGAGAGAGTTACATCCTTAACCGCGCGGTTGTCCCCGAAATAGGCGGAGAGGCCCGCTGTCCTCAGAACTGTACTTTCCATCTCTGCGCAATGATCCTCGTTACAAAGTTCAAAATCAGAACGATGCATATGAGGACGCACGAAGCGCCCCAGGCAATGGAGTGCCATTCGGGATATGGACTTGTAGCGTAATTGTAAATCAATAAGGGCAAGGCGTTAACGGGCTTGATGATATTCAGGTTCATGAAAGGGTTTCCGAAAGCGGTGAAGAGCAGTGGAGCTGTTTCCCCGGCGATCCTCGCTAGGCTTATCAGGATACCGGTCGCTATTCCGCTGAAGCCAGCGGGCAAAATCACCTTCAGGATAGTCCTGTAGTATGGGACGCCCAATGCTAAAGAGGCCTCTTTCAAGCTATCCGGGATAAGCTTGAGGGTCTCCTCGGTTGCCCTTGTGATCACGGGGAGCATCATGATGCCTAAAGCAACCCCTCCTGATAATGCGGAGAATCCACCCATTGATATCACCAGCCATAGGTAGGCGATGATCCCAATGACAATGGAAGGCGTACCTTGCAGGACTTCCACAGCAAGCCTCAGGAGATAGGAGAGCCTACCCCTTTTGTGCTCGGAGAGATAAACCCCTGCTGTTATCCCCATGGGAATAGCGGGAAGGCTGGCTATTACAACCAGGAGAAAAGAGCCCACGATAGCGTTTGCTATGCCTCCCCCTACCTCACCCACCGGTTTTGAAAGCTCCGTCAAAAACTCCCAACTCAAGGACGATAGGCCATTTCTCATGATGTAGAAGAGGATGAGAAAGAGGGGGACCATCGAGAAAAAGGAGAGAAGTATCACCAGCGCCATAAAGGCTTTATCTTTTCCTATTCTAAACTTTACCCGTTCTCGATCCATTCAGGCCTCTACGCTTACTTTCTTGATAATGTATCTTCCCACGATATTGATTACCATGGTGACGAGGAAGAGGAGAAGGCCGATCTCTATCAAGGATGAGAGGTAGAGCCTGCCCGTCGCTTCAGTAAACTCATTGGCGATTACGCTGGCCATGGTATTTCCAGGGCTGAAGATACTTCGGGGCAAGAGGTTTGAATTGCCAATCACCATTGTCACCGCCATCGTTTCACCAAGGGCCCTTCCCAGGGCAAGCAGTATACCGGCCATAATCCCGGAGCGTGCATAGGGCAAGATTACCTTCGTTATGACCTCCTGCCTCGTCGCGCCAAGGGAATATGCTGCTTCCTTGATGTCCGAAGGAACGAGGGAAATAACCTCTCCCCCGATGGATGCGGCATAAGGGACAATCATCACCGCGAGGATTAACGAGGCGGTAAAGATTCCCACCCCATAGGGAGGAATACCGAGGATTATCTCCAATTTCCTCACGATGGGGACGAGGACAAACAATCCCCAAAAGCCATAGATGATTGAGGGAATACCAGCGAGGAGCTCAGTCACGTTCCTGAGAAAGGAGGAGAGGGGGCCCTCCCTGAAATATTCACCGAGGAAGATGGAAATGGCCAGAGAGAATGGGAGACAGATAAGCAGGGAAAGGAAAGACGTCAGCAGCGTGCCAACGAGAAAAGACAGCATCCCGAATTTCCCGGATACCGGATCCCATGTCTTGGTGAAGAAGAAAGAGAGGCCGAAGGCCCTGAGCGAAGGGAGGGAGTGGAGAAAAAGGCTTAAGAATATGGCCGCGAGCAAGACCACAATTACCAGGCCTGATAGAAGGAGGATTTTCCGAAAGACGAATTCCGCTCGGAGGCCCGGAACTCGTGGTGATGGGTCGATTTGGTTATCTATGGATTTGCTCGCCATTGTACGTGATCGATTTGATGATCTTCTCCGCCTTCCTTACGGCTTCTGCAGGAAGTGGTGCATAGTGTAATGATTCAGTGTATTGCTGTCCCTCATGAGTCATCCATCCCAGGAGCTTGACAAGCTCCTGGGCTTTCTCCATAGACCTCTTTCTGTAAGACTGTTCCTGGTAGACCAGTATCCAGGTGAAGCTGCTGATGGGGTAACCCTCAGAGGCATCCGTGTTCGTGAGGGATATCCTCGTGTCATCGGGCAAAGGGATATTCGCCGCCAGGCTTGTTGACGCGATGCCGGGCTGTACAAGCGTGCCCTTCTTATTCCGTATGGAAGCCACGGGCATTCTGTTCTGGAGGGCATATACGAGTTCTACGTACCCAAAAGCACCCGGCAACTGCCTGATCAGACCTGCAACCCCCGGGTTTCCCTTTGCCCCCAACCCGACGGGCCAGTTGACCGCCTTACCCCTGCCGACTCTCCTCTGCCATTCGCTGTTTGCCTTGCTCACATAGTCCGTAAATATAAAGGTGGTGCCGCTCCCGTCCGATCTATGGACAACGGCTATGGGCATGTTCGAAAACGTTACTTCTGGATTGACCTCGGCGATCCTTATATCGCTCCATTTAGTGATCTTACCCAGAAAGATATCCGCAATCAAATCCGGTGTAAATGTAAGTTCGGGATTCCCGGGCACATTATAGGTGAGGATCACTGCACCAAGGCAGGTGGGTATGTGAAGGATTTTTGCCGGGGCCTTGGCCAGTTCCCCATCGCTCATGAAGGCATCTGAGCCACCGAAGTCAACGGTCATGTTCATGAGTTGCCTGATTCCCCCGCCAGAGCCTATCGCCTGGTAGTTCACCTTCACGCCTGTTAGCTGCCAGTACTCATGGAACATCTTAGAATAGAGGGGATAGGGGAAGGTTGCCCCTGCTCCGAGCAATTCCACCCCCTTTGCCCATGGTAAACTAGGAAAAAAAAGGAGTATGAAAACTACGAATATTGTGAGACCTTTAGCTGCATGGGGAGGCAACTTTCCTCTCCTTAGGGAGTTCATTATCGCCCCTCTCTATGGGCATGAGCCACTAAACACCATCATAGCAGAGTAAAACAATCTGTCAATTAACCTCAAGTCCTTCTTCATAAATCGGTGTGAATATAAGCCCAGATAAGGGTTGGAAAAGAGGGTGAAAAAAGATGGGATCAGAACCCATCAGGCTTTCAGCTAAATCTCCGAATTTTTGAGAAAATAAGAGATATTCCAAACAAATCTGGGATTATCTAAAAATTTCGACAACCTGAATTTTCCAAGGCCGTTATGAAGCCTTAATATTTGGCCAATATGAAAAAAGGATATGAGGGCTCAAGAGAATCTGGGATACTCGCTTAAGATGGAATTTTAAATCCTTTTTCATTTATGGTAATAAGGGAACAGGATGACATCTCTTGTTTCGTTCCGCTCGATGCCGAGGGGAATGGTGAAGGATGGAACGAAATCAATGTTGAGAAGGGAGCTAAAAGCCATGAAAATTCGATCAACCTCAATAATACTGGCAGCGATTGTTCTCGTGTCTTTCCCATGGAATTCAGTTGAAGCTCAGAGCAAGCAAGCCACAAAGGTCGAGGTGGCTACAGAAGTGCTGACGGAGATCATGGACATCCCGGAAAAGGGCATTCCGCCGTCCCTCTTGCGCAATGCTTACGGCGTCGCCGTCATTCCCGGTGTTCTGAAGGCCAGCTTCGTGGTTGGTGGCAGATACGGGTGGGGCGTTTTGGCTGTGCGATCCAAGGAGGCCGGATGGAGCAGCCCGTGCTTTGTCTCCCTTGCCGGCGGCAGTGTTGGCTATCAGATCGGGGCCCAGTCAACCGATATCATTTTGGTATTCAAGAGCAGCAGAAGCGTAGACGGCATCATCAGGGGCAAATATACACTTGGGGCTGACGCGGCCGTAGCAGAAGGTCCGGTCGGGCGTCAGGCCGGGGCAGCCACCAACGTGGAATTCAAGGCAGAGATTTACTCGTATTCACGAAGCAGAGGGCTATTCGCCGGAGTTTCCTTTGAGGGGGCGGCCCTGCAAATCGACCATTATTCCAACGTAGCCTTTTATGGAAAGTAGGGTATCACCCCCGGTGATATCTTTGCAGGCAGAGGCATAGAGGTGCCAGCCCGAGCAAATGAATTTAAAAAGGTGTTGACGAAATATACCACTGTTGAGAAAAAGGACTAACTAATCGAAGGGCCGGTGGGGCAAAGAAACTGAAGAAAACGGTCGATTCCCTGTCATCAACCATGGAATCCCTCAAGGATCGTGCATGGGGTGGCTCGAAGGAGCAAGTCGAGCAGCTGACATCCGTCAGGGAAACCCTCAGGGATAGGACGGCCAATGCCATCGACTGGGATCTTTCTGGTTTGTTTCCGTAGTAAACTGGAATCGGAGATGGTTTTTAAAATCGGCTGGGAGGAGTTTTGCTGGCCTTGTAATCATCGGAGTGTTCTACACGCTGTTTAGTGAGTGGGCTAATGTTCAGATCTTCAAATCATGGGGCTATTAATGAAGCGATGCCTGTGATACCATTACTCAAGGTTGGACTCGTACCTATTATTCAATGGATGGTGATTCCCTTGTTTACTATATTATTGTTGAGGTACCATCTATTACTATTACTTCACCAGCGGGCAGAAAGTTAAGGAAAGAGCGGTCCAGCGACTGATACGTTGGAGAAAAAACCCCAAAATTACTATGCCAAGGGCTGGTTTGAAAAAATCCCCTATGGCACGGACGCTCGATGTGGAGGATTAAACTAACCAATGGCCGGTAACAAGATCCTTATAGGTAAAGTACCACTGGAAAACTTCTTGATATTCATCTTTACCTTTGTCCTCTCGTTGATTGTAGCTAATATAGTATACGCGGTAATACGAAGTTTTTTGGATAAAAAACTACCCCAACGCAATTCGAAATTAATAGCGAGGATAATACAATATGCTGTTCTTACAGCAGGACTCTACTACGGCATATATCACGTGCTCCATTTAGACTTAACCGCCTTAGCCGCATCACTGGGGATTTTTGGAATTGCGGTTGCCTTCTCTTCACAGCAAATAATTCAAAATTTCATCGCGGGGATATTAATATCCGTAGGGAGGCCTATCGAGCTTGAGGAATGGGTTGAAATCACAGGACCTATACAAACCGGGATAAGCAAGATAAAGGATATTACGTTAACGAGAACGATATTACGGGATGTGGATGGCAGGTTGCTCTACATACCGAACTTCATTCTCTTATCCTCAAAGATCATCAACTACACAAAGTCAGGCTTTGTGGAAATTCCTGTGCAAGTAACAATTCCCCTCGGTTCCGATTACGAACGAATAAAAAAAACCATTAAAGAAGTCATAAATGAACACGCAAAAATACTTCCAAATGTACCGGAACAGGAAAAATCTATTATAATGAAATTATTCGAATTGTCCCGTACTAAGCGGTTATTCGATGAAGAAACTGATATCAGCAGGTTCGAGCCTAGAATCCTGATTTCTGACGTTTCAGGCTCTGACATGAAGCTTGCCATAAAAATTTGGATTAGGGAGATTAACAAGAAGGACGAAATAGTTTCTGAATTCTTGGATTCCCTGAGAAAGAAATTCAAGGAGGAAAAAGATTTTGGCCCTGCCTAAGGGATGCCTCAGTTAGACACGGCATTTCCCTTCCCCGGTGATACGAATACCATCTTAGGGGGTGAAGAAACGATGTCTTTTTCGAGCTTCCACTATTTCCCCCTGGCATTGCCTTTTCTCCTCGCCCTTTTATTCCTCTTCGGCCTGTTGATTATCCTGATTGAGATCCGCATCCTTGAATACGCGTACGTGAAGATGGGCATCAACCATCGGTATGTCTTCGCTTTGTTGCTCCTCTCGCTGCTGGGAAGCTACGTGAATATCCCTGTCGCAGAACTCCCGGCAGAGCAAGTTTACTCGGGCTAGGAGATCACCTTCTTTTGCATGCAGTACGTAATCCCCCTGGTTGAAGAGTGGCCTCAGACGGTGATCGCCCTTAACGTCGGGGGGGCTATTGTTCCGGCCCTTCTCTCCCTCTACCTCCTGGTGAAGAATCGGCTGTATGGCCGAGGTCTCGTGGGGGTAGCCATCGTGACGGTCATCGTCCACCTGATGGCCCATCCTGTCAAAGGGGTCGGGATCGCCGTACCGATCTTTATTCCCCCCTTGGCAGCCGCTGGTGTGGGTCTCCTGCTTTCCCGGCAGTACGCCCCCCCACTGGCTTATATTGCCGGGAGCCTGGGAACCTTGATTGGTGCGGATCTCCTTAACCTTGACAAGATCCACGGACTTGGTGCTCCCATTGCCTCAATAGGAGGAGCCGGGACATTCGACGGAATCTTCTTGACGGGGATCTCGGCTGTGTTGCTGGCTGGCTTAGTGCCATGGAAAGGTCGTTGAATCATCCGGTGTACCGGTTGTTCCTTGCCGTTACCTCGGATCCAGCTTTCTTGCTTAAAAACTTCCTCGTGACATACTGGAGCTTTGTCTCACCAAGGAAACTATCCACCATTGGGGCTTTGCGCTTATGTGGAAGGACAGGACCTCGGGCAGTCTGAAATGCGCGGCTCTTAGTCATTTGGCGATAATTCCCTTAACCCCTGCATCTACTCCTTGATCGTCATCAAAGGATCTGCATCTCTAATAACCCTCAGAACCTCTTCTCTCCTCTCCTCCATCGTGCCTGTATCGTTAGTTTCCAGATTGAGGCGCATCACCGGTTCGGTGTTGGAAGCCCTCAGGTTAAACCACCAAGCGTCGTATTCTATGGTCAATCCATCAAGATGATCCTTTCTGGCATCCTTATATTGAGCCTCAAGGGCAGCGAAGACGCTCTCTTTATCGTTTACCTTCATGTTGATCTCACCCGTGGAGTAATATTTTTTAAGCGTACGAATTACCTGTGAAAGCGGCCTCATTTTTAGGGACAAGAAGTTGAGCATCTGAATCATGGTAAAGACGGCGTTGTCGGTAAACCCCATGTCCCGGTAGTAGTAATGCCCCGAAAGTTCACCGGCAAATAGGGCATTTTCCTCTCTCATCTGCTCCTTGATAAAGGCGTGGCCCACCCTGCAACGCACCGCCCTCCCGCCCAGACGGGTAATCGTTTCAGGAACAACCCGGCTTGAGCGCAAGTCATGAAGGATGGTTGCCCCTGGCTCCTTTGTCAGAAAAAACTCCGCAATGAGAGCGGTCACCAAATCCTCAGGGATCCTTTCCCCCTTTTCATCGATAAACCCACAGCGATCAGCATCCCCATCAAATGCCACACCGATATCCGCTTTCTCCTTCACAACCACAGCTTGCAATTCTTTGGTTGTAGAGGGCAGGAGAGGGTTTGCTATGTGGTGAGGGAACCTTCCATCCGGCTCCATATACATGGATATCACTGTCCATACGGGAAGTCCCTTGAACAAGGCAGATACCTCCGGCCCGGCCATGCCATTTCCAGCGTCAACTGCTATTTTCAATGGCCTTGGAGTATGGACAAAGGTGCTCAGTTTTTCAATATATGTATCGAAAAAATTGAGGCCCTGGCAGGGATCTTCTGCTGTGTGGCCCCGCTTTGAAAGGAGGTTTTCGTTGACCAAACGTTCCAGGGCAGGCAGTCCATGGTTTCCGCTCAATGGGATCGCCTTTTCACGGCAGAGCTTAAAGCCATTCATCCCGCCGGGGAGATGGGACGCTGTCACCATGGCCCCCCCATCGAACTTTCCTTCAATGATTGCATAGTAGAGCATGGGGGTAGTGGTCATGCCGATATCCACCACCGAGGCCCCTGATGAAGTGGCTCCCTCTATGAAGGCTTTGGCGAGAGCCCGAGCTGACAGCCGCATATCCCGCCCAACAATAATTCTCCGAGCATTGAGTAAACTGACAAAACAAGCCCCGATTTTCCCCGCCATCTCTTCATCTAATTCATCGGGATAGGACCCTCGTATATCATACGCCTTAAAAATACCCCCCATTGATCTTACCTCCTACGCCTTTTTCAATGCACTGGCGTAAAATTTCTCAATGTATTCCTTGACCATCCGCCGTGCGGAGAACCTGGGAGCATTACTCCCTATGGACTCCTTCATGGCCTTGACCCAGCCGTGGGGTATGCCATCCTCGGAGACCCTGTAGTAGAGGGGAACAATCTCCCTTTCCAGGATCCCATAGATTGCCTCGGCGTCTGATCGATCCCTATTTCCACTCACGTCTTCCTGTCCGAATGCCCAACCATTCTTGCCGGTGTAACCCTCTAGCCACCACCCATCCATAATGCTCAGCTGAGACACCCCGTTAAGGGCAGCCTTCATCCCGCTGGTCCCGCAGGCCTCCATGGGGGGCAGGGGATTGTTGAGCCAGACATCTACCCCATGAACCATGTATTGAGCCAACTGTTCCTCATAATCCTCCACGAAGGCGATACGTCCCCCCATCTCAGGATCACGGGCGGCGTTGAATACCCTTTGAAGGATGCGTTTCCCCGGGTCATCTGCGGGATGGGCCTTGCCGGCGAAGATGATCTGTATCGGCCGCCACCGATCGTTCAGGAGCTTTTTCAGACGGCCAATATCGTAGAAGATCAGGTCCGCCCTCTTGTAGGTGGCAAAGCGGCGGGCAAACCCGAGGGTCAATACCGAGGGATCCAGCAAGGTCCCTCCCGCTATCACAATGGAAGGGCTGACGCGGTCTTTGGCCCAGCGTTGACGCCTGGCCTCCCGGATGGTGTTGATCAATTTCATCTTTAACCAGTAATGAGTTTGCCATAGATCCTCGTCTGGGATGTCGTCTACCCTTTCCCAGATCACAGGGTTATCATGGGCCGATAACCAGGTAGGGCCAAGATGTTTGTTAAAAAGGAGTTCTATCTTCGGCTCGATCCAGGTGGGGACGTGTACACCATTGGTCACGTAACCGATCGGCAACTGCTCCTCTGGCAATTCTGGCCAAAGACTCTGCCACATGCGACGGGCGATTTCCCCATGGCGTTTGCTGACACCATTGTGGTATTCGGACATCCTGAGGGCAAAAGCCGTCATATTGAAACCAGCGTTAGGGTCCCTTGGATGAATGCCCAATTGGAGAAATGAATCGTGATCTAACCCCAAGGCCGGCCAGTAAGAACGGAAATATTTTTCCATCAGCTGAAAGGGAAACACATCATGGCCAGCCGGCACCGGTGTATGGGTCGTAAACACAGAGGTGCTCCGGACCTGATGAGTAGCTTCTTCGTAACTCATCCCTTCCTCTACTCGTTCCCTGATCCGTTCCAACAGCGCAAAGGCAGCATGCCCTTCGTTGAGATGGAGAACAGAATGTTTGATACCCAGCGTGTTCAGGACTTGGGACCCACCGATTCCCAGGAGGATTTCCTGACGAAGCCTCTGTTCGAGATCTCCGATGTAGAGATGGGCTGATATGCCCCGGTTCCACGGGTCATTGACCTCGATGTCCGTATCCATCAGGTAAAGCGGTATACGGCCGACCGCTACCTTCCATACGGCCACGGATATAGAAGGTTCAATGAAGGGTATTTTGACCACCAGCTGTTCTCCAGCTTCATTGAGAACTCTGGATATCGATGCTGCATCACGATCCAGAATTTCGTCCATACTGTCCTGCCACCCATCCTCGCGAATTCGCTGCCGGACATATCCCTCCGGATACATGAAGCCAACCGCCACCAGGGGGACCCTCAGGTCACTGCATTCCTTGATATAATCACCTGCCAAGAAACCCAACCCGCCGGCATAAAATGGCAAGGAATGGTGCAGGCCATACTCTGCAGAAAAATAGGCTATAGGATAATGGTTCGGATCAATTGCATTTTGCGAAAAGTAACCCTCCTTTGCTTCCAGGTATTTGCGGAATTGAGCAAGCACGACACCGTAGTGACGTTGGTATTCAGAGTCTTTAGTGGCCGATTCCAAGATTTCTCGGGGGAGTTCCTTTAGCATCTTTACGGGATTGTGGACACTCTCCTTCCATACCTGGCGATCCAGCATCTTGAAGAGCATTCTCGCTGCCGGGTTCCAGCTCCACCAGAGGTTCATTGCCAGTTCGCCCAGCCCGGTCAACCGTTCGGGAAGATTGGGAAATAGGTCCTGTTTGATTTCCATAGCTGTCATTCCCTGTTCTTTATTTCATTTGTAGTCCCTGATGATTGTCTGGCCACTGATTCCGCGGCCTTTTTGATTTCTTCCTCATCGCCCAAGTAATAATGAGCTCTAGCTTTCAGCTCATTGTCTAATTCGTAAACGAGTGGGAACCCAGTTGGAATATTGAGCCCTATGATCTCATCATCAGAGATCTTATCAAGGTATTTGACTAAAGCCCGGAGGCTATTCCCATGAGCTGAGACTAAAACATGTTGTCCATCCATCAAACGTGGCACGATTGTTTCATGCCAGTAAGGAAGGACCCGATTGAGGGTATCTTCGAGGGACTCGCTAATGGGCAATTCCTCCTCCTTCAGATGCGCATACCGCGGGTCGAACTTCGGATGGCGACTATCTGTTTCGACCAGAGCAGGTGGCCGAATATCATAGCTACGTCGCCATTTCCGAACTTGTCCTTGGCCATATCTTTCAGCCGTTTCTCGTTTATCGAGACCTTGTAGGGCGCCATAGTGTCGTTCATTGAGCCGCCAGGAACGATACACAGGAATCCACATCAAATCCATCTCGTCCAGAACAATCCACAACGTTCTGATAGCGCGCTTCAGTACAGATGTGTAAGCAACATCGAAGGAGTAACCTTCGGCCTTGAGCAAGCTGCTTGCCCTGTGAGCCTCCCATATACCATGATCTGAGAGGTCCACATCTACCCAGCCTGTAAACTTGTTCTGCAGATTCCATAGGCTCTCTCCATGTCGCAATAGAACTAACTTTACCATCCGGATGCTCAATTTATTGGTGGTTTAATGTTTTGAAAAATTGATGGCTTCGTAAAAAGTCCAACTTCTGCGTTGCGCTGCATCCCTTGCCCTGTTAAATTAAAGGCAGCCATATCAAAAGATATGGGGTATAGAAGGTGCTTGAAAACAGTTACATCAAACAAAAAAAATATTTAACAGGGTAAATCACTGCAGCGTACTGTAAGTACGCCTCATTCCTCAGGATTTGCGCGCCTTGAATTTGGAGCTTTTAACTTTGCCATCGAATTTTGACTTTTTACGAGATCGTCAAAATTGCCTTTATAAAAGCAATATAAGAATGTGATCCCATCTTACCCCTCACAGTGGCCCAGGCCATGAAGATGTTGGAGCGAAGGCTTTTTTTCGAGATCACAACCCAGTTTAGGTTTCCGATCGTGCGGTTGGTTCTCGGCTCATGGCTAGGATCCTTTCCAGCCGATTTCAAGGCAACGGGTGAAATTGCTTTACATACCCCCCTTTACCATCTTAGGACAGCTAAACAAAGGCACGATCTTTTTGATTGCCACCGTAGCACAAGCCCCGGTTTTTTATCAAAATTTCACCTTCTGATAGAAGAATTTCTTCGCCATTTCGGCTGTGAAAATGTAGAGCACGACAATTACACCCAACCACGTGAGAAACGAGAGTGGGAGCGGTTTGAAACCGAAAATCCCCGAAAGTGGCGCGAAAGGGAAAATAAGTATAACCACGACGACAATCAGAGTGGCTATCAAGAGATACCTCCCGGGTCTACTCTTGAAGAAAGGTTTACGACTGCGAATCACGAGCACAATCAGCGTAGCTGAAATCACAGATTCCAGGAACCAGCCGGTTCTGAACTGATCGGTCGTAGCACGCAGGATGAGCAAAAGCACGCCAAAGGTGAGATAGTCAAACACCGAACTTATGCAGCCAAAGATGAGCATAAACTTTCGGATGAACGCGATGTTCCAGCGACGGGGCTGTTGAACCATCTCGCTGTCCACGCTGTCGGTGGCGATGGTCATCTCCGGAAAGTCGGTCATCAGATTGGTAAGCAAGATCTGCTTGGGCAGCAGCGGCAGAAAGGGCAGAAAGAGGGATGCCCCTGCCATGCTAAACATGTTGCCGAAATTCGCACTCGTCGCCATGAACACATACTTCAAGGTGTTGGCAAACGTCGTTCTTCCCTCGTACACACCTTGTGCAAGGACGTCTAAGGACCTTTCGAGTAACACAATGTCAGCTGCCTCTTTAGCAACATCTACAGCGCTATCAATAGAAATCCCAACATCGGCCGCATGGAGCGCTGAGGCATCATTTATACCATCGCCCATATAACCCACGACGTTACCGGCCTTCCTGAGAGCCAGGATGATGCGCTCTTTCTGATTCGGCTCGACCTCGGCAAAGACGTCCACGTTATTGACTCGTTTCAGTAACGCTTCATCACTCATTTGACGAAGGTCCGGTCCTGTAAGGACGTGCGGACTTGACAACCCCAACTGTTGACTGACATTGATCGCAC
>Ga0209636_10003902_pt1 | contig 15234 bp, 14 predicted proteins | sample DeeMarSWOR152_54_FD_187464 | JGI IMG/M metagenome (GOLD analysis project Ga0209636, IMG submission 187464) | Marine sediment microbial communities from White Oak River estuary, North Carolina - WOR-1-52-54 (SPAdes) (version 2) | ecosystem: Environmental > Aquatic > Marine > Intertidal zone >...
CGGGAAATGACACCACATCTCCAGGTAGACTTGGCCCTCAACATTTTCCGTTCGAAGGCGGGCCTGATAGATCAGACGAGCATTCTCAATGTCTATATCGCCCGTCTCAAATAACCGTACGACGGTAGGCTTCGTTAAGGTAATTCTCAAAGAGCCATTGCCATCACTTGAAATTTCCCTGTCGATCGCGACGCCTGAGCGGGTAATAACTCCCTCCACGTTGTCAATGGGAAACCGCTTTATCTCGACCTCCTGTTTTGATGTTTGAGAACAACTCACTGCAACAAAAGTAATCACAACACATGCATACACAGCCACATCACTCATACTCATACCTCTTCCCTCCTTTCATGCGTCAGGCGGTTTTGACCGGCAAGTGCCCCGCAAGCCCCGCCCTGTGGGCGGGGAGCTTCATTTAGGCTACCATTCGCACCTGGATTGGAAGCGTTGAACTGTCTGAGCAAAGCAGGAAAACATCGTAAACATTCACTTTACTATTCTGACCTCAAAAGAGTATTTGTCAACTTCCATAACTGATAATGCTTGACCCGCCTTCCGGTTTCACCTTAGAGTAAAACTTACGGGAATACATAAATTCGGAGGGAAAAGGAAACATGGGAACCGTGATGGATACTATTGCCAGGAGGTACAGTGTCAGAGGCTATCAGGATAAACCGGTAGAACGGGAAAAGATTCTCCAAATCGTTGAGGCGGCACGTCTGGCTCCTTCAACGAGCAATGTGCAGCCATGGCGGTTCGTCGTCGTCGAAGAACCAGGGCTGAAGCATGCACTGGTGAAGAAGGGGATGGGGATAGTGGTTCCCAATCGGTGGGCAAAAGAAGCCCCGGTCATCATCGTCATCTGTGCTCATTTGGACTGGATTGTCCATCGATTAGGAGCAAGGGCGGCGGACTTACAGTATTACCTCCTGGATATCGGGATTACAGGGGAGCACATGGTCTTGGCCGCCACGGAGCTGGGCCTGGGCACGTGCTGGATCGGCTGGTTCAGGGCAAAAGCCATCAAGAACATCCTCAACATCCCCAGGGGATGGAAAATCGCCGCGCTGCTCACCCTGGGGTATCCCAAGGAAGAGGGGCCTCCAAAACCCCGAACCAGACTCGGCCTTGATGAAATTCTCTTCTTTAATAGATTAGGCGGGCCATGAGCACCCATATCGCCCCACGCATCATTTGATTACTCGATGATACTTTGGAAAAGGATCTCTCCTCTTTCACTGCTCATTGCCGATTTGTAGACAATACGGTCACGTAACAGCGCAAGAACACCAGGCACTCGACTGTAAGTGCTTATAATGCCGCATCCTGTTACAAGGGTTATGTCTGTCCCATACTGTGCCCTCAGTTGCTCCACGATCTTTTGGCTTCTGCCCCGCACCCCGAGGTACAGAAGAAAGAGAATACTTGCAATTGCGGCAGCAATGATTAAGGGAAATATAATCCAAAACATCTCATCCGAACAATCATATATATGCGAGTCCACGTTCAGACTGATTTATGAAAGAGCCTGATGTCTGAATTGAGCCGGCTGGGGAAGCTAAGCTGTACCGCGGTCAACTCTTATGGTCTATGAAAATAGTCATCCACCTTCTACCTCCCGTTATACCAAGAGATATTTTGGAATCCTTGGGAGGAACCATTTGAGATAGCTCTTATAGGTCTTTTTCAAAGCCGGAACTTCAAGATATTTGTCGATAACATCTTCATTGCTCGTAAAGATAGGAAAAAAGATTCCAGGAAATTGATGCATTATTTTTGAAAGTATTAATGAATATTTTAAATTTTCACCAAACTCAGCTTCGCAAATTGATTTATAATCATTTAGCGTGCTCAAGCTCTTACCATATAAGATAATTCCGGATATTACCTCTGCTGCAATCTGTCCGGATCTTATCGCATATGCTATGCCTTCTCCGCAAAATGCATCTACAAATCCAGCAGCATCACCACTTAAGACAACCCTTGAGCTTAAAATATTTCTTTTAATTCCACCAATGGGGATTACATGTGCATTCACCGGATAGTTACCCGTAAAGCCGTTAGCAGCTAAGAAATCCTTCATTCTCCTTCTTGGATTGGATAACTCCTTCGCTATTCCAGCTATTCCAACAGAGTAGTATTTTTCGTGGGGGAATATCCATCCGTAGCCCCTCTTAGCAACACCAAGGTGAATGTCTATAGCATTATGGATATAGTTATCGATTATTTCATTATCTTCTTCAATTTCCGTAACCAGACATATACCGTACTCACCTTTTGTATCTTTTCTCCGGATTCGATTTTTTAATCTTCCCTGGGAACCTTCAGCTACAATAACGAATTTCGCTTTGTACGCATTATCATGAGTGTATACTATTACAGAGTCTTGGTTTTCTTTAAAATCAAGGACCTTTTCGCCCATCTTCATTTCGATACCGGTTTCTTTTGCCTTTTGTAGTAAGTAATTATCCAAAGTGCTTCTCGATACCAGAGTTGATATTCGATATTCTTTATGTTTTTCAATAACGCGGCCTTTAAAATGCACCCGAGCGCCAAATATATTTTTTTCCTGGATATATTGGGGAATAGCGAAATCAAGGTATGATATTGCATGTTCAGAAAAAGCCCCTCCACACGCCTTATACCTTGGGAATACTTCCTTTTCGATCAAAAGGGTTTCTAAACCCATCTTTCCTGCCTGCCGACCTGCTCCTGATCCAGCAGGACCACCACCTATGATGATCAAATCATACATGATTACGTAAACCCTTATGTAAATAGTCTTTGCAAGATTGCTACCCCCATAGGTGAAGCGAAACGGTTGCAACCCCAATGTTTGATCCCAAAGGGTGAGTGTGGTTTTGCAGTGAAATGAACGTGAGAATGGGCAGAAATCCTTATCTTTGTCGGAAATGATCAGAATTATTCAACAATTTAGTAACGTCCCCTCATTTGGTGGCAGCGTGTCAGCAGCGCCTCCCGAATCCTCACCATTGCCAATGTATCCTGCCCACAGTACTCGAGAAGTGCATTTCGTATCTTTTCTTTCTCACCGGGCGGTGTTTCGGGATCGATCATTCGGAGGTATTCCAGGCCGGCCATGCTTCCTTCCTGAATGGGGAGGTTTTCGTATGACATTGAAGGCACAAGTACCGGAAGGACATCCTTTAGGGAAAAAGACCCGTGAAACTGAGGGTGGTAGTAGCCTCTGCGAATTCTAGCCAAGAGGTCCCGGCACCGGGGCAAAAGTGCTTGCAGCCTTTCCCGATAATGTGGCAGATGATCCGCCAGGTCTGAGATCGCCTGCTTCTCATAATTGCCGTAGGTGCAGATATTTCCTCTGACTCCCAGTGCTTCCAGAAGAGCTCTGACAGCCTCTTCTCTTGGATCCTTATCCTCACAGCACAAATACTCCTTATGAGCAAGAGATCCTTTTTGAGAGAGAATGTGATCAGACCATTGAAAAAGCAGGCTCTCGTAGGGACTGGTGTTTGCATATCGAGGGATGGCAGGGGCAATTGTCTCGAAGTCAAGAAAATGGATCGGGTATTCATATTCCTTCAAGTCGGTATTGAGCTCCGATCCCACGTATTCGGCATCGTTAATCACACACTCCCGCATTCGACCCTGTAATGCCGATAGGGGAATGGAAGCAGGAATATCCCTGATGTCGAATATCCCCCTTTTAGCTAGTTTATCGAGCTGTTCTTGCTGTATTCCTGAAAGCTCCACAATCCAGTGATCTGGCATGCTCTTCCTACAGTGATCGTAGAACTCACAATCGTAAGGGTTTCGGCAGTGCCTTGAGGGATTAATCGATGGAAGTATCCTCTTCCCAAGGACACTTCTCAACTCCGCTATGTAATCCGCGATCTCCCCTTGCATCTCGATAACGTGCTCTTTGAGGTCGGTGAATGTAAAAAGTCTCGCTAGATCAAGCTCCCAGCCATCATACACATACTTCTTATTCAGGTTGAGAATTCCTGCCTGGCTGATCTCAAATCCGAGCCCGCTCAGAACGTGGTACTGGATGGCAACATCGTAAACATTACCATCCTTCACGGACGTTCCCATTTTGACCTCAATGAGGTTCCACGCTCCATTGCCCACACTTTCCAGGATGTCAGCCCGGATCAGGACGCCGTTGAAAGTGAAGGCCCCCTCGTAAATCACAGGTTTTCTTGAGCTCTTCAGCGCGGCCCTTGTGGACCGTATCGCGTCTTTTTGGTGACGGTGGTCCTCCTCAATCAATATTCCTCCAGGATACCGATCCCTTGCCAATGTACCTACCTGATGCCCTGAGTCAAACAGGGCTTGCTGCCCCGGGGTTGGCTCAGAGGCGAGTTCCGGCTCATAGCATGAATACCACAACCGGAGGGGGCACTGAAGCCCGGCAAGAAAACGGGACTTGGAGAGAAGTGGCTTCGTCATGTTTTTAATCAGCCAAGCGTTTCTCAGCCAATCTCGCAAACTCATATGCTTCCCTTATTACAACGAATGGTTAAGTACTATTTTTCAACAAGGCTCCCTCCTAAGTTCGCCGGCACACAACCTCATCAGACAGTTTAAACCCATCATTTTGTGAGGTCAAGAAAATATAACTTGGTTTGTATGGAGAAGTGCATTTTGCGCAGGCAGTCTGCATATCCATAATCAATTACAATTGACGATAAAATAGGGATAGCTTGCTGTTCATTCCAGTAAAATGCTGATACATTTTGCAGATTATGGAACCTTGGATGGTGCTGAGGATTTTATGGGAAGAGGAACGGAAAAGACGAGAGGTTGGATTATCCTTTTTCCGAGAAGGGATACAGTTTACTCAAAAAAGTCAGCAATGTCCCCTTCTCGTTGAGGCCTCGATAAATCCACCAAATTCACTGAGTTGTAGAATTTCCGAGACGTTTCATTAAACGGGTTGCGCATCTTCGGGATAGAAGGTCATTGAAACCTTCTGAATAAAAGCTCCGGCAGGACTGTTCTCAATCTCACCTGATGAGGTAACTCCCAAAAATTTTCCCGTTGAGCGTAGCTGCTTCATATTGTAGAAAAAGACTGACGCCACGGGGATAATGAACTCTCGGAAGGTAAAGATGTATTGATCTTCATCAAATTTATAGGTCGTGGCAAGATCAGTATCACCATGACCCCGCTGTACACCAACGAGGCATTGCCACCCATAGCGTTCTGAGCTCAAATAGATGTGCTCATAAACATGCTCTGGGCTATAACGGTAAAGCGAGCGAAGTCCGATCAAGTCTCTGGTGGGTGTGGGTTCAGGACCGGAGGGAGGAACGTCCGGGTCACCGAGCACACCCGTAAGAAATTGCTGACTGACCTGAGGTTTCCCGGGCACCTTCTTCTCTGCCACGGTTGACACAATGGCTAGAACCCTGCGTGTCCGGGTGTTGATAATAATAGTCATGCTTTCCCGTGGTCGAGACTGGAGTACGGTATCCATGAAGATAACGTCATTGGCGACGTCGATCGCTTCATACCAGTCCTTCCCCGATGTCCCGGAATGAGAACCGGCTGCCACACTCCATTCAAATGTCTTTCCGTCAACAAATGTGAATGTCATGTCTGTGCCGTCGGAAAGAGTTATTCGATACTCCGAACTAGCCAAACGGTCAGTGGTGGGTAAGCGATTTGTCGCGATGCCTGCAGCGAAGTCTTCGTAGTTCTTCCAATCGGTTGGTCTGTCATTGCTCATTGTTGCCTCCTTTCCTATTTAAATGATGGTTCCCTGATTTTGGATCAGCTGGCTGTATCAATACCGACAATTATCCGAAAAGATTTTTCTCCAATATGGATACACTCTATCCTAGCCCGGATATGCCGGAATATATTATATGATTGAAGGGATTGAGAATCAAAGTCTTTTTCTTGGCGGGTGACATTCAAAGTCCAGAGTATGGGTATCTTTTTGTTCCGCCCTATACCATGGGCCTTTACTGGGTCATTTCGCATTGGTTTATTGCGCTATAACTCTGAGCATCATACGCTTCTTCGAAATAACGCATTCTGAAACGACCGCTCATCGCGATTATGGAAGGGCATAATAAAAATCGTGAAGTTTTACTCCGTCTAAGGTTACGTTGAGTTGGACTGTTCTGCTACCCATCGGAGTTTTTCTTTGATGAGATCCGGAATAGGAAGGTCATAAGGACATCGAGTCATGCACTCTCCACAATCAGTACAATTCCTGGCTTTCTCGATGGCATTTTGGAGGAAAGGGGTGTTAAGAGACTGTGGCCCCATTCTTTTAACAATAGATTTCATCCCCAAAACAAGCTGAATGGGTATTTCCTCGCTGCAAGGCTGGCAGTAGTCACAACGCCGGCAAAAGTTCTTATCATATTGCATACGGATTTTCTCTATCACCTGCTTTTCCTCATGACTCAGGTCATAGCTCCCCTGACAGACCTGCCAATTTTCGTCGAAAAGGGCTTTGTGCTCAACACCTGCGATGACCAAGATATCAGGGTGAGACAAGACATACTTCAAGGCGAGCGCCGAATTGTCGATAACCCCACCGGAAAAGGGCTTCATGGTGATCACGCCGATGTTTTTTTCAATGGCCTTGGGAATCACCTTTTCGCTGGCAGCAGGTTCAAGGAAACTGAAACATGCCATAATGGTTTCAAAAAGCCCATCTTCAATAACCCGTTCAAGGAGATCCAGGCTGTGACTTGTAAGCCCGATATGGCCGATCAGCCCTTCTTCTTTTGCCTTTAATAGCCCTTTCAATGCACCATCTGGGGAGATGATCCGGTCATAGTACTTCTCATTCTCGACACCATGGCATTGATAGAGATCTATGTATTCAGTTTGGAGGTCTTTCAGGCTTTTCACAATGTCCTGCTGAATTCCATCTGATGTCCTATTGTGTGATTTCGTTGCCAGAATCACCCTTTTATCGGTCTGTTTTAATGCCTTACCGATCCGGCTTTCGCTTGTGGTATACATCCTAGCGGTATCGATAAAATCGACGCCTTTTTCCACAGCATGTAAAACGGTTTCCACGGCTTGTTTCTCATCCACCCTTTGAATGGGGATGCCGCCAAAACCGATTTGATATGCTTCAAGCCCTGTCTTCCCCAGGATAATTCTTCTCATATTTTTCCCTTAAAAATTGATTAGCCCCCAAAGTCCATTTGTCAATCAATATGCACAGGGATTCGCGAACCTGAGAATACGAGGGGACATTGTTTATTTTAGTGAATTATCTCCCATTCCTATTTCACCGGTTTCGCATAATCTATCGACCCTAAAAATTCTCGGAATAAGAAAGACAAAAAATTGGAGTTAAGCAGGAGTCGAAATGTGACGTAATAGGCACACAGATCATCCCATAAGCTTCGCTCCATCGTAGAGATCTCTATCAATCTTTATACGGTTCAGGTGGCGGAGGCTGAAATACGTTTATTCGATACCGGTTATAGGGCATGTGGTAGGTACTGGGCTTGTCGGGTGGATACGTGACATGAGCAGCCCCGATGCTTGCGCCCTGGGGTTCTTCTACCCAGCCCTTCTCATAGGGGGTCATGTAGGTGAGCCGATAAATCAGTTTGAGGAATTTCCATTGACCGTCCTCTTTGACATACTCCATATCGTATTTCCCGAGACACCAATAGGATGTGAGCTTTTCACCCATCCTCAGGGTTACACTTCCGTGCGAATGCCAGAGACCCTTGGCCCGTGTTCCTTTTTTATTGATCTCAATGATCGGATTAACTGTCATATGCACACCGAGAAAGCCTGGGTACATGCTGTTTTTTTCGCCTAAAAATCCGCCATAGACCTTTTTAACCCCTTCAAGACCCTCATATACCCCACTGTCTTCGATCTCAACAACAACGCCCGGGGTTTTCTGTGCAAATAAGCCTATTATCTCAGACCTCTTGAATATGTAATATAAGTGGGAATAGGTAGACATGAGCTTCCATATCTCAAGATAATCCTTCGCACGAGAAAGCTCGTCGACCTGTTCCTTTAATCGAATCACTTCGGACTCTAATTCTTTAATCGTCATTGTCATGGTGAACCCCCTTCTTTTTTTTCACTATACCGCCAAGGATAATTCAGAAAAAAAGGTATTATCGGTCTACCATAGAAGAAGCCTCCTTTTCCACCATTACAAATACGTTTTTTTCTGTCGAAACATTTTCCGTCATGATGGAACCCATTTAAACGCTTACCTCTTGCCTTGCTTCTCTTGTTCCCCTTATGAAATTGAGGATTAACGCGCCTGGTCCAAATAGGGCATAAATAATACCCACAAAACAGAGATATGGTATGTTGACTACAGCCACAAGGATGACAAGCCCAATGATGATAGCCAGGATCAGTGAGCCTTTTGTGGACGGTTCTTCCCCCCTGATGAGTTTCAGTAACCATCTTCCAAGAAGCAGTCCCAGGTAGATTATTCCAACAGAGAGAATGAGCATATACCCCAATAGCAGGATACCCCCTAAGGGGATACCGATGACGGTGACACAGAGGATTACCGTTGCGATGGGAGCACCTACTAAGAAAGCAGCTCCCAGTCCCAAGCTCTTCCAAGGGGCCGAACGAAGGGTGTCGGTGATAGCCCTTGTCCTCTGGGGGAAGATAGCAAATATGACTATGCCTAAGACCATTATTCCAACCGATACCAAGATTCTCAAAATCGGGAACATTTTCCTTATTCCTTCAAAAACGACCTCTTCTTCCTCTTCCATTGGCAGGTAAGTTACTGTCCCGTGAATTTGAGCACCGCTCTGGATTTCTGCTTCAACCAAACTCTTGTAGGAAAAATCTCCCTTTATCTCAGCAGTTGGCGTAAGGATTATGTTCTCCGCTTCCAGTTTCACATCACCTTTGACTTCACCTGAGATTGTAATGTTCTCACCACCACCGAGGACCTTTCCTCCCAAGACACCACCTATGCAGGCATTTTCAGCCCCGAAGATCAGGTCATTTCCTATCCAGCTTCCATCGGAGATAGTGAGTGTGCGTCCACCGACTAGTACATCCCCTATAACCTTTCCGTTAATCTGGATATTCGCACCGCCAACCCGGAGGTCGTCTTCAACATTTCCGTTTATGAGGATCTTACGTCCACCAGCAGCAAGATCCCTGCTGACCGTACCATCGATGCGGACTTCCCAACCAGCCAACACCGCATCCCCGTATATCTCACCATCTACGACTACAGTCTCACCAGCAGCGTAAAGGTTATCATCCAGTGTCTCAGAAGCTGGCACCAATGCGTTAGGTCCGGCCCTGAATGTAGCAGCAGATCCATCCCCTGAAACAAAGAGAACCAGAAAACTTAAACCTATTGTGAACGGAACTATCTTTCTCATGTTTAGTCCTCCTTCTTTGTTCATTTCAGCATCCCTAGGGGTCCTGGGTTTTAAACGGGAATCGAAGGAATATGAGTTCGTTTCACCGTTCTTTCCTTTGAGCACTGTTTTAGTCCTCCTTTATAAGGTGTAAGGTGAAAAAATGATTGGAGATTGCTTTTTGAATCTGCAGAAGCTATAAAACCAACAAACAGGAAAAAGTCAACCATTTTCTCCTGGATTTTCCGGACTTTTCTAAGGAGACTCCGTTGTTTCTGAGCGAATCTGGTGGAGAAGTGGGGTACCCTTCGAGGGTGAGCGGGTAGGGGAAAGCCGGCCCTTCAGAGGCCGGAAGGGGTAAGTATTCCCCGCCTGCGAACCTCGAAAGGGTCACTTTGGAGGCATTGAAGCGAAGAAACAGTGGAGTCACCTTCTGAAAATCTTTTATCCAATAAAATCAAATAATTATAAAGATATCCCTCTTAAAACCCTGGAAACTCCAATTTTCTATTCTTGATCCGAGATTGATCTTTACCGGTTAGGAGAGGTATTTTGGAAACCGATGTAACGGGAGGAGGTAGGGTAGGATTGAGGATTTTTAGCTCATTGCTGGTTCGTAGGTAAAGGGTCGGCAGGAGATGGGTCGAGCCTCCCTCGAACCCTTATAACCATTAAGGAGAGAGTGATCAATTGAACCGGCCGGTCACCTTCATGGGAATGGTAACCAGAGCACCTTCAGGTGAGGCTTCCCTGGCACTTCTCTATATGGGAAGGACCTACTAACCATTGCCGGGCTAGGGATCGAAAAGCTGACAGCCACAGGCTGCCAGCTTTTCAGACTGATTAGAGGGGAAATGGATTCGATCATCATAAATACATTCATCAAAGGTGTTTCTTGAAAAATGCAAGCTGATCGCTCACACTTTTTTCGAAGTTACTTCCGATATAGATATCAAAGTGGCCGATTGGATAGTGTTTCACTTCTGCGTATTTCCCCAATTTGTTGGCGGTTTCTTCTGCGGCGCTCAGTGGGGTAACGCTGTCATTATCGCATATCTGGAGCAGGACTGGACAACGCACATTTTTAGCATGTTTGACCGGCCTGTATTTGTCACCCCGTATTACGATGCGCGCGCAGACTTCATTAATAAAATGCTCCGATGTCAATGTTCCATAACCGTCATACGCATCTAGGGTAGTAAGACAGGCAATACTGCCTGGTTTTCCTACGATTGGGATTTTATGGGACGAAAGACCGAGCCAGGACCTTACGAGATCGCGCTGCCCATGCATGAGCAAACGGAAATTGATGCCATCTCTTTCAAATGCCATGTGCGCTGACGCACGGCCGTCCAACCCGGGACATTGCGCGACGACACAGGCAATGCGGTGATCTTTTGCAGCGGTTACGATCACATGACCACCGCTCATCGAGGTCCCCCAAAGAGCGATCTTTGCCGGGTCAATCTCCTCGAGGCCTCGAACATACTCGATCGCCGCTGAATAATCTTCCAGTTGGTAGGGGATCCATACCAACTGTCTTGGTTCTCCGCCGCTTTCTCCGAGGTGCCGGTAGTCGAAGGCAAGCACGGCGAAGCCGGCTTCCTGATAGCGTATGGCATACAGTTCCAAGCCCATGTCCTTGGTGCCCCCAAACCCGTTCCCCATAATGATACAGGAAACCGGAGCGGACAGATCCTGAGGCAGGTACAGCCATGCGCTCAATGGTATTCCCTTGACTTCGAAGCTGACTTCCTTCCTCGGCCCAAATCGTTTGATGTCCTTTTTCTGGGCAGGTTGTTTCGCCTCTCCCAGGCGTTGCTTCGGGACCGAGAATCCGGGAAACAAGGCCACGATCAACAGATAGACAGCGCATGCCACAATAATGGCACCGATGATGATGCCGATGTTAAGAATTATCATCTTTCGTCCTCCTTTCGAGTGAGAAGTCCATACCAGAGCAGGGTCCGGAGCTGCCGTTGATACTGGCTGAGTTCGGAAAACACGCTCTTCCAACTCTCCTCCTTGACCAACTCGCCGAGTTTCTCCACGACCAGCCAGAGGAATTCAGGATCGATATCGGAACGAATTTCCCCCTTTTTTTGGGCATCGGTGATGTTGTTAAGGTAGCGGCGCTTGACTTGTGCTATTACGTCGTCGGTGGAGACCAGCTCACGGATGAATTCGGCGTTGACCCGGGAAGTGAACTCCACCTTCCACCGGGTCATGAGATTTATCTTTTCCGGGAAAGGGAGGTCCATGGATTTGATCTCGTCGAATTTCTTGAAGCCCTCCTCAACCCATTCGTCTCTGATACTCCGAACGAGCTCAACCTTATTCGGGAAGTATTTGTAAAAGGTCATTTTACTCACACCGGCTTCCCGGCAGACCTCCTCCACGGTAACTCGTTTAGCCCCAAAGCGGGAGAAGAGGCTTTCGGCAGTAGGGACGATTTGCTCTCGCTTCTTAGAAAGCCTGTTTCTTTTCCGTTTTTCCATGTTTGTTTTCTCAATCAATTATTTACGATATTATATAAATATTACGATTATTGTCTAAATTATATCAAATCGTATATATTATGTCAAGGAAAAATGTGGGTCATCTGGCCGAGGAGATGGATCAGACCTCGATTAGGGCACTATCATTTTTCAGGGAGGGGCAATTTGTATTAGTAATAAAATGGGGCAGGCAAAAAATCCATAACAGAAAATTGAGGTGATGTTAAGCACTGGTCCCGAATATCTTTTCTGCTCAATCCATGATCATCACCGCTGGTCTGCAGTGGCTCCTTTCTTGGGTACTAAAAGAGGTTTACAAATTATCTCATGAATGCGAAGCCGTGTTAGTTCGGTACTCGGTGCTGCAGTTGCAACAACTGCCGTATCCGCCCCACCGGCAGTGCCTGCCACTGCAATCACAGGTTCCCCTGCTTCGATACACCCTCCATCACATGCCATCATGATGATCTCCACACATACCTTGATTCCCTGCCCAAAGATCCGAAGAAGATTTGCCATAACTTGGGGCGTTTTTATCCCATACAAATCCTCGGTGTGGAATAGCATTGTCCCAAAGTGAACCTGATGACCTTTTTCCTTGAGTTCCGTCACCAGTTTTGGTGGGAATGGGTGCGTGTCCCTAAAGCCGAACTGCCACGGGATCACAACCAATTCTAGACCCGAACCCTCAAAGGCTTCTATAAATGTCCTAGCCGTGTCTCCCCGAGTTGATGCCAAAACAATTCTTTTAATAGCCCTTGCTCGAGCTCTCTCCTTGACGAGTGAAAGGACCTGTGGCGTATTTTCTTTCCCCGGTGTTTCAAAGTAAACGATTTTCTCTTCCATCCTTATCTCTCTTTTTTTAAGGTGACCTGCAAGTGCCCCTGGACCCCGCCTTTTGGGCGGGGAGCTTCACGAATCTATAGGGCGGTCATATGTAGCAATAAACGGTGTGAAAACTCCAAGAAATCAGAAAAAACGGAGTACTATTTCTACCTCATTTGGCTTATCACGCCAAACATTCATTGCCTCCCGGCCTATTTCTTCATCGCGTCCACGAGACGGCGAGCGTCCTCCTTTACCTTGCGTAGATCTTCCTCGTTGGGCCGGCCACGGATATCTCCCAATCTCCCCTCGGTACTAAACTCCTCAGACCCATGAAACTCTCCCACTACATACCACTCATCTAAGACCGTGAAACCCAAGTGCTCGAAGAACTGTCCAGTATAAAGCCCCGCCGGTTTAGCCTCCCGAATGCCTGTATGGGGGCCTGAATAGGTGCAAAAGATCAAGGCGCACTTCCCAGTTACCTTGGGAGCACCTGTCTTCACTCGCCCCTGGTTGCGGTATGCCCTGAACTTGGCGTTAAGAAACTCATCCATCGGCTTAGGTGGGCTCCATTGGTAGGATGGGAAACCTATGCATACCAGGTCATAATCATAGAAATCAACATTCCCGACATCTCCTACTCTCCTGAGGATAACGTCCGCCCCAGCCTCCTCCAAGCCTTCTTTGATGGCCAATGCCACTTTCTCGGTGTTGCCGGTCTTCGACCAATAGACAATGATTGCATCCATCAGACACCTCCATTAAGGCTAAATCAACAGAAACCACGATTCAGCCGCCTCACTCCGTTGATCAGCGCCGCGGGTTGCCGCATCCGTTTCATGGGGGCCCCTCTTCTTGAGAAGATGACCTTACTTTTTCACAAATGTGTACGTGATTATTTTTCCAGTCTTTTTCTCTGAGAGCCTGAACAAACCCATGGACTCTATCTTGTCAACCCCCTCCTTCAAATGATGATCACTGAAAGACAATTTTCCATCTGGTTTCAAAACCCGATGTAGCTCTTGTAACACTGATTCTGGTTCGTTTAGCTCATGAAAGATGTCAAAGAGAATAACAAAATCGATGCTTTCATCAGGAAGGCCTGTCCTGCAATGCGAAAGGATCGTCTCTATATTTTTCAATCCCTTCTTTTCAGCTTTATGGTTAACCATCTTAACAGCTAATGGCTGAATATCCAGTGCGTAAACCTTCCCGGATTCACCAACAACATTTGCGGCTGCTATAGAATAGCTACCAGACCCGCATCCAAAATCTAGCACGTGGAATCCTGGCTTGACACCGGCCTGCGTCACGATCTCTTTCGGGGGCATGAATATGTCCCTGAACTTGAAACCAAAAGCCATAAGCTTGAAATGGAAACTGCTTATCGCTTTGTCCATCTCAGGCCTCCTGATATGCCAAGAACAAAGTCGTTCGAATGAAAGCCGTTATCCTCAGGGAGGAATTAAGGGGAAAAGTGCGCAACGTCCATAAAACGACAAATAGCTTTGCAGGGGATACTAACCCGTCTTTCCTCATGGTTCTTGGCAATCAGCTCTTTTGGGATCTTCTCGAGAGATACTACCGTGCTGCATCTATCTTGCAAAAGGTTCAAACGGAGATTTGATCCCTTGATGATTTTTAAAAGACTTCCAGCTCTGGATGTTTCTTGCCCTCCTCAAAGATCAAACCCTTAGCTATAAAACCAAGAGCCATAGAGCTCCCTCTTCCAACGAGCAAGAGATTATCACTTCTCACGCCATATTTCGATAAAGTCACGAGGGGAAGCCTTATGCTCTTATCATCTACCGTTACCCAACAATATAATCGTCCCCCGACTTCAACAGTTTCTCCCTCTGGCAACTCAGATCTCACCAATTGAGGGCATTTCTTTAAGAATGAGCCGATAGGAGATTGTGCCAGTTCTTCCATGTGGGCTAAACCAAATCCACCAGATTTGATACTCCCGGGAATAACAATGACATTCTCACCATCGTGAAAAGCATACTCATCAAAAGCCTCCGGAGGGATGGTAATCCTTCCATCCCTCCTTACTTTCGACCAGCCAAAGATGTACTTTCCACCTTTCACAAGTTGAGGCATCTCTTTCACCCGTGAAGTATTCGATTAATCCATATCATTTTCAATGATAAATGATGATCAATAAGTCCGCATAACTCTTCAGATCAGCGGCCTTGAGCGAGCGTTCCGAATCGACCCATCGACTCTGAGGCCATCGACCTTGCTCAGAGTCGATGGGCTCAGGATCGATGCTGAGTAAAATCGGAGCATCGAAGGGCTTGTCCTGAGCTAGTCGAAAGGCTTGTCCTGAGCGGGTCGAAGGGCTTGCCCTGAGCCTGTCGAAGGATCCGTTGCATTGTATGCTTTTGCCACGTATCGACTGCAAAGGCAATGTATTTCTTGCAAAAGAGTCAGACAGAGATAGGGTGACCTTTAACGGTTGCCCCCTTGATCAGCGTACAAGCTCCCGTGCAGAAAAAGGTTTACCATGAGCCGGATAAATGACTTTCGCCCCCTGTTCTATAAGCCTTTGCCAACTTTCATACACCATGTTGATG
>Ga0209636_10003903_pt1 | contig 15233 bp, 11 predicted proteins | sample DeeMarSWOR152_54_FD_187464 | JGI IMG/M metagenome (GOLD analysis project Ga0209636, IMG submission 187464) | Marine sediment microbial communities from White Oak River estuary, North Carolina - WOR-1-52-54 (SPAdes) (version 2) | ecosystem: Environmental > Aquatic > Marine > Intertidal zone >...
CTCGATGATGAGGCGGGAACCGTTTATGAGAACACGCTGTCCTCGGAATTCACGAGTTTCCGTCATCCGAATCTCCAGTCAGCTCCGCGCCCGGCCCGTGGGCGCGCAGGAATGTGTCAATCTGGAGACGCGTGTCGCTCACTCCCTTTACACACGCCTCATCATCTCTGTACCCGTACTCTGCACCTCTGCGCGCTACACAGATTTTCACGCAAGCACTTCAGACGCGACAGGTTGTGACTCGATACTAATGCAGGACCAGACTCGGTGCAAGGCAAGGTTGGGCAAGGAAGTGCCGGCACAACGGAGTCAATCAGGGACAAGTCCAGAGATCGCAAAGGCCGTGTCCGAAGGGACGATTCTCGAACCTGGGCCGTGTCAAGAAAAGGGAGGGCAGCGGAGAGGGAACTTTTGGCGACACCGGGTTGGGCCCAGAACCGCACATTCAGCGATGAAGCCCCGCTCTCGAGAGAACCTCAGAAAAAGGGTTGAGAGAGTGACCAGATTGTACTATACTACTAGTAGTCTAGTATACTAGCTCACTATGAGAAGGAGGGGCCGTGAAGTTCGCCATAGATACCAAGAGTGGTGTCCCGCTCTATCGGCAACTCATTCAACAAGTTAAGTCTGCTCTCGCCCGCGGTGAACTCAACCCGGGCAATCAGTTGCCCACGGTGCGCCAGCTCGCCGTCGAACTCTCTATCAATCCAAACACTGTCATTCGCGCCTACAGGGAACTCGAGATCGAAGGCGTGCTCGAAACACACCAGGGCTCCGGGACTTTCGTGGGCACCCAAAAGCCGGAGGTTGACCGACTTGAAAGGCAGCGGATGCTCAATCAAATCCTGACAGACTTTCTGGCTCGCGCAGCCACCTACGGGCTTACCTTAGAAGATATCCTGGAGGGGCTGCGCCAGCGAAAGGAGGAATCCTCATGAAGCCGACTTCCGAGACCACCGGAATCGAAAAAGTGCTTTCTGAATTCTCCATCGAAAGGTTCGCTACCACCATCAGGGCCGATTTTCGGTTCGCTCCTCTCAACGTGCTGTTGCTAGTGGCGTTTTTTGTAATCGGCCTAGTAATCCATCTCATCCTACACTCTTTTAGCATCCACGCGGTCTTGCTCTTTCTTCTCTCCGCTTTGATACTGGCGAGCTGTATACGCCTGACCCAGGTCTGGGAGGCAGTAGTCATCCTGGGAACCGCCGACGGTTTGATCGGATACCTGGCACTTCGGCCGGAGAGCGAGGTGCTGCTCGCGACCGTCGTCGTAGCCCTGTTCGTGGCACCGTCGATTCAGATCGCCTACCAGTGGGAACGAGCGGTGCTGCTTCGCTTCGGCAAGTTCAAAGGGCTGCGCGAGTCGGGTCTTTTCGGAATCGTGCCAGTAATGGATAAGGTGGCCCAATTCGTGGACCAGCGGATCCGCGTCACCGACTTCAGCGCAGAGACGACCCTCACCTCGGACACCGTGCCGGTTAACGTTGACGCGATCGCCTTCTGGATGGTGTGGGATGCACAGAAGGCGGTGCTCGAAGTGGAGCACTTCGACCAGGCCGTAATCCTCTCCGCGCAGACAGCGCTGCGCAACGCCATAGGTAAGCACGATCTGGGGACTCTACTTTCAGAACGTGATCAGCTCGGCCTTGAAATACAGAAGGTCCTCGATGAGAAAACTTCCGCCTGGGGAATCACAACCCAAACGGTCGAGATCCGCGATGTCATCATCCCCAAGGGACTCGAGGACGCCATGTCTCGCCAGGCCCAGGCAGAGAGAGAGCGCCAGAGCCGTATCATTCTGGGCACCGCGGAGACGGAGATTGCCGAGAAGTTCGCCAGCGCGTCGAAACACTACCAGAACAACCCAGTTGCGCTGCATCTGAGAGCGATGAACATGGTCTACGAGGGACTGCGGCAAAAGGGCTCGATGATCATCGTGCCATCCACGGCCGTCGAGACTATGGGCTTGGGAGCACTCGGCGGGCTGACGGCGTTCGGCCAACAGCCGGACGAACAGCCCAAGAAAGACGGAGCGGAACAAAGTCGAACCGACGAAGCTAAAGCACAATCAACTGAGTGAGCCACTGGCGCAGAAGACAAGTAAGGGATCAGTCATTCTTCCTGGATACGTTTTCGCGTCTCGTCGACCATTCCCTTTACTTCTGCCATGATCTGCTTGAACTCCTGATCTTCACGAAGATTCCGGAACAGCGGGTCTATTGAGCCAATGCGGTAATCTCTCCACCCACCATCAATTGCCCTTCGCAGCCACACGCACGCCTCCGTCCTGTGCCCCTGGACTGCTTGTGCGGCCGCAATCTCGTAACGCACGTACGCCCACTCGGTCCCCTGCTCTAACCGCTGATGTGCCAGGTCGAGCGAGCGGCCGAACATCTCTCTTGCCTCCTCCTGCCTGCCAGTCTCCCAGAGAACATAGGCAAGGCGCGTCGGGACGGATATACCGGTCAATCCCGGTAACCCTGCGCCGAAGGTTTCCATCGCTCTTTCATAATATTGTCTTGCCTGCTCGTAGTTGCCCAAAACGAGTTCAACAAACCCTGCATGATCCAGAGCGCTGATCTCACCCGGAGCTATCGCAACAAGTTTTTGACTCTGGGCGACGGCCCTGTCGCGCTTCCCCTGCGCCAGATAGATGAGAACCAACCCACCGTGTGCGAAAACAAGATCTGGTTGGAGTTCCAGGGCTCGATTATACCAACGCTCTGCTTCCCCGTAGTCGTCCAGAAGCCGATAAACATTTCCGATCTGCACATACGAGTTGGGGAAGATCGGATTGAGGGCCAAGGCCTTCCTCATCCACTTCAGCGCTTCATCATATTTCCCAATGTGCTCATTAACCCCCCCAATGTTGGCAACGGCGGGATAGTAGTTCGGGTTCAGTTCGGCGGCCATGCGATCCGCTTCGAGAGCTTTGCGGAACCACCCCTTGACCCAGTAGGCGAGCCCCAGCGCCTTATGTGCCTCCGCGCAGCCAGCGTCGATCGAAATTGCCCTCTTGCCGGCCTCGATGGCCGAGTCAGCCCAGGCGGGCGCAAATCCAAACCTCTGTGTCCGTTGACCGTAAGCATCGGCAAGACCACTGTGCGCCAGGGCGTAATTGGGGTCCAGACTCAATGCCTTCTCGAAAAGCTCGATGGCATTCTCGTTGTCCTGCTTTCGGTAACGGTAGTAGTAGTCTCGGCCCCTGAGGTAATAATCGTATGCAGTGAGATCTTCCGTGGGCTTTTTTTCAATCCGTTCTTTCTCTTCAGGAGAGAGTCTCGCCTTGAGCGTTAGGGCAATCTTCTGTGCAACATCACTCTGGATGTCAAAGATATCTCTCATCTCGCTATCGTACGTCTCTGCCCAGATATGTTCATCTGTCTGCGCGTCTATGAGCTCGCCGACGATGCGAACCCTGTCCCCAGATCGGCGTACGCTTCCCTCCAGAATCGTCGCAACACCTAGCTCTCTGCCTATCTCCAGAAGACTCTTTTCTGATTTCTTGTAGCGCATTACCGAAGTGCGTGAAATGACTTTGAGGTCACCTATTCTTGACAATTGAGTGAGAATGTCCTCCGTAATTCCATCGCTGAAGTACTCGTCTTCTTTGCTCTCACTCAGACTCTTAAAGGGCAAGACAGCAATGGACTTCCTGCCGCGCCCGGCCGTCATTGATCGAGTTTCCTGCTCGGTTCCCAAAGTCTCCAGCTCCACCAGCACATCGCGTACCTGGCGGTAACGTTCCCCAGGACTCTTGGCCATTGCTTTATGCACAATTCGCTCAAGCCCAATCGGCACTTCCGAACGCAGATTTCTGAGGGGCTCCGGGTCCTCATTCAAAATCGAGAACACAACCGCTTGCTCGTAATCCCCCTTGAAAGGTAACTTACCCGTCAGCATTTCATACAGCACGACCCCTAAAGACCAGATATCTGTTCTGGAATCTACCCCCTCTCCCCGACTCTGCTCAGGAGACATATACGCTATAGTGCCCGCAGTTGTGCCAGTCTTGGTCACCCTGGTTCGCCCAGACAACTTGGCCAGACCGAAATCCACAATCTTCACCTCGCCCCGGTCTGTAACCATGACGTTAGCCGGTTTGATGTCACGATGTGTGATGCCCGCCTCGTGGGCTCTTGCCAGCCCCCCTGCCACCTGCACGGCGATGTTTACAGCTTCATCCACCTTCAACGGACCACGTTCGATCTTCTTTTTCAGCGTTTCACCTTCGTAGCAAGCCATACAAATAAACATCTGCCCGTCCTGGGTCTCATCAATCTCATGTACGTTGCAGATGTTAGGATGCTCCAGCGCTGACGCCGCCTGCGCCTCGTGAACAAAGCGCTTCTTTGCGTCCTCGTCTCGTGTCAGATCGGGCGGGAGAAACTTGAGCGCAACGGTACGCTTGAGCCTGGTGTCCTCAGCCTTGTAGACGATACCCATGCCGCCACCACCAAGCTTCTCGGTAATTCGGTAGTGTGATATGCTCTTGCCGATCATGGACGGATCGCTCCGCTAACTCGCGAGTAAGCCACCGTTTCTACCTGGGCCACGAGGAAGTGAGACTACTAGAGAATTCTACAGCCGGACAACTGCCGGTGCAAGGCAAGGTTGAACCCGGACGCCGGGACGTGAGGCCGCTACCTTCAGTCATAATGACGCGTTACTGGCGAGCAAGTGCGCGGAGGAACGACTGTCAAGTCTGCGTGATTCTGGCGTGAAAGGACGCTGCGCTTCCTGCTGGCGGAAGATACGTGAGAGTATGATATTATCGCAACGCTGCCCTGTAACGTAGTATCCTCTGGTCCGTCTAATCGAATGAGCGTGTCTTTCGGAAAGGCATCGAAATGACAGCTGAAAACGACGAAGCGATAGTCTGTGCAGTACAGGATGGTCAAAAGGAAGCGTTTGGACGTCTCGTGGACCGCCACAAAGAACGCGTGTACGCAATGCTCATGAGGCTTACTGGAGATCCGCAAGCGGCCGAAGAACTCGCACATGAAGCGTTCGTGCGCTCTTACAGAAATCTTAAAAATTTCCGTGGCAAATCACGTTTCAGCACGTGGCTCACACAAATCGCTATTAACCTGGCCCGGGATCACATCCGCGAGCGCCAGCGGAGCAAAGCCGTGTCCTTGGAAGCAATACTAGAACGCGACCCCGACACACTTCAGTTTGCGGAGCGTCGATCGCACTACGATCCGCTCGCTGAGGTCAGCGCGCGCGATATGATTGAGAAGTTTGAGATCGCCCTCAGAGAGCTACCACAAAACTATCGCGAAGTGTTTGTGCTGCATCATATTCAAGACGTCTCTTACGAGGACATTGCTGCGGCCACAGGGGACTCTGTCGGCTCGTTAAAGGTCAGGGCGCATCGCGCGCGAAAACTACTCAAGGACAAGCTATTCCCTGAGGAAACAAGCGTCACTCCGGAAGACATTCTTAGGCAAAAGAGGTGAGTAAAATGGAAACCCTGCTTGCACGATATTTCGACGGGGATCTCGACGAACGTGAAGCACGAGACTTTCTCGAAAAGGTCGAATCGGACCCCAGGTTGGAGAATGAGTTGCGCGCCTACGAACGATTGCTCGCCTTGGGTAAGGAACTCCCGACTCCAGAAGTCCCCACCGGATTCACCGAGCGAGTAATGGCTGAGGTTAACGCCGAGAGATACTTGGAGCGCATTCGGACGAGACTGTCGGGCTTCCGAATTCAATGGGCCCCTCTTGCCGTGGCTGCAGCGGCTGTTGTCCTTGCATATATCGGCGGCTGGCTGGTCGGCCACAGTCCGAGGATGGTTCCGGGAACAACTGAGGACCCCCGCGTCGCCAGAAGGGCCGTAACGTATGATTTCCCCCATATCGCTGGCCAAGCGCCGGCCACAGATTCTGGTCTTCAGTATGTTACTCTTTCATACGCGCCGGCCGATCCCTCAGTCGAGCAGGTGACCATAGCCGGCAGTTTCAATAACTGGGACCCGAACGCAACGCCCATGCGCCGAAAGAACGGTGTCTGGGTCACAATTCTTCTTCTCCCGCCGGGAAGCCACGAATACATGTTCGTCGAGAACAACCAGCGTTGGGTGACGGATCCTCTTGCCGTGAAAACGAGGGACGATGGATTTGGGGGGACGAATGCCGTTCTCGACGTGGCGCTCTGACTTGGGGAAAGTCGTTCCGGATAGCTGCGGACTATTGCGGAATTTGACTGGCCTCCTGATAGGAACGGCCGTTTTCGTTCTTGTCGCCACACGGGCCGTCTCAGATTGGCAGATCACACCTGAGGTCCGCGTGTCCGGCGGTCATGAATCAGACGTTGTTATCGATCCCGAACTCTCGCGAATTATTGTGCCTGGTGGATCATTCGCCGAACTCGCTCCTGCTGTTTCCGTACGCGGATGGTTGGGACCTGGGACCTTCGTGGATCTCGGCACTTTTGCCACTCTTCAGCGATTCTTGAACGAAGAATCCCGGCTGTTGTACGCCCATACTGTTCAAGGCAGTGCTTTTCAGAGTCTCGGCGACAGTTTTCGCGGCCGCATGTCAGCTACGCTTGACTATTTCGACGATTCAGAACGCGAGACCGTCCGCCGACTGGCAACGGGAGGCGAGCTGGGCGTGGCATTCATACAGCGGCAATGGGACTTGGAACTCTGGGGAGGTGGATCCAACCGCAAGTATCCAAATCTCACGTTGCAGGAGCAGCACGGTCAGACCGCGATTTATGCGGAAGGGGCGTGGAGCGGGGGCACCACACTGCGCGCGTCACTCGGCAGAAGCATTGATCTAAGGGCAGACGGTATTCTCCAGGTTACGGATTCGCGTGACCCGCTGTTTGATTCTAAATCATGGGCAATGCGCGCTAACGTTGACACGCGCATTATGGCGTCGCTATTCCTAACACTTTCTGGCACATATCAAGAGCGCGAGTTCGACAAACGCGCCCAGGGTGAAAACAGAGATGAGTACTGGCAAATCGGCACGGGGCTCCGCTACGCCTTCCAACCCGGCTGGACCGCCTCGGTTCGATGGGGATACTCGGGCTATACGTGGCCTGACGGCGCCGAAGAGAACTCTTACAGATTGGCCATCGGTATTCATCACACGTGGGGGCGCCGCGGTGCACCGCCTCTGCCAAGCGTGAACGTGGGTGCTTTGACCCGTGCGGGTAGTGGGTCAATTAAGAAACCCGATCCCGACGGCAAAGTTTGGTTTCGCATTCGCGCCATTGACGCCGAGCAAGTAACAGTTGTAGGGAGCTTCAACGCCTGGGACTCCGGAGCCACTCCCCTTCGCCCACTTGGAGACGGATGGTGGGAAGCTCGCGTCGAGCTGGCACCCGGGCTGTACGAGTACGCTTACGTCATCGATGGAGTTTGGACCACGCCGCCCGAGGCAAAAATCACTGTCCCGGATGGTTTTGGCGGACACAACGGAATCCTGGAGGTTCTGCCAGCCGACCTGTAACTTTCCGCTGTTTGAGTCGTCTCATCGATTGAATGAACCAGAGCCCTCGATCCAGCGCACTCTTCAAACACACGGAGGATTGAACCATGAAGAAGAGATCGACACTCACGAGGACATCGGCATCAACAATGATTGCGTTATTCTCACTGCTCATTGCGAGTCTTGTTGCGGGCGCAGCCCTTGCGCAGGATGAGAATGATCCGGCACAGGTTCGAAATCGCGAGGAGACACGGATTACGGCTCAAGAGCCCCAAGGTGAAGGGCTCCGTGAGCGCATTCGCGAACGAATCGAGAGTGAAGTGGGACTTCAGGACCAGGAAAGAGAGCGTCTTCGTCAGCATCTGGGTGAGTGTGAAAGACACGGATTTGATGATGCCCTGGTTGCTGCGCTGTTCAGCGAGTCTAATCCCCTTCGGGAGCAGATAAGGACACAGGAGCGCGTGCTGGCTCTCGCACGCGAGGGCCTGCCAGTGGAACCGGTTGCTCAGAAGCTCCAGGAGGGCCGCCAGAAGGGCGTAAGCCAGGAAACCCTGGAACAGGTGTGTGCACGCATCGCCGAGCACGTGCGCGCCGCGCACAGCTTCATGGAGCGAGCGCGCGAAGGTGGCATCGCACCGGGCGACGAGAATGCCGAGCGTAGGCATATTCGGGAAATGGCAATGCACATGTGGCACGGGCTTAAAGAAGGCGACATGGATCGCATCCAGACACGGGCGCGCCAGCGTCTGCAAGATGGTTCGTGCACCACTGAAGACGTGGTGGCAGCTGCAGAAACGGCAACGCGACTTGCTGAAATGGGAATTGAGCGAAGCAGAGCCGTTAGATTGGCCGGCGACGCCCTGCAGTACGGATACACCCCGCGCGAGATGCGGCAACTGGTCTGGGCCGTCATGACTGCAAACGTGCACGGTGGCCCGCAGGATGACGTAATCGACACGTTGGAGCGTGGGATTCGTAATCAACGTCAGCTCTCCCAGATGGTCCAGGAGATGTGGCAACACGGATGGATGGGTCCGGCTGATGAGCACGGCGGCCGCAGCCCAATGGACAATGCCCCTGGCAGTGGACCCGGCAGTGGTCAGCAGGGTCAGGGTGCCGGAGAAGACGGTCAGGGAGGAGGCGGCTCCGATAAGGGAAGCGGGGGTAAATAAGACCTGAGACCTGCACTTGTGCCTGGAGGCAGCCAAATCTAGTCTCACTTGTAAGCATGAGAGGGGCCGGCTCATCGCCGCCCCCTGCTCTTTCGTGACGGATGAAGACAGCTGCTACGCTGCCTCCACTTTCTCCTTCATCTCGTCCACCTTGGCTTTCGTCTGCGCCATCAATTGCCTGAACTCTCGCTCGTGGCGAAGACCCTGTAGCCAAGGATCTCTTAAGCCTATCTCGTAGTCTCTCCAGCCGACCTCGACGGCCTTCTCGAGCCATATACACGCCTCTTTCTTCTTGCCTTCAATGGCGTAGGTCCCGGCAATGCTGTAGCGAGATTTGAAGCTGTCGTCACCCTCTTTAATCTGTTTCTCCCTGAGCTCCCGAGCTCGGGCAAGCAACGTCTCGGCCTCTTCAGGCCTTCCCTCTTTCACAAGAACATGCCCAAGACCGATCCCCCCAATGGCCACCCAATCGTTTTCGAAAGAGGGATTCATATCGATCGAGCGTTGATAGTACTCCTTTGCTTCGGCAAGATTCCCCGTGAAATCGGCTATCAATCCTGCAAGCTCAAGAGCCCGCGGATCGTCAGGGTTGGAAGCAACCGCTTCCTTCATCTGTTCATTTGCCTCCTTTTCACGTCCCTGCAAGAGATAGAGCTCCGCTCTCGAATACCTTGCCGCAACCAAGTCAGGTTGAAGCTCCAAGGCCTTGTTCAACCACTCCTGTGCTTTGGCAAGCTCACCCAGCTGCCGGTATGTATCACCGATGAGGAAAGAAGCGAACACTGCCGCCGGGTCAATGACAACTGCCTTTTTCAACCACTGCAATGCCTTGTCCAACTCCCCAAAATACATGTGGGCACCTCCAACATTGGACACGGCCGGATAGTGGTTCGGATTGAGCTCGGCTGCCTTAAGATAAGCTTCAAACGCCCTCCTGCAAAAACCCTTTACGTCGTAGGCGATTCCGAGTGCTTTGTATGCTTCCGCAGAATTAGCGTCAAGTGCAACGGCCTTCTTGCCTGCTTCGACCGCAGAATCTGACCAGGACACCGGCATACCGTACCTCTCAAAGCCCTGTGCGTGTGCGTCTGCTAATCCTGCCCACGCAAGCGCGTAGTCCGGATCCAGGTCCAGGGCCTTTCTGAAAAGCTCAATGGCTGTCTCGTTGTCGCGTTTTCTGTATCGGTAGTAATACTCACGTCCCCTGAGATAATACTCGTACGCCTCTGTACTTGCCGTCGGCTTTCTCCCGATCCGTTTCCTCTCAGCAGCAGAGAGCTCGGCTCTCAGTGCGTTGGCTATCTTCTCCGCCACGTCACTCTGTATAGCAAAAATGTCTTTCATCTCGCGATCATACGTCTCTGCCCATAGATGTTCATCCGTCTGCGCATCTACTAGCTGCGCCACTATGCGGATACGCTCACCCGAGCGGCGTACGCTTCCTTCCAGCAGTGCAGTAACATCGAGTTCGCTGCCTATTTCCCGAAGACTCTTGTCTGTGTGCTTGTAGCGCATCACCGAAGTGCGTGAGACCACCCTGAGTTCAGCGATTTTGGAGAGCTGGATGATGATATCCTCGGTTGTCCCGTCACTGAAGAATTCGTCTTCTTTGCTCTCGCTAAGACTGACAAATGGCAGTACGGCAATCGATTTCCTGCTGGCATCGGTTCCAGTGAGCAACTGTTGCCAGCCAGCCACTGTCTGTTTGTCCCTGACACATCGAAGGTCGGCCAGCACGTCTGCCATATTCTGGTATCTCTCATCGCGGTCCTTAGACAGGGCTCTTTCTAAGATGGAGTCGAATTCTTTGGGCACATCGCTACGCAACTCAGAGATGGCGGTCGGCAGTTCGTGCAACATCGAATACAGCACTGCGGATTCGTACTCGCCTTGAAAGGGCGGCTTACCAGCGAGCATTTCATACAAGACGACACCGAGCGACCAAATGTCTGTTCGATGGTCGGCCTCCTCACCGCGGGCCTGCTCCGGCGACATATATGCCGCCGTGCCCGAAATTGTAGGCGCGTCCGTAAAGCTTGTGTGCTCAGCCAGGGCAGCAAGGCCGAAATCAAGGATCTTGGCCACGCCATCGCTGGTGACCACGATGTTTGAAGGTGTAATGTCTCGATGGACAATGCCCTTCTTGTGGGCTTCGGTCAATCCTGCGGCAACTTGGATCGTAATGTCCGTCGTCTGCTCCAGATTCAGCGGGCCGTCCATCATCTTTGTCTTGAGTGATTGACCTTCATAAAAGGCCATCACAATGAACAGTAGGCCATCTTCCGTCTGACCAATCTCGTGAATGGTGGAGACGTTTGGATGATCCAGTGCAGATGCGGCCCTGGCCTCGCCTACAAACCGCTTCTTCGCTTCCTCATCCCCAACCAATTCTGACGGCAGAAACTTCAAAGCCACGTGGCGCTTGAGATTCGTGTCCTCGGCTTTGTATACGATACCCATGCCGCCTTCGCCGAGTCTTTCGAGGATTTTGTAGTGGGAGATTGTCTTACCAATCATAGATGAGGTACCTACTCATTCGTAAGCACGGGCACCCTCGACCAAGAGGCTGGTGACGGTTGAACTTGCACAGGGATACTAACGCAAGACGGAATCTATTGCAAGACAGCGTCTAGCGTGCGCTTGGCGACGGGTAAGACGGCCGACCTGTCGTGGGTTCAGCGAAGGCCGGTGCTGTATGCAAAACTCCGGTCTCCCGCCTTGGGTCGCGAGTCCTGGAGTGAGTCACTCGCTAGAATTCTCCCAAAGGAATCGGCAAAATAGATGTTGCGGTGCGAATTGTCGCGCCTTACCTTGGAACAGGGGCAAATCGGGAGGTTCCCGTGATTCATAGAAACACACTCATAGAGGAGCTCGTCAAAGTTCCCGGCGCCGTGAGCTACCTGATGAAGCACAACATAAAGTGTCTCGCCTGCGGCGAGCCGATCTGGGGCACTCTCGAGAAGGCCGCGAAACAAAAGGGTCACACCGACGCCGATATTGATCGTTTTGTCGAAGAGCTCAACGAGCTGGCGAGAGGCTCGGCCGACCGGTAGCCCGCTCCGATTCCAGCAATAACATTCAAAAATGGTCACCTGATTTACGTGGACTGGTTTTTTGCCTCGTGGGCGGCGTGCGCTGACGGACGATCATCACGTGCTACACTGAGGCTGTGTTGACGCAATCTCACACTGGCCGTTCTGTACGCCTACCTGCCAAGCAAATTTGGGGAGATGACAGGCGAAATGAAAACTCTGCTTCCGCTTTTGGTCTGTGGTCTTCTGCTTGCTCCGCTCACCTCTGAGGCAGGGCAACTGTCTCCGAGGGAGGCCGGTGGAGGTGATAGCATCCCGCCGTCACGTACTCACGGTGAGGGCAACCCGACGAAAGACCCGGAGAAAGCTCTCCATTCTGCTCTGGTCCACACGATGGTGCCGATCGGTCTGGGCGGATACCTCGGGGCCACGACCGAAAGCGGACCGCTCGGCATTATTGCCATAGGCTACGGTATGGTGGTCGGACCTTCAGCCGGGAACTTCTATGCGGAGGATTACTTCAGAGGCACGCTGGGTGTCGGAATTAGACTCGTGTGCTGGACAATCGTCGCTGACGCAATTGGGAGACAAATGAGTCATAAGACGGGCACGCGGCGCCGTAATTATACGTCTGCGCCGGTCACGCTCGCGGCACTAGGACTTGCCGTTGGGAGCACCGCCTGGAATATCGCAACTGCCCCGGACTCGGCCCGCAAGTTCAATGCTCGACACCAGCGGGTCGGCTACGTGCTGATGCCCATCCTAGACCCTATCTCTGAAACCGTTGGGGTGGTTGTTTGCATCACCATGTGAGCACAGATGTCACTTTCTTTGCTGTGTTAGAGGCAAGTATCTACGAATTGACCGAGTGGATGGGGCCTGTCTGGACTGATAAGTATAATGATAACAGTGGATTACAAGAACTTGGCGTCCACAAACGACGATTATCGAACTGGAGCGGTAGCGGCTTGACTGCGTTTTCCTCATCAGTGGATAGGGCAGAGTACGCTCATCAGGTTCACCGCGACAATCGACCTTTGCCATATCAAGTTCAGAACAAGAAGGGCACAAACATCTTGGTCTGTTTCATGTAGTGCCTATATGAGGGACCGAAGTGGCGGACACATTCGGCCTCCTCGACCTTCGATGTTATCACTAGGAACACGATTGCTCCCAGGGCAAGAAGGATTCCCACCCATGACGGGTTCTTCAGGAACACCCCCCATGTGCCATAGAACCCGGAACTGTATATGGGGTGGCGAATGTACTTATAAGCGCCCACGGTGACTAGTGACGTCGTCTTCTCGATGCTGGCCAGAGGTACTTCTTCGCGTCGCCCGCTGTCCGGATTCCCGGCCACGCGCAACAAGTAGAACCCGTGTGCCACCAATACTATCGAAAGAGTCAAGAGAAGCCATGAAACGATCTGGAGGACGGACAAAGAATCCTTAAACCAGCGGTCCAGGTTTAGAAGAATTAACAACAGAACGAACTCGAAAGCGAAAAACCGATAGAAGCCATGAGAACGAGGTGCTCGCAACGAGGCGCGAGACAAGTAGATCAAACAGGTTGTCAATACAATGAAGGCGACCAGCTTGAGCATATCATCATCTCGATGCCGGGGACCTACCCTGGGGGCTGAAGTAGCGGTTGCTGCTTCGCCACAGCTACACATCCGCTCCGAATCTAGTTTGCCTCGCGTCTGACCAGTCCATTCACGCCGCCCGACCAGCGAATACTACAGCGCGATGAAATCAGGTGCAAGACAAGGTTGGAAGCGCGCCCAGCAATGGAAGGCCGCTAAGCGCATGCAGTACAAACAGTTAAGAGCTAGCGTGCCCTAAGGGACGATTATCGAACTTGGGTGGTGGGGGTGCGAGGGGGGGTGTAAGCGTCAGGCTCGTGCAGAGTCGCTCGTGATTCTTGCGTTTGCGGACTGAAAAGAGCCTCCGTTCAAGCGGCGCTCTTCAAACGGCCCAGCCGCATCTTTGCATCTTCTATCTCTTCTATCCCCGGATCTGCGTCTTTCCAGATGTCCAGGAATTCTTCGTACTGCTCAATGGCCCCGTCCCTCCAACCTGACCTCTCGTAGGCTAGCCCCAGCAAGTAGTACGCTTTCACGGCCCAAATGGGAAAATTGGCCCTCGTATCGTCATATCTCTTAAATGCCTCTTCCAACTGTCCCACCGCTGCACCCAATCGCCCGGCCTCCAAGTAGGCTCGAGCAAGCTCAACCTCCCATACAAACGCACGCTCACCAAACTTCTCCAGGGCTTTCTCCAAATGTCCGACCGCGGCCTCCGCATTTCCACTGGCCAGTTCGATACTGCCCAACAGACCCCAGTATGTGTAAATAACCGTGGGATCCTTTTCCTCAATGTCCTCTTTCAGAACCCGGGCTGCCTCTTTAGCTTCCTCGATATTGCCGCTCATCGCCAGTGTTCTTCCATAGTAAACCCGCCTCTCTAGCGGATCATCTGGCTCAATCTCACTGACAATCTTCATGCAGGCTTGTTCCTCATGAAAAGCCAGGTCCCATTCTTTCCTTTGACTGTAGATCTTCGCTTTCAGGGCATGCTTCTCTAGGACGTTCCACCCCTTAACCTGGTCTATCAGGTCTGCAGATATGCCGGCGTCCAGAACTTCCAACGCCTCCTCAAACTTGCCTCGGTACGTCGGAATGTAGGCCAAATAGAGTCTACCCGCTGCTCGATTGTAGACCTCCTCATGTGAGACGAGCTTTCTGTAATATTCCTCTGCCTTCTCGTATTGCCTCGAGAAAAGGTACATGTGTCCCAGGCATCCAAAGGTGAGTGCAAAGTCAGGCTTGATCTCGAGAGCTTTTTCATAGGAGCCAATCGCCTCCTCAAGCTTTCCGTTCCAGGCATAGAGATCCCCTCTGGTGTCGTACGGGTTCGCCTCGTCGGGTGCTAAGGAGATGTATTGGTTTATGGCCCAGATGGATTTGTCAAAATCCCCGATTGCGTTGTATTCATATGCCAGAGCGTTGTATGCATTCTTGTAGAGAGGGTCTATCTCAATGGCTCTGGTGTGATAACGAATCGCCTCTTCTATCGTATCGGAGTGGTCATCGTGCAGTAAGCCCAACCATTGAAGCGCCCACTTTTCCTCGGAGTATTGGGACACAATCTCCTTCAACTCTTTAATCCCCTTCTTCCTGTCCCCTGCGTCGAGTGCCTGGAGAACTTGGATGTAGGCCCTTTCCTTTCTAGTGGCCTTCTTTGAGTACTCCACGGCCTTAGCAACCAGCTCCTTCTCTGCTTCCCTTCCAAGTTCGGATGCAACGAAAACCAGCTGGTAGTATGCCATGGCGAAGGTTGAGTCGTCTTCCAGTGCTTCCCTGAGACTTCTCTCCGCCTCCGGCAAATAGAGCTTATTCTTGTAGTCGATCCCCTCTAGATAGTGGCGATAGGCCTCCGGTGAGTGCGTAGTCACATCGGCCACCTCCGGGTCCAACTCCCTCTCTGCTCCCCCAGGAAGCGCGAGGTCTCTTTTGACCTCAACTGTAAGCCTGTCCACCAGCGAGAAGATTTCCTCTCCCGGCTCACCCGTGATCCGCT
>Ga0209636_10003904_pt1 | contig 15231 bp, 17 predicted proteins | sample DeeMarSWOR152_54_FD_187464 | JGI IMG/M metagenome (GOLD analysis project Ga0209636, IMG submission 187464) | Marine sediment microbial communities from White Oak River estuary, North Carolina - WOR-1-52-54 (SPAdes) (version 2) | ecosystem: Environmental > Aquatic > Marine > Intertidal zone >...
GAGTCCCAGGAGAAATTGGAAAGTGATAATCCCTCTGTTCCGTCAATACCGACAAAATAACTGTGTGATCCAGCACTTACATTTAATGGGATTTGAATAGCTATTGCATCAAAAATATAAGTGCCAAAACTTGGAACGATCACGGGATTAGCGGATAAATCACTACCGTAAAAGCCATCTGGATCCATCCAGTCAAAATGGAGACCTATGTAATATATCTTGAGTTGTTCAGCGTAATTGCTTTTAAGAGTTAATCTGACAGATACCATGTCGCCGGGGTAAACTGTCTGGCTCGACCAAAACAGCGACACTGAAGCTTCATCTGGGTTAAGAGCAAAAACGAGGCTACAGCAGAGAATACAAATAAGGCTAATGGAGGTAAAGGTAAGCTTTAGTCGAAGCGGTCTCACCAAATCTCCTCCGATAATCCCATGTGCATCGACTTGCTATATATGTTTTAAGTATGTACGATTTCCGCATTAGAGATATAACCTCTCTCTACACCCAGTCACATATTTGTTAAAATGCAACATCGAATAGGCAATCAAGGATAATAAATAAGAAATGGCAATAACGAGTTATCTCTTAGTAGAGGTTCTCTTTTGCGAAAAGAGAAAGTCTTGGGTTCGAATCCCGCCTAGTCTACCAGTTTTGCGCTGGCACAGTTGTGAGCAAATTTTAATAGCATGTCAATACAAAATAGAAACTCAGTTTGGAGTGATGACTTAATGGGAAACGAAGGAAGAGGAACTATATTCAGGAGAAAAGACTCAAAATACCTGCTTTACCTGCCTGTAAGAGTAGCAGACGACAGCATGTTCCCCTTTAAATGCGATAGTTCGATGCACGTACGAGTGAGTTTCAAGCCTGGCGACGACAAGCTTATTATAGAAAAATGGAAGGAAACGGAAAGCCCATAGGCTTAGAGGCTCTTTTTAAACATGTTTTCTCACTGGTAGCTGCGTCTTAGCGATTATTGCCCAAAATCATAAGTAATGTGGAAAAAGCTGAAGGGGATTTGTTGTTTATTTGAAACAATTGGAAAAGAGAGTTTGACTCCTGCGTCTTCACGCCATTTAATTGAAATTCTCTCCTTGAACCTGTCTCACACTAGCAGTCTTTCAAACTCCTCAATTACTGGTTCTGGTTTGGAGCAAAAAGCCACTTCGTTTTTTTCGTTCGCCCAAACTGTTAGGCCCGTGGTTTTTCCCTTGTGAACCAAATGTAAAAACATGTTTCCTTATCGAGGTGTAACATGCTGATGGCGTTTGAACCCTGAAAAATGTAAAGAAGCTTGTATGGTGCTTCGTCTACGTTCTTAAGCGCGCGCGCTTGACATTTAGGCAAATTTTTTATTTGGCAATGCAACATATTTCCTTTGACTATTCTGAGAAGGCTAAACCTATGAAAGAGTTGTCCGTAAAGAGTCTCGCTTTTGAGAATAACAAGTTTATTCCCGCAAAATACACTTGCGACAGAGACGACATAAATCCTCCTTTGACAATCGAAGGCATACCTAAAGGAACAAAAACCCTAGCGCTTATAGTTGATGATCCCGATTGCCCCACGGGCACATGGGACCACTGGATTGTCTGGAACATTCCTGCAACCACCAGCAAAATAGAAGAGGACACTGTTCCAGGGACTGAAGGAATGAACGATTTCAGAAGGCGCTCCTATGGGGGCCCTTGTCCTCCGTCTGGAACGCATAGGTATTTCTTCAAAGTCTACGCCTTAGATGCGCAACTGGAATTAAGCCCCACTTCAAGGAAGAGGGATGTGGAAAAAGCGATGCAAGGTCACGTACTCGCCAAAGGCGAACTCATAGGTCTTTACCGCAGATCTCGATAAATTCTTTGGGCTAAACGGTAACGCGAAACGAGACAATATTATTAATAGAACAGTCTCCAAATAAGGGTTAGTTTGCGACAGGTGAGTGGAAAATGAGTCAAAGAGCACACTTTGCGTTGGCTATTGTACTTATCGCGGTTTTTTCTGTGTCTATTATCGCAACAATTGAGTGGCTAGGTAGCGTCCATTCAGACCCGGATTTTTTTGTAGGCGTTGAATTTGCCTACAGTGACGACATAAATGACTTGAAGGATTTGGTGGATAAAGTGAAAAATTATACGAATCTTTTTGTGATAGGCGCGCTTGAGATATCCTTCAATCAAACCGTGCTAAATGAGGCATGCGACTACGTTAAGGCCTCGGGGTTGCACCTGATTGTTTTTTTTACAGACAGTCAAACTTACGATTACACAACTTTCAATTGGATGGTTGAAGCGAAGCAGAAGTATGGTGATCTGTTCTTGGGTGTCTACCGTTATGATGAGCCTGGAGGAAACCAGCTGGATCAAGGACCTTACAGGATGGCGGAGAACGCTACGAATTACACCGACGTAGCTGCGACGTATGTTAAAGGCTTAAGAATTCATATAGACTATTATTTGAACTATGCGCCTAGGATGTTCACTGCGGACTATGGGCTTTACTGGTTCGATTACAAGGCTGGATATGACGCTGTTTTCGCCGAGTTCGGATGGAACCACAGCAGGCAATTACACATGGCGCTTTGCAGGGGCGCCGCCACAGCCCAAAACAGAGATTGGGGCGTTATAGTTACGTGGACGTATAATTGCACGCCATATATTCAGTCTGGAGATGAGCTTTATCGCGACTTGAAATTGGCTTACGATGCTGGAGCAAAATATGCTGTGGTTTTTGATTACCCAAAAATTGAGCAGTATGGAATATTGACTGAGGAGCATTTTGAAGCGATTAAAGACTTTTGGAACTACGTCCGCAGCAACCCGCAGAATTTTGGGGCTAATGAGGGAAAAGTAGCTTATGTTCTGCCACAGGATTACGGCTTTGGCTTTCGAAATCCCGAAGACAAAATCTGGGGGCTGTGGAATGCTGATGCTTTTTCGCAAAAGGTTTGGGATGACACAAACAAGTTGATAGACCGGTACGATTCCCGCTTGGATATCGTTTATGATGACGCAGAAGTTATGGATGCAGTGAAAAGCCGCTACAATGAGTTGTTCTTCTGGAACCACCCAGTCTCATAAAAATGTGTTGCAAAGTTGTGTGAGGGCACTAGTAGTTTTCGCACCAGACTTCAAAGTAGCTTCTCAGGTGACTTCACTCGTTCTTCTACGTTATGGAGCAAAAGCCAAAGGTGAATGAATCAATAGCACAAGTGCTTTAGGCTTAGAACAAGAAACAAAACCTTTGCCTTTTAACTTGGAAGGGGGTGACAGAGTGCAATTTGGAGACATTGTTTATGCCACGGCAACAGTGGTTGTAATCTCAGTCTTGCTCTTTGTTCCCATGGACATGATTTTCGGCTCGGAATTGTGGCTTGTTAGCAGGGCTGTTTCTGTGCTAATCGCTTCGTTCATAACTGGCTTGATTCTCACTGGCAAGCTCGCTGAGGCAAACTTGTCAAAAAACGTAATCATCAAGCAGGTTCTTGCTAAGGCGATTATCAGGATGAAATCGAGTCCACATTTCATATAGGCACTTTTGAAAAGGTGCTTAGTGGTTTACTTGACTTGGCGCATTAAGCGCTGGTAAATGTAAATGAAGTAGATTACGGCAAAACCCGTTAGAACCACCTCGAATGCGAGTATGGCTGGGTTCTGCTCCACCGCCATAAAGAATCCATTCTGAAGAATATCCGCAAACACCAAGGCTTGGAGGAATATGGCGCCACCTAAGCAGCTTAAGCCTAAACTATGAAAGAAAAAGCGAATTCTGCGTTTGAAGGCTGGCGTCGCGGTCATCGATGATCGTGATTATTGAGGGTTTTTTGAGAGCTTATAGCTTATGAAGTGGCAAAAAGAATTAAACCTAAAGATTACCAATCAATACAACAAAGACATTGCATCTACAGGGAAAAAGCAAGCACAGTTATCTTGTTTCTTTTTCGCTTTTTTTCTTTTCTTCTTTGGCAATTAATCTTTTCAGTTTCTTTTCCATTTTCAACTCGTAAGCGTGCTCTTTGATTGGAGGCGGCAGGTATTTCCGCTTGTGAACGGTGTTAGATGGCACAATGCGTTGCTCTCCGACCTTAACCTTTACCTTCTCGCCGTCAACGTCATCCTCAAACTCTTCAAGGGCTTCAACAATCAGGTAGCCCGCGCTTTCGGTTACTATCTTGACTTTATGTAAGCCCTTATAGAACCAAACTTCGCTCATGCGGCTCACAATACCTTTCTCTAAACGGGAGATATAAACGCTCGCAAAACTTTGGCGGCACTGAAAGCTACAGCGTGTACTCTTCGCATTTTTCAACAAGATTCACTTGGCTTTTCAGGTCCCGCACGAACATAGCGAACAAACCTGCGCTTTCAGTATGTACAGGAGAAATCCGCTTAGCGTTAATCTCTTTAAGCGCCTTTTTCAGCTGCAATGGCATTATGTGCCCCGATACGTGCACGTGGTACTGCGGCAAGCCATAATGCCTCAGCCAGTTAACCAACCTTTCATAGTCAATCTCCATCTCCTCGTTGAACGGTTCAGACGCAGACAGGACATAGCAGCTGCCCGCTGCGGGCTTAAGCGGGATAAGCTCCTCAAAATCGCAAAAGGATAAGGCTAAAACCACTCTGCACTGCTGCTTCGAAACTTCGAACACGTCAAAAATCTTGTTTTGCTCCTCGTACCGCTCGATTAGCTGGCTTTCCCACCTGTCAAAACGTTTCTTCGACTTTCGAAAAATCAATATCCCTTCATCATTTGACGATGGAAGGCTTAAGCCTCTATCCTTTCGAAGTGCATCCAACAGGTACACTTGCTTCAGTGAAACAGCCAAGCACCGCTGGTTCTTCTTGGCTATATGAAAGAAAGAGGTCACACGATCAACATCCGAATAGGCAAACTCGGCAAGCACTATGCCATCAGCTCCTGCAACGATGTTGTTCAATTTGCCTTCAAATTCAGGTTCGGAGGAAACTCGTGCGCCAGTCATGTTCGTGGCTTCAGTAATGATCGCAGCGGGCTTCGCTTCCTTGGCGTTTTCCACAAAATCACGGGTCATCTCAGGCTTGGCGCCGTGGTTCCTAAAATCTCCAGTGTAAACAATTGTGCCGTTCGAAGTGTGGATGAATAAACCGTAAGCGCCTGGAATCGAATGGTCGACGTGAAACGGTTCGATTTTTAAGCTGCCCACGACGATTTTATTGCCCGTGCGAAAAGCCTTGAACTCGATATCGGAGACGTTAAATTCCAAGTCTGAACGACGAATTTCGCTCAGCGCCTGCAAGATTATTTGTGTTGTTTTCCCGCAACACACGGGAATCTCTTGTTTTATGAATGATAAATAAGCGCAATGATCCAAGGGGCCGTGCGAAATGAAAACGGCGTCAACTTCAGGTGGGCTTTAATCGAACTTGTAGACGCCAGTTTGATTTGCGGGAGGATTCCAAGTTCTTGAAGACTTCTTTCGCTTCTAGGCGAAAGGAAAGGCGGCGAATAAAACTGTTTCTTCATGGAGAAGGACATACCGAAGTCAAAAAAGATCGCTCTTTCTCTTTCTTGAAGCAAGATTTTGTTTCCGCCGATTTCGTTGACGCCGCCGTAGAAGGTTAATGTCGTGGTATTCTTGACCATTGTTTTCTTAGCTCGACGCTTCGGTTTTTCTGCAAACTTTTGACATAGCCAATATTATGGATGGCATGGTGAAAACGCTGAAAACCCTCGTGTATTTAGAGGCTCCTGCCTTTTTGATGGTGTTAAAGTCGCCACCACCCTTCAAGTAGCCGCTTATGAAGGCGCTGGCAATTGATTCTGCTTTGCCGTTGCTGTAGAAAGGCTGAAGATAATGACCTGAGTAATACAGAAACTCAGCCACGTCCCATGCTTTGTCGCCGTCGTGAGAAGCCTGCTCAAAATCCAACAGGTAAATCTTGTCGTCTGGGTCGAATATTATGTTTTCCGGTTTCGTGTCGCCTAATGCAACATTGAGGGAATGAACTTGCGCGAATATCTCGCCCACTCTCATTATTTTGGTAACATCCTTTTCGGCTTTTTCTCTGCTCTTTGATGTGGTGATGCGTTTGATAGCGTTGCTAAGGTTTTCCCCTTCTACGTATTCCATGAAAACTAAGCGTTCGTTGTGGCTCACATGTAAAATTTTTGGAACATTAAATCCTTCACAACGCAAGCGCTCGCTTATTGCGCATTCTTTTTCAAGCCTTGATCGGCCTGAGACAGCGAAGGTTCGAGCCCCAAAGGACCACAAGGCTAGCGGAAACCACTTGAAACCAGACCACTCTTTAAACCGCTTAACAAGAACCTTTTTTTCTACGCCATTAGGATAGGCTTTAATCAAGTAAACATCATTTAAGACGCCGCCGACTGGTTCAAACTCTATCTTGCCGTTCTCGCCGTTCAAAAGCATCTTTCGGGCAAAGGCGTTGATGCCAATTCTATCAGCCAAAGAAACTAAGCCCTCTGCTGTGGGAACAAAAACGTATTTTTGAGGGTCCACAAAGCGTTGCGCCAAATTCGCTTCTCTTTTCAAGGCGAATTTCTGAAATTTTAGAAGCGCTTCAGTATTCTGCGAAAAAAAATTCAGGAGTTGCGGGAAAACCGCGAACAACGAAGTGAATAGGGTTCTCGGCGCGTTCTTTGAAATGTTTGTGAAGCGAACTTTTGGGTTTTTGCTTTGAATCACAAATTTTTTGGGAATCATTACATAGCCGTCTGAGAGAATGATTTTGTTTTCTTTTTCAAGCTGCTTCAAGGCCTTAACGTAGCCTTGGAAGACCAACTCAACTTCCTTTCTGGGGGCAATGCCGTTCATGAAGTTTGATAAGCCATAAGCGAGCGGAGGAAAAATTCTAACTCGGTTCAGCATGACTTCGTACATGAAATACTCTGGTTTGATGCGAATACGGTAAGAGAGTTCTGGAAAACTTGTGACCAAGTTCTCCAACAACTCAAGAATTAAACGTTTCTTCAACATTATTCCCTGTGCATACAAATAATCCTCGCCGTAAAGAGCCGTATTAGGAAAAATCAACGTACCGGCTAATGCTTCGCCTAAAAAGCCCCGTTCAACATCTCTTTCAAAAATCCACTGGTCAACCGCAAAAACAATAATGTTTCTTCCGCCAACAATTTTGACGTAGCTCATTAGTCTTGGCTGAAAATCACGAATCACCAAAACTACCTCCAAAGTTGCCTTTGCGCTGAACTTTCCGAGCGAATAATCGCCGAGCAGGCTTACGGCGGTGAGTTGGTTTGACCCAGCAATATAATTACAAAATTCGAGAATTTTATGATGCAGTTCTTTGCCCGTAACGCTGGAACCTTGATTCAAGATTTCACCTTGATGGACGCATTAAATAGAATTATGAGGTGTGGAGAGATATATTCTTTCAACGCTTTTGCCGCTTTCGTAAGGCGAAAAAAGTAATGAGCAGCTACTTAAAAGCCTTTGGCGGTAGGAATTCTCACATGCGCGTCTGCAGTGAGAAAATATTTTTGGCGGTGTTATGTGAAAAGTAAGCGTTAAATGATTGGTGGGTGTGTTCTAATTTTTTTCAGCATTGGGTTCAATGCTGTTCGGTTTGCTGGTTCAACTGTGACGTCGTTGTTTGCTGGCTCGTTTATTTTTCTGCGTATGAAGTTTAGTGAGCTTTCGGTGAAGTTTAGGATGTTTTGGCCTTCGGTTGTGAGTTTGTAGACTTTTCTGGGGCGTTCGTTTTTCATGTTCCATTGGCTGTTGACGTAGCCTTTCTTTTCGAGCGTGGCGAGTAGCGGGTAGATGGTGCTTGGGCTGAAGTAGACGCCGAATGTTTTGCGTATTTTTGTTATGACTTGGTAGCCGTGCATGGGCTGGCAGCTTATAAACTGAAGAATAATCAGGTCTAGTAAGCCTTTCATTAATTTGACTTGGACCTCTTTTTGTGGGTTAACCATTTTTGTTCCTTCTGTATTTATGTTTAACAGTTTTTCTGTTGGACTTGTATACGATATGTACATCTTGAGACATATACTACTTCTCCATAACCGGTAAACATGAATATAAACGTTAATACATACCATAAGCATAAAAAAGCATAACATGGCAATAATAACAGCCACATTTTAACATAAATTAAATAAACCAAAACACAGACAAATCCAAGATAGAACCCACAAAAGGGAAAAAACATGGCAGAAACTTACAAAAGAGCACTTGTTCAACGCATAATAAAAAATTTGTTAGATATCCAACTATTACGGATGATTCAAGCCCAACCCCTATGGGGCTACATGATAAAGAAGAAGGTGGAAACAAACTTTCAAATAAAACTCAGACACGGCGCCCTCTACCCAATGCTTAACAGCCTAGAACAAAGAAGTTTTCTCACAAGCCAAAAACAAACCCAAGGCGGAAGAGTAAGAAAAGTATACACCATAACAAAAAACGGCGAAGAGTACCTTCAAAGCTACTACGACATACTCAAGGAGCAACTGGAAGGCAAAGACCTCAACTAGTTATGTAGCTCGATCCAACTTGTGCAAGTTCATATGCCCATCAGGTGCCAACGGCGTTTCTGTACACAAAAACATCAAGCGCGTGCTATGTCGCAAGTATGCACTTCAAAAAACACTTCAAGCATCTACGGGTAGAGTAATTAAAAGAGGTCAAGTGATATGGTTGAGATCGTGAAAGCCTACGTTGTCGCCACGGTGAAGCGGGGAACTGAGCACGATGCGGCTCAGAAAATTAGAAAGATTAAAGAAGTTACAGAAGTCCTCGTTACTTACGGCCTTTACGACGTCGTTGTTCGCATCGAAGCCAAAAGTCTAGAGCATCTGGACAAGATTATCACCGACATACGTCAAATGGCGGAGATTCAGCAGACCAGCACGCTTGTTGGCGCCCAGTAAGGAAACCGTAGGCGCTAGTGGGAAAAAGCTTTTATCTTTAAGGCACAGAGACCACTACTCTGAGGAAAAAATAATGGCAATAGAGACAAGCAAAAACTTGGGTGGGGTCGGCGCAATTCTAATGTTCATCGGTTTCATACCATGGGTACCATATGGGTGGATACTTGCTCTCGTCGGCTTAATACTGTCTCTTATAGGTTTTAAGGGGCTTGCAGATCATTTCAGAGAAGCTGGTGTTTTCAACAATGCGTTGTACGCGACTATTGTGGCTGTGATCGGAGTCGTGGTTGCTGTCGGGTTGTTAATGGTTGCGGCTGTTGGGTTGCTGACTGAGTTGGGGATTGACTTTGCTAATATTGCGGAGTGGTCAGCTACTGCATCGCAGATTACGGACATGACAGTTTTGAATGTTTTATTGGATTTCGTTGTGTGGGTTGTGTTGGCTGGGGTTGTCGTGTGGGTTTGCCTTATTATTGGAGCTGTTCTTCTTCGAAAGTCGCTTGGAGTTGTTTCCGAAAAGTCAGGTGTAGGCTTGTTCGGCACCACTGGTCTGATTATGTTAATAGGCGCGGCAATACCTATAATTGGTCTGCTTCTTCTGTGGATCGGGTTGCTACTGCTAGCAGTGGCTTTCTTCTCTTTAAGACCCCAACAGGAAATGTCAGCTGCTACACCAACTTAAATCCAGAAAAACTTCCAATTTTTTTACTTGTTCTATCCTCTTTGCTTATAAATTGAGCCTCCGCGCCTATTAGGTTGCTATCGCTTTCTCAAGCCCCTTCACCTCTTGCTTTTTGAAGGCATTTTTAGCTGAGAAGAGAAAAACGCCAATACGATAAATCTCTTACAGGTTTCTTTGTACATGAACCGCTAATAGTCTTCAAATAGGCGGGTGCTAATGGCTTTTGTGCCTCTGAGACCCTATCCTATGCACAAATTGAGGCACCAAAATGCACAAATGGCATGTCAAATAAAGAAATAATCGAATCACAACTGTTTTGGCATCAAACTCCCTTATGCGTTCTTGGTGTAACATGTATTGTGGCCAACTAAACAGATTAACCAAACAGAACGTCAAAATTTTGGTGATAATACTTTTTCATGGGGGATGATGTCGCCGTCCCAGCCTTAGGGCAAAGTAATTTCTTACTCTTTGATTTTTGCTTGTTCTTCATTATCGATTTCCTCTGTTGTGTGGTTGGCGTGTCTAGATTTAAGGTTTCCGATGTTTTCAAGAAAGACTCTTAGTTTTTGAATTGACTTCTGAAGCTAGCTTTTTTTAAATACTAGTTATGACTAAACCTTTTTTTATGTTTGATGTATTCAAACAAGTTGCAGAATCACTATATAGTTATGCAAAGGAATATGCCAAAGCAAAAAAAGAGAGGAAGGAAAAAATCGCGATTCTATACGAAAATATGGGTGCTTGTCTTAAAGAGGCGTCCGCGATCCTAAAAAAGGGGGTTATCCCGCTGGCAGATGTGGTGAAATTAAAACTTACGCTGAGGAACTTCCTGATACAATTGGAAGTGTAATCGGCAAATCCAAAGCAGAAAAATACTCCGAATCTCTTTTGAGAGTATACGAGGTGGAGCAGGAAGCTAAGCGTCTCAGTAGAATGAATGTTAAAGACGGAGAGCGCGAACTGGTGCCCTTGGAAGAAGCAGCAGGCAAGTTCCAAGCCTTAGCAAATCTTATTCGTGCAACTTGAATTGTCCTGTAAAATCTCTGGGTATTCTCCAAAAGAATTTGTTAATCATTAAAAAGATAAGTCGTAATATTTTCTTGATTAAGTATCATTCCTTGTTGGGATTGATATGCGTCTCTTCCGTCGTGTGCCTGTTCCGAGAGAGTAAATTTTTAGCCTCAGCGACTTTTTGGCTGGAACAGGAGGAAAAGTTTACCTTGAGGACTGCGAGAGCAGAAGGCACTTTTCAATGTGGATTGGCGGAAAAGAGTTGGTGTTGGCTGGTTGTCATTCCTGTGTTGGTTTTTGACTGCGTTGCCCTTCAGTTTAGAGAGGGCATAAGCGGTCTTTTTTTCTGAGTGAACTCCTCGGACGGGTTTGTTCAAGCTGGGAAATAATTCATTTTCGTCAGGGCTTAACCTTTTAAAGTAAAAGTATTATAATCAAAAGAAGGGAGAGTGAGAGAGTTGGAGAAATTGAGCGATGCTTCTCTAGTGTTTTGGGGTTCATTATTAATAATAGTCATTTTTCTCGTGGGGTATTTTTTCCCCTTCATCTTTGATGCGCCTGCTTGGAGAGTCGTTAGCTGGATAATAATAATTCTCTTAATGAGTGGGGTTGTTGGGCTTCTTGGGCTGCGCATAAGTGGACGACCTGCGGGGGTTTTTATCAATGAACGTTATAAGATGACTTTATCCCGCTTTCAGTTAGTAGTCTGGACAATTATTGTTCTGTCTGCTTTCGTAACAATCGCTCTGGGACGAGTCCAAGTCTATACTGTGGACCCCTTAGCGATTGCTGACCCATTAGCGATTGGTCTTCCCTCACAACTTTGGGCTCTGCTAGGCATCAGCACTGCGAGTTTGGTTGGTTCACCTTTGGTTTTAAGTACGAAACGTTCCAAAACTCCAACGCCAGAGGCTCTTCAGCGAGCAGCACGATCCGTCTCAGCGAAAGCAGACGTCTCATCTGTCAAAGAAGTGAAGGATGCTAAAACCGAATATTATAATGTGTTGGCTAGATCAGGTGCTTCAGGAAGCGAAATTGGATCGGCGAGAGAGAAATGGCAAAAGGCTATAATAACGGCGCGGGAGAATATGGTTCCCGAAATACGGGCAACTCTTGATGATAACGTTCAGGTGTTTGGAACATTAAGCTCAAATAAAGACCCCAGCGAAGCTAAATTCTCAGAGATGTTTACGGGAGACGAAGTCGGAAACGAGAATGTTATCGACATGGCGAAGGTACAGATGTTCTTTTTCACTATCTTAATAGTTTTTAGTTATGCTGTCTTGCTGATGATGTTACTGCTAACACAGGAGCCAGCGGCGATAAACAATTTTCCAGAATTGACTGACAGTGTAGTTGCTCTTTTAGGTATCAGTTCAGGGGGCTACTTAGCGAGCAAAACTACTGACAAAACCAAAACTGTGTAGTAATAACGAAGATAGGGCTATTGGAAACTCAGCGCGCTATTACTTGAACAAGGAATCTAGCTTCTTCATTTTCTCAAGTGCCGTCTTAGTATACTTTTTGTATTTTCATATGCCGTTGGATATTTCTTCAAATCAAGAGTTCCCTTGTATGATGTATGCTTGCGCTTTGAGCGGTCTAGTATCACCTCTAGATTTTAATATCCCTAGTAACTATTGGAAGCATTATCTATTTTTGGTTGAATATTGATTTTAAACTTAACACTTACGGATGGTATGGGTATTTGCCTATAATTTGTCCTATTTTTTCACCAAAGTTGGCACTACGTTCAATAATAGATAACAACGGATGAAGTATCGGATCTTCCTCATGCCTAGCTGTGTCAAATGTGAGTTTTTTCAGATTGCTCCATTTAAACTTCCTATCTTCGCCTGCTCCAACCTTATAAAAAGTCTCATAATGATACCATGCAAGCCATATACCTATAATAGCCATTTGTTCTAATGAAGCTTTTTCAGGGTCGGGCATTACTTGGATTAGTTCCTTCCATCTTTTTTTGTCTGTTTCAGTTGCATTTGGTTTTTCTCTTGTTTTTGTGCTATAACCGCTTTTCTGCATAGCTTCGTAAAATTTGCGGTATTCTTCTCTTAATTTAGCCTCGTATTCTTTCAGTTTGATTTCATCAATGTTCAATTTCATAATTATTTCTATATTTGGAAAAACTATTTAATATTTTTAATATTGCATAGAATTAATAAATTTCTTGAAATTTTTATGATAATTTTAAATCTAAAAATAAGATCAATTCTGGTAAAATCTTGTTTCCAATAATATCAAGATTTATGAAGCCTTCTTTCACAATATCCTCAATCCGATTTGAAAACAAAACCCAATTTTCTAACACTCTATGGTTCTCAAGTTAGTTACCCTTTTCAAATAGTATGTAGTGCTTGACATCTGCTCCATACCCAGTAGCTTGATAGGTGTGAAGACGCCAACCTTGATTCTGCATGTCAGCAATTGCCGAAGGCACTTCTTTATGGTGATTAACTTGTATGCAAGCATATTCTTTCAATTTCATCGCTCACCTCCTTGTCCAACTAGGTGATAAGTGATATGAGCGTGATAGTATCATTGCTTTTTAGTGATATCCGATTGTAACTTCTTCGAGCCCTTGAACAGACCTTTTAAGTTGAATCTAGAACTCTTCTTAGTAGCTTGCTGAATCAACTCACCTAGTTTCTCTAGGTCGAGGTCATCGACATTTTTACCTTTTATTTTTATAGTTCTTGTTTCCCCAAATTTTTCAAGAAGAATTCTGATGTCTCTCGCAAGGACTTGAAAGTCTAATCTTTCAAACTCCTTTGCTTGTGCCTCCAAAAACGCTATTCGCCGCCACTCGCTTTTTGGCATCGGAAGTTCTATAATAATTTCTTTTTCTAAGGGTTTAATCGTTTGCTCTCCTGCCTTAGGGCAAAGTAATTTTTCTTGTTCTTGTATTCTTTCATTTTCTGTTTTGTTTTCTGTGTTCATATCTTGTACCTTCTGTTTTGTCAAATTTTGCGGGATGATATTCATCCCTTGTTGCGTGGTGGCAACAATATGTCTTTAGCCTCAGCGACCTTTGCTGGAAAAAGGGAAAGATTTATGTTGACACCTATCTTCCAACGTCCGCAAAAAATTAATAATCTTGTTTTGCGGTCTTGACCTCGTTACCCTTCGGTTTCGTTAAGGGCAATGTGTCAACTTTCAGAGCGAACCCCCTTTGCGGGGTATGTTCGCATTGAGTGCTGTCTGGACAGCATAGATCAGCGCTACTCGCGCGCAGCAACTATAGGCATATCTTCAGATTCGTCATCTTCCGATTCGTCATCTTCCGATTCTTCGTTTGGCTCTCCCGTCATTAAAGCAATAGCATCCGATTCTTCGTGCAGTTCTTCCTCGATGGACTTATATGCTGATGGTGATCGGGACTGCTGGACCACTGCTGGTCTAGTTTGGTCTTGGGTCACAATGAAATCAAACAGTTTCTTAATATCTTGCAATGTAGCCTTCTCATCGAACGGTGAAAACCGACTTGCCACCAAGCGGCGAGGGTAATAATATAGTGCAAAAAGGCGTTCGTCTTTTGATGTTGGTGATTTCTCCTCTCTGACCTCAAACCAAGTCATGTTTTCGCGTTCAAAAATAAGCTTCAGCTTACCTGCGAGCGCCAAATCAGAATCTTTGAAAACCTGCTTTCTCTCTTTTTCTTTAGAATCCTGCAAATAAGTGGCGTATGCTATGGGAGTGTAGAAATATGCCTCACCTTTGAGCGGTTGAACGAACGTCACATTCTTTATCTGTCTTTTACTTCTACCGAACATCTCTATCCCATAAACAGTTCCCCGCGTGTGCCTCTTATAAATTATGAATCTGTATAATAGATTTCATCTCCATAGGAGTTTATTCGCCACGTCCAAACACAATAGCTTATTCTTCTGCAACCTATGCATGTTTCTAGTGTGTTTTTAATGCACGCTGACCAATCCTTGTTAATTGCTTTTTTGAAGCCTAAAAGTCGCAAAAAAATTGAAAGTTTTAATTTTTATGGACTTGCAATTTCCATTACTGTAATTGTTCGGTCCAATATTGTGGGCGAGCCATTTTCTCTGAGTACTTGCAGGTTAATCGTGTGTATGCCAATGTTTAATGGGTCTGTTAAGAATTCTATGTGATTTGGAAACTTTATTATTCCCGTGCTTGCTGAACTAACCGAGTTCATAGAGACAGTGCTGTTATAGTTGTTATCCACAACTATTCGGGTTTGCAAAGAGCCTGGGGAGGTAATGGATATTGAAGCTGAGAACTGAATTAACAGTCTGGAGTTCTGTTGGACGTTGATGTTAATCATCATCGAAGAGTCAAGTTCTGACATGTTAACCCACTGCATAGTGGGGTAGCTTTGGGTCTCGTATATTGTGGTGTTTCTGCTTTGAATTACCTGTACTATCGAGTTGCTTCCGTCTGTTCCAGGAAGACCTTGTTCTCCTTGTGGTCCCTGTGGTCCTTGTTCTCCTTGTGGTCCCTGTTCACCCTGAGGACCCTGCTCGCCCTGTGGTCCTTGTGGTCCTTGTGGTCCCTGTGGTCCTTGTTCGCCTTGAATGTTGGCTACCCACGTCCACGAACCTGAAATTTTATTGTAAACATCACTATTACCTAAGTCAAGATAATAATCG
>Ga0209636_10003905_pt1 | contig 15230 bp, 16 predicted proteins | sample DeeMarSWOR152_54_FD_187464 | JGI IMG/M metagenome (GOLD analysis project Ga0209636, IMG submission 187464) | Marine sediment microbial communities from White Oak River estuary, North Carolina - WOR-1-52-54 (SPAdes) (version 2) | ecosystem: Environmental > Aquatic > Marine > Intertidal zone >...
GGAAGGCGTCCACGTCGACGAAAAAGGAAAGATCGACCTGAAGCGCTTCGGCTGGGACGGCTTCATCGATGAGGAGATCGAAGGGGGTTAGGAGCAACCGGCTAGCTCGTCAGCGCTGGCACTATTCTCTACTTAGCCGCTCGCGCATGTTGCGAGCAAAGGCTGCGGCGGCGTCCAGTTCCGCATCACTTGGATGTCCACGGGCGACCAAGCCGAGCACGAACCAATCGCGGCCCCTACAACTGAACCGGCCGAGAATCTCTCCGCCCTTCTTCTGGACAAGGTTTGCCATCACATCGAGTTGACGCGGCGCGGCCCCGTAGGTTCCAAACAGGCCAACCTTCACTCCATCAAGGGACGGGAGGCTTCGCAGGAATCTGGTTACGGCTCGCGACGGTCGATTCCAGTAGACACCGCTACCGAGAAAGAGAAGGTCAACGTCTTTCACAGAGGTAACCTCTTTGACCTGCAGCGGCTTTGTCCCCAGGGCATCGGCCATTGCCGCAGCGAGCTTCTTCGTGTTTCCAGTCAGCGAGGCATAGAGCACGAGAACGTTCATGGTTCATCCTTCCTTTTCTGTCCGTCTGGAGATGCTTCGATTTGCCGCAGAATGTTATGAAGATTACACTAATCCAACAAGGAGGGTCAATGCGGAAACTGATTCTCTGTGGTGTGCTGATTTTGGGCCTAGGGATGCTCTTTGTTGGTGGATGCTTTGGCCCGGTGGTGCGGCCGACGGCCGAGTTTACTTGGTGCCCTGACGGAGAGAATGGCCTGCTTGCCTATCGGTTCATCTCCCAAGCCACGACGGTCCCTGGTCATTTCATCACCTCGCTTTCCTGGGAGTTCGGCGATGACACCGTGGTGGACGATTACGCCTGGGAGGTGATGCACCACTTCCCTGAGGAGTGGTCGTACTGGGTTACGCTCGTTGCTACCGATGATCGCGGCATCTCGGGGACGATGACCAAACAGGTGCAGATCATCGAGGTGGCGATCATCCGTTCATGGAAGCTCACCCTCGGCTGGCCGGTGAAGATCACCGGGGAAGTGGTCAACCGCCACACCGAGACATTGCACAGCGTCACGGTGAAGGCGAAGTTCTACAATGCCGATGAAGTCCGGCTGACCGATGGGACGGTCGAGATAACTGACTTGGAACCAGGAGAGATCGCTCGCTTTACCGTGTCCGCCCAGGAGTATTCAAGCGAGATCTTCTACGCGACGGTCTCTGTGGACGCGTTTACGACCGACTGTCCCGATTCAGTGTACTGGCTCGAATGAGATGCGCCTGATCGCAGATCTTCACATTCACTCACGCTTCAGCCGGGCGACCAGCCCGGAGATGGACCTCCCGGCACTCACACAATGGGCGAAGGTGAAGGGGATCGACATCCTCGGCACAGGAGATTTTACGCATCCGCAGTGGTTCAATACGCTGCAAGCGGGCCTTGTCCCGGAGGGCGACGGCCTCTACCGCTACGAAGAGACCCTGTTCATACTTACCGCCGAGGTGGCCGCCATTTGGTCGCAGGACGGACGGGTGCGCAAGGTTCACCTCCTCGTGCTTGCTCCATCACTGGAGGCGGTGGCACGGATCAACCGTGAGCTCGCCCGTATCGGCAACCTCGCGGCCGATGGCCGACCGATGCTCGGAATCTCCGCGAAACGCCTCGTGGAGGCAATCTGGAACGCCGAGTCGGCTGCTGAAGTAGTCCCGGCGCATGCCTGGACACCGTGGTTCTCCATCTTTGGCTCTCGGTCCGGATTTGACTCGCTCGAGGAATGCTTTGGCGAGCACACGAAGAGGATCTTCGCCATTGAAACGGGGCTTTCGAGCGACCCGGCGATGAATTGGCGGCTTTCCAGTCTTGATGAGATAACGCTGGTCTCCAACTCCGACGCTCATTCCCCCGCGAAACTCGGCCGTGAGGTGACGTTGTTTGACCTGGCTGTCGCAAGCTACGTGGGGATTGTTGCGGCGATCAAGGAGCGCGATCCGTCGAGCTTCCTCGGGACGATCGAATTCTTTCCCGAGGAGGGAAAGTATCACTTCGACGGCCACCGCGCCTGCGGGGTTGTCCTCTCTCCCCGGGAGGCGATGGCCAAGGACAATCGCTGTCCGGTTTGCGGCAAGCCGCTCACCATCGGGGTGATGCACCGGGTGGAGGAGCTCGCCGATCGGCCGGAGGGGGAGACCCCCCCAGGGAGGATTCCCTACCGCAGCCTCGTCCCCTTAGAGGAAATCATCGCCCAGGCAATGGGGCTTCAGCCGGGGGCCAAGGGCGTGACCCAAGAATACGAACGATTGGTTGGCCGCTTTGGAAGCGAGTTTCACATCCTGCTTGACCTTTCGGAGGAAGCACTGGGCAAGGAGACCCCGCCGCGAATCCTGCAAGCGATTCGAAAGGTGCGTGCGGGGGAGCTTGAGATTGAACCAGGCCACGACGGGGTGTACGGCAAGGTGACCATCCCCCTCGATGCCGAGGAGCAACTCAGCCTTTTCTAAGCGCGCAACGCTGGCTCGCCTTACTCGAACCTCTCTTCCACTTGCTTGCGCAGCACAGCCTTTGTACTTGCTGAAGCGAAGGCGGCTTCGGCGCTATTGACGAGAATCGTTTTAACCTCTTGTGAGGTCAATGAGAAAGCCTCGATCACCCGAAGGAGTTCGTTAGTCGAGTCGGTCTGCGACATCAGACGGTTGTCGGTGTTCAACGTCACGCGGATCCCCTGATCGAGATAGCGCTTCAGGGGATGGTCTGCATACGAGTCCATCACCCCGGAGATCTGCAGGTTGCTTGTGGGGCAAACTTCCAGTGGGACCCCCATCTTTGCCACTCGCCGTTCCGTAGCGGGGTCCTGATAGAGGTAGACCCCGTGACCGATGCGCTCCGCGCCGAGGTCGAGGGCCTGTTTGATCTGCTCGGGGCAGCAGCCCTCTCCGGCGTGGATCGTCACGTGCACGCCCGCCTCGCGGGCAATCTCGATCGCCCGTTTATGTAGCGAGGGTGGAAAGTTCTTTTCTGGCCCGGCGAGGTCGATCGCAACGACCCCAGACTCGGTGTACGTTGCTGCAAGCCGAGCAACCTCTTCTGCCCTTGCGGTATCCTCCTGTTTCATCGCACACAGGATCACGCTGGTCCGGATTGGATAGTCCTTTTCCGCGCGGCGCATCCCCGCGAGGACCGCTCCCACGACCTTTTCCGCAGTGAGCCCTTCGCGAAGATGCAGCAGCGGTGCATAGCGGATCTCGATGTAGATCACGTTCTCGCGGGCAGCGTCCTCACACAGCTCGTAGGCCGTCCGCTCCAGAGCCTCTTCCGTCTGTAGCAGGGCCACCGTGATCCCGAACGCCCGAAGGTACTCTTCAAGGGAGCAGCTCTTCGGTGGAATCACCGCCTTTGCCACGTCAAACGTGGCGGAAAAGCGCTGTTCACTGGGCAGCTCTTTTGCCAGCTCCACCACGGTCTGGGGCCGTAGCGACCCATCAAGATGCACATGGAGGTCGAACTTCGGCAGCTGAGATACAACGTTTTTGTCCATGAACCCCGGTTAGATGATCGTGAAAAAGCACTTTTCGAGCAAATCAGGTGGCGTTGAGACTCTTGTCGCCAGGCGTTCAAATCTATATACTTCTTGGCGTAATTTCATTGATTGCAGCGATTATTTGATGGGGGGAACAGTGAACGCTGTTGCTGTGATTTTCTCCACTGCCGGGGGCCTTGCTCTGTTCCTGTTCGGCCTACGCGTGCTCAGTGAGGCACTCAAACGGGCGATTGGGGAGCGGTTACGGCTTCTCCTCGAGCGCCTTACCGGGAGGGCCTATCGGGGGGCGATCGTTGGCATGCTGACGACGGGGATCCTGCAGTCGAGCAGCATGACGATGGTCCTTTTAATCGGACTGATAAATGCAGGTGTTCTGACCCTCTCCCAAGGAATTGGCGTGATGTTGGGGGCAGAGGTCGGAACGACCCTTACTGCGCAGATCATTGCCTTTAAGATCTCTCATTATTACCTTCCGGTGATCGCGATTGGGTTCATCCTGGGGGAGGTCTTCAGGGGAAAACGGATGGGAGATGTCGGCCGGACTCTCCTTGGTTTCGGCATCCTGTTTCTAGGCATGAACGTGCTCTCCGCCGGGTTGCGGCAGCTCTCAGAAGTTCCAGCCGTCCTCAATCTGCTGCGTTCTTGTGGGACTAACGTCTTTCTTGGGGTGCTCGTGGGAGCAGGTGTAACGGCGCTCATTCAAAGCTCCTCCGCGATGACCGCGATGGTGATTGCCATGGGAAGCGCGGGAATCCTTACCTTGCCGGCAGCGATCGCCCTCATCCTTGGAGCAAACATCGGTACCACCGTCACTGGGGTGATCGCCTCGATCGGGTCCTCACTTTCTTCGAAACGATTGGCCGTCGCCCAAGTGCTCGTGAATGTCCTAGGGGTCCTGGTCTTCCTCCCATTTGTTTCTGGCTACGCCCGGTTAGTCGGAACCACGGCTGGGGCCCTCACGCGTCAGATTGCCAACGCTCACAGTTTCTTCAACATCACAGTGACTCTTCTCCTCCTGCCGTGTGTAGGGGGGTTGGTCTGGCTGGCAAAACGAGTTGTACCTGGCCGGGAAGTTAAGGTGGATGCCACCCCACAGTTTCTCGCTGAGGAACTGCTCAATACCCCGTCGATCGCCTTGGACCAGGCGCGAAAAGAGCTGCTACGAATGGGAGAATTGGCCCGCAATATGCTGAACGCCTGCCGCGACGCGCTCCTACAGGCAGACCTCGTCCACGTTGCAGCGGTGATCAAAACCGAAGCGGCGGTGGATGCGTTACGGGAGACAATCGACGATTTCCTCGATCGGATCGATGCGGGGAGCATCTCCGCAAAGGAAGCAAAGCGTTTACACATGCTTCAGCACGTCACCGGCGATATCGAGCGGGTAGGGGATCACGCGGTGAACATTGCCGAGGGAGGCGAGGCAACCATCAAGCGAGGGTTCACCTTTTCTCCAGAAGCACAACTGGACCTTGCTGACATGTTTGAAAAGTCTGTTCGACTCTATCGCCTTTCCCTGCAGGCGCTCGAACGGGAAGATCATCGGCTGGCGAATGAGGTGTTGGAGTTGGAGAAGGAGGTGGACCTACTGGAGGTTCGCTACAAGGAGAACCACATCCGCCGATTGGAAATAGAAATCTGCAATCCGGCTGCCGGAGTCCTTTACGTCGAGGTGTTGCGCAATCTCGAACGGATCGGGGATCACGCCGTCAATATCGCCGGTGATGTTCTGCTCATCAGTTAGCGGTGGATCGCAGACCCGTGAAACCGATCTCAAAGAAGCTTTTTGTCACTTCGTAGAATCTCCTTAAAGGCGAGCGCGTTTTCGACCATGTGGTCGTTGTTGAACAGGACGTAGACTTCCTCAGTTTTGAGTGAAGCGATTGACTGTGCGAGGGCCAAGAGATCTTCCCGAATGTAATCGTAGCGGTACATCCGCTCTCCGGGAGGGGAACCGTGCAAGCGGAAATAGGCAAGTTTGGTGATCAAGGGCTGGTTGGCGAACGGATCGACTCCGTGGATGAGGGAAAGTTCTTCAAGCAGAGGCTTCAGCGTCTTTTCGTCCCAGCCACGGGGCTCGAAGATAATCACGTGGTCCCTCCGATCGATCTTCTCGAAGAATCGCCGTACATGGTCGAGATTTTCCTCGGAGGGCCGGAAAGAGCGCGGTGTCTGAAAGAGGAGGACCTTTGCCTGGAGGGCTGTGGCAATTTGATTTGTTTCAGCATACACCTCAAAGGACCGTTCGGTCCGGAAGCGATCGAAATGGGTGATTGCTCGGTTGACCTTGACCGCAAACCCGAAATTAGGGTTGACCTCGCGAGCAAGCTGACCCCAGTGTTCAGCGGTTTTGAACTGCGGGAGTCGATAAAAGGTTGCGTTCACTTCGACTAGATCGAAGTGCTTCGCATAGAGGGAAAGCTTGTGTGGGTAGTGCACCTTCCAGTCGGGGCCTTCCCCAACCATCATCGGCCGAAGGCTGCTCCATCCACAGCAGCCAATGTGGATCTTCATGTCTTTAAGAATACCGCTTCACAAGGGATCAACGCATCTTCGCCTTGGCGGAGTCGACCTTGCGAGCGATTTGGTCGGTGACGCCCTTTCGGTCGTCGATCTTGATCGAGATCGAGACACGGTTTGCGTGTTCGAGCAGCCGGTCGCGGCAGGCCTTAATGACAGCCATCACCTCGTCCCACTCGCCCTCGATGTTGGTCCCCATGGAGTGAAACTCGTGAGGTAGCCCACTCTGTTCGATGATCTCGAACGCTTCGGCGACGGCGCTGCTCAAACTCTCACCTTTTCCCACCGGGAAAATGGAAAAATCAACGAGCATTGTGCCCTCCTCAAGCATCCTTTTTGGCTAGTATTCGAGGTCGAGGTCCGCTTGGTTGCCTTCCCCTCTAGCGATGATGGTTCGCGAGGCCGGATCGAGGGTGACTGCTGCCCACGAAGGTGGGGTTGGCTCGGTATGATCCAATAGTCCCTCGAAGGTGATGTAATGAATTCCATCAATACAGGAATAGGCATTCTTATGCGCGTGCCCCTGGAAGACCGCGATTACGGCACCAGAGTCGTGAAGGATGGGTTTCACCTCCTCGGCGTTAGCTATTTCTGGTCCACCTGCGAGGATATCGAAGTTCACATTGAGTTGCTGGTGCACGCACACGATCGTTGGCAGATCCGTTGCGGAAAGATCGTCGCGCAGCCAATCAAGCTGTGCTTGGGGAATGGTCCCCTGCACCACCCAGAAGGCATGATTTAGGTCCTCTCCTTTTTTATTGTATTGCGCATCGAGGATCACAAAGTGGTAACCGCCTACATCGAAACTCCCATACGTTGAATCTGCTGCGGTACAATTAAGGAATTCATCCTTGGACAGCGAATAGACATCGTGATTTCCCAACACGTAGTATCGAGGGGCGGTGACCCTGGCATAGATTGATTCAGCATCATCGAGAATGCTGGCAATTCGTGCTTCTTCGCCGAATGGTGTGCCCATAACGTACGTACCGTTGACAAAGTCCCCGAGTTCGATTACCAGGTCGGCCGGCCATGTGTTCATTGCGTCAACGAATGCCTGCAACCGCTCGTCATAGTTTGTATAGACGTGCCCCTCGCCCGGAGAATTGGTGTCGTGGGCATGGAGGTCGGCGAAGATTCCTATTCGCAGTAGATCGGTCGGGCTGGGTTCGTCGGCGAGAAGCGGGGCGACAAGGATGGCAACGAGAAACAGGCTAAAAAGTAGCCTTAGGTACCACTTGGATGAGAGCATAGTTATCCTCCCGTGTGTCGTTTTCCTCCAGCCTAGCGCTGACGGGTGAGGATGACAAGCACAAGCCGGTCTTGCTGGGGGCGGCTAAGTGGGCTAGTCTGTGTTTAAAAATACGCCCTGAAAAGGAGCAAAGCTTAAAGGATGACGATAGCCGAGATTCAGCAAGAAGTGCATCGCATTGCGATCGAACATGGATGGTGGGACACGCCGAGATCGACTGGCGAGGTTTTGATGCTTATGGTGACGGAACTCGGGGAGGCGATGGAAGCCTATCGAGAGGGAAATCCCGAAAGTGACAAGATCGAAGGGTTCTCCCGGATGGAGGAGGAACTGGCCGATGTGGTCATACGCCTGCTCGACTTTGCAGCCAAAGAAGGCTTGGACATCGAAGGTGCGGTGCGTGCCAAGATGGCCTATAACTCCAAGCGATCTCACCGACACGGAGGAAAGCTAGCCTAGTTTTGTCTGTTTATTCATACTTATTATTATAAACTTCGTTTGGAGGTACAACGCTTGCCAATTACGCTTTCGATAGTTATACTGCCGAGGAATTCCCTTATTACGTGCAGGGGGGATATTTGATGGGGCAAGCGAGAAACAACATATGTTTAGTGGGTCACTCTGGCTCCGGGAAAACGACCCTCGCTGAGGTATTGTTAAAAAAAGGTGGCATCAAGGATCCGATCACATTTGACCCCTCACAAGAGGAAAAGGATCGGGGCTACTCGATCGATATGGGGGTCGGGTCCTACGATGCAAAAGGGACTCGGATTACCCTGCTGGACACACCTGGCGGAGACGAGTTCATCGAGGAGATGGCAAAGGGGGTCCCTGTCGCTGACCTTTCTCTCATTGTCATAAACGGGGAGAAGGGGATCGAAGTCGTCACAGAGCGAGCCTGGGAACTTACTGGAGCGTCGAATCGGCCAACCGCCGTCTTCGTCAACATGCTGGACAAGGAGAACGCCGATTTTGAGGGGATTCTCTCTGCTGTGAACGACCAGTTTCAAGGAAAGTTTGTGCCCCTTCAACTCCCAATCAAGACTGATGGGGCCTTTGTCGGGGTTGTCGATCTGCTCGCGCATCGGGCGATCTATTTTTCTGATAAGTCAAAGAAGGAGATCCCTGCCGATCTGGGTGGCGCAGTTGAGAAGTGGCGAGATGTCCTGTTGGAGGAGGTCTCTACTCTCGATGATGAGCTGATGTTGAAATTTCTCGAAGAGGAGGAGATTACCCCGGACGAACTTGCTGCTGCACTTGCCAAGGGCGTCGCTGACGGGGCGTTGGTCCCAGTCCTCTGTGGCTCAGCTGAGGAGGAGAAAGGCGTTGATCTTTTGACGGACTCCTTTGTCAACCTTGCCCCAGCTCCCCAACCGGATGCCCCTTGCACCGCGGTTGTCTTCAACCTCGCCACCGATCCCTACCTAGGTCGCCTCACTTACGTGCGCGTCCTTCAGGGGACCTTGAAAGAGGGGACCACCTATTTCAACCTCACAAGCGGGGAGAAAGTAGAGATCCGCGACTTGTACACCTTCGAGGGCACAAAACAGAAACGGATCCCACAGGGAGAAACCGGGGAGATTGCTGCAATCGGCAAGGCGGAGAACCTCTCTCTCGGGGTGACGATAGCCGCGCAATCGGATGCTGAGCCTTTCCCTATGCCCGAGTTTCCGAAACCGGTCTACTCCCGCACGATCGTCCCCAAGAGCCAATCCGATGTGGAGAAGATGAGTTCCGCGCTGAAAGAGCTTTCCTCCACCAAAGCCACGGTCAGTCTGGAAAGAGATTCGGTCACCAAGGAGATGGTTCTGTGGGGAATGGGGGATGTGCATCTTTCCGTGTTCATCGACCGGCTGAAGAATCGCTACAACGTCTCTTTGGAGACGCGCCAACCGCGCATTCCTTACAAGGAGACGATTCAGAAGCAGGCGACCGCACAATACCGGCACAAAAAGCAGACCGGTGGCCGTGGCCAGTTTGGAGAAGTCTCTCTCCGCATCGAGCCACTCCCCCAGGGCGAGGGGTTCAAGTTCATCGATAAGATCAAGGGAGCGGCAATCCCTGGGCAATACATACCCGGGGTGGAGAAAGGAGTCGTTGAGGCGATGGAGGAGGGGAATCTAGCGAAGTATCCGGTCACCGACGTCTCGGTCGCCGTCTTCGACGGGAGTTTCCACCCGGTCGACTCCTCGGAACTGGCATTCAAGCTAGCAGGACGAAACGCGTTTCGGCTGGCGGTGGACCAGGCGAGTCCCGCGCTCCTTGAGCCGGTCATGAGTTTAGAGGTGCGTGTTCCCGAGCAATTCACCGGGGATATCGTCAGCGACCTCAATGGGCGGCGCGGCAGAATTCTTGGCATGGAGCCGTCGACCCGACTCACCACCGTGCGCGCCGAGGTTCCCCTCGCAGAGTTGCAAAGCTACGCGCTTGACCTCAAATCGTTGACCCAAGGACGAGCAACCTTCCAGATGAGCTTTTTGAAATATCAGAAGGTCCCAGCGAATTTGCAGGAGAAGGTCATCGCCCAGGCAAAGGAAGCCGAATGATCGTAGAACGCTACATGCACTCGGATCCGGTCACGATCCTGCCCGATGCAACCCTTGGAGACGTCAAGCGGGTGATGGACGAGAATGGCTTCGGTCTTCTATTGGTTGCCGCTGCCGATGGGCAATTGAAAGGCTTCATTACCCGGGGCTCGTTGAAAGAGGTCACCGACTGGGAGATCCCAGCGGAAAAGACGTGCTTTGAGGCCCGGTTCGCCGTGTCGCCGACGGATACTGTGGAAAAGGCCGCCCTCATTCTCCTTGAGAATCGGTTGGTCCTTCTTCCGGTGGTCGATGAGGGACGGTTAGTTGGGGTGATTACTCAGAGTGAGATTCTCCGTGCGCTTGCACGGGCGCTCGGAATTGGCCTGAAAGGAACCCGTCTAACCGTGAAGGTCTGCTCCGACTCCGAGGATCTACATCGGGTTCTTGATGTGCTACGTAAAAACCAAGTGCAGCTAGTTAGTCTGGTGCAGGGCAGAGTGGACGAGACACACCGCGATGTCATCTTGCGGGTCCAGGGAATAGCCGATAAAGAAGGGCTTTGTGACGAGCTTGAGGCAGCTCTTCGCGGTGATTGATGCTTGAGATTGTACTTGAGACGCATCAAACTTGTGAGCTTTTGGATATCACTCAGAAAATCCAGAGCGCAGTTGATGCGTCGAGCGCGCAAGAAGGAATCTGTTTTATCTTCTGCCCTCACACCACCGCCGGTCTTTTGATCAATGAGCACGCAGACCCGGCCGTCGGGCATGACATCTTGTTGTTTCTGGAGAAGCTTGTTCCGGGCGATCACCCCTGGACCCACACTGAAGGAAACGCTCCCGCTCACGTTAAGGCTACCCTGGTTGGAAACTCACTGCAGGTGGCTTTTGAAGAGGGAAGATTGCTTCTGGGGACGTGGCAGGGGATCTTCTTTTGCGAGTTCGATGGCCCTCGACGAAGAAGGATCTGGGTTCAGATCCAATCTTGATAGAGATTTCCCTCTGGTACCCGTGTTGCAGAAGGGATGTTATGTGGGCACTTCGGACAGACGCGAGCAAGAGGTGGTATGTATTTGGGCGACGCTACCAGGAATCAAGGAAGATGATAGGTAGCTGTGGGTCCATGGGGTTAGAAAAACTCTTTCTATAGTGGAACGTGATGTGAAATCGGCACTCCCAATTCCCAAAAGAGATCGGAACGCAGAGCGTTGGTATCAGGTCTAGCACGTAGCCAGTCGTCTCCTGCTCAGGGAGCGAGGCTTCCAGACTAGACCATACCCCCGCTTTCCATTTCAGCTTGAGGGTTGCGAACGTTAGGTCGAAGGTGTGCGTGCTGCCAAAAGAGGCAAAGGTTGCATTCACATTAGGCAGAAAGGAAAACTGCAAACTGCTTTCAGCAAGAACAAGCAAGCTCGAGAGCATGAGCCCTATTACGATTGCTGCTGCTATCCGATACATCCTTAATCGCCTCCGCCACTATACAGCCTTAAGCACCCATTGTCTAGCTCCACGTTGCCTTCGTTCATCACTTCCCTTCGATCCTCGGTTAGCGTACGAGTGGAAACCAACAATGATTGCATCAGCTCGAGCCGGTTTTCCATAAGCATTTCGATGTGCCCGGCAATGACCGACTCTTTTTCTCTTTGCAGCACAGGGTGCATGATAGTTTTCAACAAGAAGGGCTCAACTAAACTTAAAACAGCAAGGAAAGTAAGCGTTGGTTCATTGTCTATCGGAGCGAGTACCGTACTAGGAATAATGAGAAAGGACCTCCTAAGCAATCACTGTGTGGTTGAGGGGTGATCCCATTTTGTCTAGGGGATCATGTCTCTTCTGGCTGTGTCAGGCCAGACGCTACAGAAATCTCTGCCGCAGGCTATTTGCTTGCAAGGGATTGCGCCTTTGGATACTTAAGACCTGTCCCTGTATTAAACAGAACAACGGTTTCTTCAGGTGCAATCCAACCTCTAGCAAGCAGATTTTCCAAAGCGGCCAGGGTGGCACCTCCCTCTGGGCAGGCAAAGATTCCTTCCCGGTGTGTTATCTTCATCTGCCCCGCAACTAGAGCATCGTCGGAAACGGCGACTGCCGTGCCCTGGCTCTCCCGTATGGTACGCAGGATGAGGAAGTCTCCGATTGCCGTGGGAACACGTAAGCCTGCAGCTACCGTGGTCGCATTCTCCCAAGGCTTGGCGAATTCCTCTTCCGCTTGGAAGGCACGCGGGATCGGAGCACATCCGGAGGCCTGAACCACCACCATCCGCGGACGCTTCTCCCCAATCCAGCCCAGTGCTTCCAGTTCGGAGAATGCCTTCCACATGCCAATCAGCCCGGTGCCTCCCCCAGTTGGATAGATGACGACGTCGGGGAGATTCCAGCCAAAATGCTCAGCGAGTTCATAGCCCATTGTCTTTTTTCCCTCAATGCGATACGGCTCCTTGAGGGTGGAGACGTCTAACCATCCATGTTTTTCTGCGCGCTTCCTCGCCTCTCGACCACAATCGGTGATCACACCTTTTACAAGGGTTACCTGCGCCCCGTACGCTTCACATTCCACTAGAAAAGGACGCGGTACGTCCTGGGGCATGAAGACATGCGCCTCCATCCCAGCACAAGCGGCGTAGGCGGCCGCGGCACCAGCCGCGTTGCCAGCCGAAGGGATCACCACTTCCGTTACTCCCAATTCCTTGGCTCGGGAGATCGCTACACATAATCCGCGTGCCTTGAACGAGCCGGTAGGATTCAGACCTTCATCTTTTATCAATAGGTGACGTAGCCCTAGTTCCTCGCTCAGTCGCTTGGCACGAAGAAGCGGCGTATACCCTGCACCGAGGTGGATTTCATATTCTCTCTTGCGTACAGGAAGCACTTCTCGATACCGCCACAGCGTTGCCTCACGCCCTCTGAGGGATTCACGGGCCCATGTCTTCCTTGCGCGGTCTAGGTCATACCGGGCAAGCAACGGCTTGTTGCACGCAGGACAAAGTGTTTGAACCCTGTCTGCATCGTACTGTTGGCCGCAGTAGCTGCATTCTAGATGGCTAAGTGCGCTCATTGATCGTCCTTTCCATCGTCAGCATCGTTCCTCTTTTGGATAACTTATCTCGGTCCTCCAAGGCGGAATGAGGACAACTGACGGGTTATCTTAAGCAACGGATGACTCGTTTTCAGCGCGACGTAATATCGACGGGACCGCGATGAAATTCAACGACCAATACCTGGATCCAATGCCAATGCAATCATTTCCACGAGTTCCTCACGGTTTCCAAGCTTTACGCGAAAAAGCTCAAACTCCTGTCGGATGCGATGGACGAGCGGATGATCGGCGCGGGCGTGAGTGGAAATCAAGAGAGATTTCGTGCTAGCAAGTGCCGCCTCGACAGCAGGGATGAACGCAGGTGAGCAAAGTTCCATCGGCGCGATCTCATCGATAACCACAAGCTCCTTCTCCTTTATTGCGTGCTCGATCGCCGAGATCCCCACTCTCTCTAGGTCGGCCAGGTTGACACGATACTGCCCAACCTTTGGGCCTTTTCCGGGATGCTGGGAGGCGAGCACCCCTTCCCTGCCAGTGGCGATGTCGATCACAGAAAACCCGATACGGTGACCACACTTGCGGATTTCCTTTGTCAACATACCTCCCGTACAGAGATGGATTCGGTCGAGCACGCGTTCAATTAATGTGGTTTTCCCCACCACAGGCCGTCCGGTGATTGCGACTCGTGATTTGATCTCCATCTTGTCCCATTCTATCCTTTTTTCTATGACCGGTGAAAGAAAGCCCTTGCAGATCGAAGGAATCAAGCTTGTGTTTAACGAGGAAAGAGGAATGTGGCCGACCAGAACCAAATGATGAACATCGGGGCTCGGTTACTTTCCCCTTGTCGTTTATCCGTGTGAAGAGGGCCCAAATGGCTCGGGGATCTGCGAGTATGGATGGTTGTTTTCGGATAATTCGATAAAAGTGATGACAAAGAAGATGCGAAAGATAGCTCACCTGGACATGGACGCCTTCTTTGCCGCGGTAGAACAGCTCGATCATCCGGCCTATCGCGGGAAGCCGGTCATCGTTGGGGGACTGGGTCCACGAGGGGTCGTCTCCACCGCATCCTATGAAGCACGCGCCTACGGGGTCGGCAGTGCGATGCCGATGGCAAAGGCGCGTAAGCTCTGTCCAGATGGGATCTATCTTCCTCCGCGCTTCCACCGTTATCAGGAGGTCTCAACCCAGGTTCGCACCATTCTGCATGCCTATACGCCCCTTACGGAGGCCGGCTCGCTCGATGAATTCTTTTTCGATCTTTCGGGGAGTGAGCGGGCGTTCGGACCAGTGGAGGACATCATCGGTGAGATCAAGCACCTCGTTCAGGAAACGACGAGCCTTACCTGTTCGGTGGGGCTTGCTCCCAATCGTTTCCTGGCCAAGCTAGCTTCCGAACTTGCGAAGCCGGATGGCCTCATGATTGTTCGACCGGAACAGGTTGAAAAAGTCCTTGATCCCCTGCCAGTTAGGATGATCTGGGGGGTGGGAAAGGTAACGGAAAAGCGGCTGTGCACACTTGGACTCGCGAATATTCGCGAGCTGCGTCAGGCTCCTCTTGAACTTCTCGTTCGCGAGTTTGGAGCCATCGGACGGACTCTCTATCACCTTGCCCGTGGAGAGGACGATAGCCCTGTGCGTCCGAGTAGAGAAGCAAAGTCCATCTCGCGTGAGGTCACCTTCCCTCAGGACATCAACGACGTAACAGAAATTGAAGGGATTTTGTCCCAGCTTGCTTGGGAGGTTGCCGCTGAGTTGCGCAGGGAAAACCTTCTAGGAAAGACGGTTCGGATTAAGGTTCGCTTCCCCGATTTTCAGACCATCACTCGGCAGGTCAGACTGGATATTGCAACGGACTCCTCTAACCTGATCAAAAGTTGTGCCCTTGATCTCCTTCGTCGGCGCGTGTCGCTTGAGAACCGCGGGATCAGGCTTCTCGGAGTCGGTGTTGGACGGTTGTGTGAGGCCCAGGTTCGGCAACTTCCCTTGTTCGAGGAGGAGGAAGCCGTCCTGGATCGTACCCTCGACAGACTCTCCACGCGATATGGAGAAGGAATTGTGCATTGGGGAGACAAGCGGGAATCATAAAAAGACATCCGTCGCGTAGGCAAGACAAGGCGTCAGTTGCGGAACGTTGCCTAACGTTCTACCCTTTCAGTGAGGTGATCAGTGTGAGACGGTTGCTACTCTTCGTAGTTCTTTTACTACTTGTCGGATTAGGGGGCGGGGCAATTCCGGTCTGCGAATATCGCTCCCCGCTTACGGACCTCGCCGATCTAGGAATCAGCTTCTCCTACAATTATCACAATGACCCGTACGGGCTTAGTGATCAGGATCGCAATTTT
>Ga0209636_10003906_pt1 | contig 15229 bp, 16 predicted proteins | sample DeeMarSWOR152_54_FD_187464 | JGI IMG/M metagenome (GOLD analysis project Ga0209636, IMG submission 187464) | Marine sediment microbial communities from White Oak River estuary, North Carolina - WOR-1-52-54 (SPAdes) (version 2) | ecosystem: Environmental > Aquatic > Marine > Intertidal zone >...
GCACGCCATAGTGTATGGAAACCCTGCTGAAGTTAGGGGATTTGCTTGTAAATGCGGTAGAAACCTCGAAGAGAGGGAGAAGAAGCGGGAGTTTGTTTTGATGAAGTGCCCCTTTTGTGGAGAGAGATATGAGATACCAGCAGAAAATTATGCGAAGATGCGTAAAAATTAAAGGTGAAAACGGGTTGAGAAGAACGATGCCGATGGCAATGCCAGTTTTTGGAAAGGAAGAAGCTTGTAAGCGAGTTTCTACTCTTATCGGTTTCCCCTCTGTCACCGAAGGAGACATTACATACATACTAGATATTTTGAAAGAGGTGATCTAGATGCTGAAAGGTTGTGTAATAGGGCTCGGAGCTATGGGGTCCAACCATGTCCGTGTGCTCCACGAACTCCAGGAAGAAGGCAAAACGAAATTGGTTGGAGTCGCTGATATAAGAGAGAATCTGGCGAGAGATGTCGCCGAAAAGTACGGAGTTGACTGGTTTACAGACTACAAAGGGTTGCTTGAGGAAAAACCGGATTTTGTGATAGTGGCTGTGCCCACAAAGCTCCACCGTAAAGTGGCGGAAGACGCTGTCAAGAAGGGCTGCCACATCCTCGTCGAGAAACCCATAGCTCACACGATAAGTGAGGCAAGGAAGATGGTGGAGATCGCGGAGAAGGGAGATGTCCAGTTGATGGTGGGGCACATAGAACGGTTTAACCCAGTGGTGCAAGAGATGAAGGAGAGGATTGGAAGGGAGAAGGTTCATTTAATCGGGACAGTTAGAGTTGGGCCTCCGATACCCTCAGAACGAGTAGACACCGGGGTAATCCTAGATCTCGCTGTGCATGACATCGACATAATTCGGTTTCTAACAAAGTCCGAGTTCAAAAAAATTAGTGCTTTCATAGCCAACCGTGAATCTGGGATCGAAGAGTCTACCATGCTTTCCTTTGAGATGAAGAATGGAGTTCTAGCTTATATAATTGCGAACAGAATTACGCCGCTCAAGATTAGAAGGATAGAAGCTACTACAGCTGAAAAGTTTATTCTAGGAGATCTCATAAGCCAAAAGATAATGGAGTATTCAAAGGGCGAATTAATTACTCACGCCCGTAGAAGCGCGTTTGTAACAGAAATAGACATACCTTATGTGGAGCCGCTTAAGTTGGAGCTTAAAGCCTTCATAAACAGTTTGGAAAAAGCGACAAAACCTCCTGTGTCCGGAGAAGACGGTTTGAAGGCTTTAGAGACAGCGGTGGAATGTATGCAGCAACTTAAAGAATAACCAGCGTAATGCGCGCGCGCAGCGAAGAGATAAGGATAACACCTTATAAACGAAACCGAATCCCTTTATTTTTTCTTCTGTTGCTGGGCGTACGTTTTTATGTACCATTCAATCGTCCTTTTGAGACCTTCTTCTAAATCAGTTCTTGCTTCAAACCCAAATTCTCTTTTAGCTTTACTTGTATCAAGGCACCTTCTCGGTTGTCCATCAGGCTTTGAAGTGTCCCATATAATTCTTCCATCATATCCAGTAAGCTTCACTATTAAATCGGCAAGATCTTTTATAGTGATTTCTTTGCTTGCGCCCAAGTTAACGGGGTCGAGTTTATTATATTTCTCCGTGGCTAGAAGGATACCCTCAGCTGCATCTTCTACGTACAAAAACTCTCTGGAAGCCTCCCCAGTACCCCAAACAACAACCTCGTTTCTTCGCTCTAGTTGAGCATCCACCATTTTCTTTATAAGTGCCGGAATCACATGCGAACGTTCAGGATCAAAATTGTCCTTCGGTCCATATAAGTTAACTGGCAACAAATAAATAGCGTTAAAACTATATTGCTCTCTGTAGGCTTGAGCTTGAACCAGAAGAATTCTTTTAGCAATACCATACGGCGCGTTTGTTTCCTCCGGATACCCGTTCCACAAGTCTTCTTCTCTGAAAGGGACCGGAGTGTACTTCGGGTATGCACATACTGTTCCTATTACAACAAATTTTTGTACTCCCTCTTGCCTAGCAGCTTCCATTAATTGGATTCCCATTATTGCGTTATCGTAGAATAAAGTTGCAGGATACTTCTTGTTAAATCCTATACCACCAACCTTAGCTGCTAAATGAATAACAATGTCAATACTCGTAACGGCTTTTACACAGTTTTCCAATTTTCTCAGATCTATTTCTTTACTTCTCGGAACTCGAATATTTCCGGGTTTTACTCCTCTTTCCTTTATCAGCTTCTCAACTATGAAAGAACCTAAGAACCCAGCCCCACCAGTCACTAGTATTTTCTTATCCGCCCAAAATTTCATTTTAATCCGCCTTCCACCATCTATCCGAAAACTTCTTTTCCAAGATTTCGTCTCCCTCTCCGGGAGGCTTTAAACCTACTTTGCGTATGTCAGCATCCACCATTATTTTCACTAAATCTTCAAATTTAATTTTCGGCACCCAACCTAATTTCTTATTAGCCTTCCTTGGGTCAGCAACTAACTCTTCAGCCTCAGTAGGTCTAAAATATCTCGGGTCAATTTCTACATGTTTTCCGAAGCGAAGGTCAACGTAAGAAAAGGCTCTTTCAACAAACTCTCTAACTGAATGTGCTTCACCCGTTCCTATCACAAAGTCTTTCGGTTTATCGAGTTGGAGGATTTTCCACATTGCCTCTACATATTCTGGAGCATATCCCCAATCTCGTTTTGGGTCAAGGTTCCCTAAATAGAGAATTTTTTGCTTCCCAGCTAAAATGTTTGCTATTGCCATAGTTACTTTTCTCGTTAAAAACGTTTCACCCCTCCGAGGAGATTCATGGTTAAACAAAATACCATTACATGCAAATATATTATAACCTTCCCTATGATTCACAGTCATCCAATAAGCATAGAGTTTGGCAATTGCATAAGGGCTTCTCGGCCTAAAGGGTGTTTCCTCATTCTGAGGAGGAGGAGAATTCCCAAACATCTCACTGCTAGATGCTTGATAAAACTTGATGTTATTTCCAGTTTTTCCACTTCTTTTGATGGCCTCTAAAATCCTCGTAGTGCCTAAGGCACTAACATTACCTGTGTATTCTGGAATGTCAAAACTTACCCTAACATGACTTTGCGCTCCTAAATGATAAACTTCATCCGGTTTAATATTATAAACTATATTTGATATCTGCTCAGAATCCGAGATGTCCCCGTAATGAAGGAAAAATCTCGCATAAGGGTCGTGTGGATCTACGTAAATGTGATCTATCCTAGCAGTATTAAAGGTGCTAGCTCTTCTGATAATTCCATGCACTTCATAACCTTTTGAAAGCAAGAACTCCGCTAGATACGAACCATCTTGCCCCGTTATCCCAGTGATAAGCGCTTTTCTTTCATTTGTTTTTTTCATCGTCACTGTCTCCTTATCTTCTCATTTGATATTCTTTCTTTTGAATTCGAAATTTTGGTCTATATCATAAAAGGTAACAATCCATGTATATACCTATAGTGCTTATCAATAAGAATAACTCGTAATTTTTGCAATGATGTCAACTGCCGTTTCAGTCATCGCACGTATTTTACAAAATGATTAGGCATGTTTAAAATAAATGGTTAAATTAGAAAATGCGTACTCTTATGATAGGCCAGAAAGCTTAGCTATCAAATCGCTTAAAGTGTTGTTATATGAAATCCGCCACAACTAAGAAAACGGCAAAAATTAAAAGACCATTAATCAACATACTAAAGCTACTAAAACTCTATTCTGCGGCAAAAATGGTAAAACTTTGGACGGCTCGCCGTAAGGATTTACGCCATGAGAGACAAATGTTAGAATTCTATTCCCCATTCATCAAGAGAGGTGATTTATGCTTTGATGTTGGAGCAAACGAGGGAAAATTTACCAAGATATTTTTAGAATTGGGAGCAAAGGTAGTTTGTGTTGAGCCTCAAGAGGCTTGCTTGCAGCGACTTTACAAATCATTTGGAAGTAACAAAAACGTCATCATAGTTGGTAAGGCAGTTGGAGAATGTGAAGGATACGGAGAGCTTATGATATGTGAGGATGCACCTACGATTTCTACAATGTCTAGTAAATGGAAAGATGAAGGTAGATTCTCAAAAGATTATGAATGGACAAAAACAAAAAAGGTACCTATTACTACCCTAGATGCCTTAATTCAAGTGCATGGACCGCCAAAATTCTGCAAAATTGATGTTGAAGGTTTCGAAGAATCAGTGCTAAAGGGATTAACGAAACCAATACCTTTCATATCGTTTGAATTTACCAGAGAGTTTTTTGACGATGCGAAGAAGTGTATAGATCACCTCCTATCACTAGGCCGTGTGGAATTTAATTGTTCACTTGGTGAATCAATGAAGTTCTTATCTCAGAGATGGGTAACACCAGGCGAATTATATGAGAAAATTGGTCAATTGAAAGATAAACTTCTTTTGGGTGACATCTATGCTAAATTTCACGTTCATAATTAGTGAGGTAAATGTATGAGAAAGCGTATCCGAATAGGAGATAGGACTCTGTATCGGTGGATAAGGCCACTATTTGATCCAATACAGTTAATTGGAGCGTTTCCTAGGTACATTGGTTTTTTTAAAGATTTAGTTAAATACTCTAGATTGCATGGTGCAGAGCAAATTGAAATCGTAAACACCTATCCATGCATTCATGATAAGACACAAACCACCAGTTTCGACAGTCACTATTTTTATCAAGACATTTGGGCTTTCAAGAAGATTTATGAAGCCAAAGTTGATCATCATGTTGATGTTGGTTCACGAGTAGACTTCGTTGGATTTTTAACGGTCATTACCAAAGTGACTTTTATTGATATTCGACCGTTGATGGCACATTTGGAAAATTTATTCTCAAGGAAGGGAAGTATACTTTCCATACCATTTGAGGACAACGCCATATCATCTTTGTCATGCTTGCATGTTGCTGAACATATTGGTTTAGGACGATACGGCGACCCGCTTGATACACTTGGCACAAAGAAAGCCTGTGAGGAGTTATCCAGAATTCTCGCCGTGGGTGGGAATTTATACTTTTCTTTGCCGGTAGGTAAGCCAAGGTTATGCTTCAATGCTCACCGGATTCATTCGCCCAAACAAATAGTTGAATATTTTGGCGAACTTGAGCTTGTTGAACTTTCCGGTATAGACGACAGAGGAAACTTCAGAAAAAATATTCCTGTGTCTATTTTGGAAAATTCTAACTATGCCTGTGGGCTCTTTCATTTTACAAAAAGGTAGGCGTGCTCCTATGACACAGTTAAACATATATTTCAATAGAGAATTTGCTAGTTTCAATTTGCAATATGCCCGCGACTCCGCAGAATAAGAGTTGGAGACCTATGAATGTGAAACGTTCAATAAAGAACATACCAGGGCTGGGTGAGCTTTACAGGTTGCTAATTGTTTATATTCATGAATTCCCGAATCGAGGTAAACATGGATTCCATTGCGATAGAGTCTTTCAACGTCTTATCCAGGAGATCATTTCATGTTTACCTATTACCTCATTTGTGGAAACGGGGACCTACATGGGGGATTCTACAGCTTACGTAGCAAGTCGATGGAGTAATCTTCCGATCTTCACCTGTGGAATCAATGATGATTTCTTCTTTAAATCCAAACACCGACTCAAAAAATTTAGGAATGTGGAACTTTCTCGAACTTCTTCCCAGGAATATATTAAAGAGTTGGTGGAAAATAACCGTCTTGGCAAACTACCTCTATTCTTTTTGGATGCGCACTGGTACGACTACTGGCCACTTGAAGACGAGATTTACGTGATATCGTTTTCTTGCCCAAATGCTATAATAATTATTGATGATTTTGAAGTTCATGATAGACCGGAATTCGGTTATGCCATAGGTGGAGGCGGTAGTAAAGAATTCAGCGGCAAGACAGTCTCTGACCAAAAAGTCTGTGGCTTAGATCTAGTTAAGCCCAAAATGAATTAAAGTAATACATACCAAGCTCTTTTCCCATGCTACACAAAACAGGATGCTTTTCCAGGAGATAGAACTGGCCCTTTTCGAGGGTATATTGTGATATTCCAAAACCTCAGAGACAAATTCGAATCATTAAAAAAGAAAGATTTCATATCTCGGAACTATAAACAGTTTAAGATATCGTTTGAAGGGTAAATTGATGCGTCTAACAACATTCTAGAGACTTTGTATAACGATCCAAACTTGTCAGTCAGCAGACAAACACCAGTCTTTTAAGATAAGAATTTTTCAAGACAAAAGATTACTTAGGATCATCAAGCGAATTATGAGGTAAATGATATGGTTAATCCCACCGTTAAGCTTACCGTGTTAGTTCTTTATTGCTTCATCAAATATTTCTTTTAGCTTTTCTTTTCTTCTTTTAATCGAGAATTTGCCAGTTTCAATTTCTTTTCTTCCCGCAATCCCCATTCTTCGCCTAAGCTTCTCATCTTTAACTAGTACGCTTATTTTTTCCGCAAGCTCCTTTACTAAACACATATCTGGGCCACGTGCAGAAAGTGTCTCTTTTTGTTCGCGCGTCAATGGTAGGTCGGGTCTCAATCCGAAAGGCGGTCTAATGAGAAAACCTGTTTTACCGTTTTTCACCATCTCATGATTACCTCTCCAGTTTGTGGCTACCACAGGGAGTTCATAACTCATGGCATCCAAAATCGTCAAGGCCGGAGTAATGTGGCCTGGAAACAGAAAAATGTCTGCGTTTTTCATAATATGTTCCAATTGGTGCCGAGGCAGAACTTGGTCAAATATTTTCACGTTTTTTTCTGCTAGAATCTGTGAATACTTGTTGTGGATATATGGGGGAATTAGAGACCTAATAACTAGTTCGAGATTGTTGTATTCTTTGTTAAGAATTTTGAATGCTTCCAAGAGTTCTATTCCACCTCTTTCCTCAAAAGTTCTCGAGATGTTGCTTTTGTGTCCGGTTCCCAAAAACAGCAGGGATATTTTGTCTTCGCCATATTCTTTTTTGAAATTCTTAGGTGGAATAGCCAAGTTGACTACTTCTATTTTATCTTTAAATCTCTCAGAGTTAAGGTTTTTAAAGAGCGTCATTTTCTCAGTGTTAAGATAAGGCATTATCTTTTTACAGCACTTAAAGCTCAGAACCTTTTCGATGAAGGGCCTATAAAGCCACAGATGTTTAATATCGTATATTATTGGACATAAGTCACCAACGTATTCTATCATAACAACCCATGGCTTTTTTCTTGAATGTACGAGTTTATGTGGGGAAAAAATCAAATCTACGTCAGTCGACTTTTTGAAGATTTCGTCTGTGTACCATCTTAACTGGCACCATAGGAGTCTGCATACGCTATTCTTCTTCAGAGGGACAGCGCGTATTATTTTGTTAAGTTGTTTACGGCTTAGATGTGGTTTTTCGTTGACTGAGTGTTTGGGAAAAACAAACTCATAACCTTGAGGAGGGTTTTCCAAGATATAGTTGAACATGGAGTGAAAACCGAGACCCACGTGGTCGAAAAGGATTTGCCTCATTCGTTTCCACTCATTGCTATGTAATACTTATGCGTGCACATTATTTATGTTAAATGCTCACCGCGCTAAGCCTTCTGAACTCTAAAAAATTGTATAGTGACCTATCCCAAACTTGCGCGAGCGGGACGAATTTAAACGACTTAAACCACATGACTTTATTAATTATATGAAGAGACCTGTAGTGATTGACGGCAGGCGCATTTTCGACCCAGAAGAATACGGTCGAAAACTTGAATTCACAGCTATAGGCCTCGGGCAATAGTTATTGTGTAACGCTAAACACTATAAGAGTCAAGCCTACAACATCAAAATAGGAAGCCACAAATATAAGAGACTTGTGCGAGTACTGCATAAAAGCGCCGAAAAGCGGCTTGGAAATGAAAATCGAACCAGCAAGAGTATTTGACTATCCAATCTCTGTACATAACATTTCAAAAGCTCGAACTTTGTTACGTTTCGAACCGAAATGGAACGTTCTTAACGGTACAAGGGATATGCGCGCATGCATGCTGATAATTCCATGCACTTCATAACCTTTAGAAAGCAATAGTTCCGCTAGGTATGAACCATCTTGCCCCGTTATTCCAGTGATAAGCGCTCTTGTCATCGAACTGCCTCCTATACATAACTTCCGGAAGCTTCTCTTAATCCTTGCCCAATACTGAACCTTGTTCATTAATTTTCATTATTGTTGATTATAATTCCCCATTTTTCAGATATGCGCGCGTGAACTCCAACGCCAAGTTTGCATGCGCACGTAGCGCGCGCGCATCAATTCCAGTGGATGGAATGAATGATTGCGGAACTGCACCTCTTCATCTTAATCTCTCCACCCATACAGCATATAGCCTCGGAGATAAGTCTTGAACCCCCTATTTTTCAATATTTTTCTAACCATAGCACTTGTCGATTTACCATATCTCTCTTGTCCTACGTCTACTGCGACTTTCTTGACTTTAGTTAAAACTTCTTCAGCCCCCATGAGAACTTCTGGTTCAGCCCCTTCAGCATCTATCTTCAAGAAATCAACTTTGTCAATCCTTAATTCAGCAAGTAGGGTATCCAAACGCTTAGCTTGAACAAATAAACTCCCCCCTTCAATTCCACAATCAACGTTTATAATACTCGAATCAGTGGGGTTATCACCTAACTTAAATTCTATTTTGACATCATCATTCCACAGTGGATTTGGTATCAAAATGATATTCTTCAAATGTTCAGTATTCCTTTTCAAGAAAAGATAGTTACGAGGGTCGGGTTCAATAGAAATGACAAGGCTTGCTTTATCAGCGACTGAGAGTGTATATTCCCCTATGAAGGCACCTACATCACAAACAACATCACCTTCCTTCACTTCAACAAAAGGACTATAGGTATATTTCTCCAATATTTTTCGATTCGAACGTCCATATCTTCCTTTTTTAGGCATAAATACTGGAATAGTTTTGTTCCTAGATTTCGTCATCCAACAATTTTTTCGGGAAATAATCAGTTCACAATCCCGATACGGATGTAAACATCCAAGTAATGTCAATAATAAAGCAAAAAACCAGTCTGGAGTCAAATAAGCTATTCTCGAAAATTTTTGCTTTATTATGGCAAACATTATTGATTCAACTCCTATATTCTAGTATTTCTCCTTTAGCCACTCTGCATTGCATGACTTGTATCTTACGTCTGGAAAGAAAGCAGAGTATTCATATACTTTTTCAGACCCATAAATTGGGTACTTTGAAAATAATTTCTTCATAACTTCTACATTAGACATCGTTTATCATCGCATGTCATAACTATTGTGTAGCTGAGAAAGCATAAAAAATCATCTAACGTTAAAGTTACATCCATATGCGGATCGCCATTCTTTCTACGCTATCTAGCACTTTATCAGCTCCACCCCAAATCCAAGGAAATTTTTCACCAAGTATAGGAAGCATTTGATCTATTTTTCTTTCAGCTTTTGCTCTTAGTACCTTAAGTTTTAGACATAGATTCTTTCTTCTCTTATATGTCTTTTCAAGTATTCTCACCGTTATATATCTTCTATAAGCTAACCTTTTAGGCCTCACTAAAGAAATGTTTTCACCGTGCACTCTATATTTCACTAACGGCTTCTCTATATGACCAACTCCAAATTGTTCAGAAATTCTTATCCACATATCCCAATCATCATCACCACTAATAGTTTCAGCAAATAAACCAACCTTATCTAAACATTCTTTTCTATGCATAACGGTGCTTCTTCCAATGTAATTTTTTTGTAGCAGAAGAAAACTATTATGTGGATGTGCCCTTATTACTCGCTGGATCTCTCCAGTACTATTTATCTGATAAAAATCGGAATATACTAATCCAACATTTGGATGCTCATCTAAATATTTAGCTTCAATTTTAAGTCTTTCAGACAAGCATACATCGTCAGCATCCAAGTAAGCTATGTATTCGCCTTTAGCCATTTTAATTCCTTCATTTATCGCGGAAGCTTGTCCTTTATTTTCCTGTGATTTCCATCTTATTTTGCGATTATATCTCTTAATTATACGTAATGTATTATCCTTTGACCCGTCATCAATCACTATAACTTCAAAGTCCTTGTATGATTGATTTAATACACTATCTATCGCTTCGCGAATGTATTTTTCACCATTGTATACCGGAATTATAACGCTGACCTTAACCATTCTCCTCATCCATAAAAACTCGGATTCTTTTTATACCATTCAACGAATTTCCTTAATCCCTCCTCTAATGAGACCTTTGGTTTATATCCTATAATTTTTTTTGCCTTGCCAATATTTGCTAAAGTATCTCTTGCATCCCCTTTTATGGGCTCAACATATTTCGGCTCTATGTTTGAGTTAAGAAGTCTTCTCAAAACGTTAATCATATAATTAATGGTAACTCTCCGACCACTCCCTATGTTTAAGGCTTCACCGTATCCTCCATTTATGTTTAAAAGTCTTAAATTTGCATCTATTACGTCATCAATATACGTAAAATCTCTCGTCTGCTCGCCGTCACCGAAAACTATTGGTTGCTCATTATTCAAAAGCCATTTTGTAAATATACAAATCGCTAAATCAGGTCTCATTCTGGGACCATACACTGTGAAATATCTTAACGATGTTGTTTTTAGTCCATAAACCTCATAGAAAACTCTACAATAATTCTCCGCCGCTAACTTTGAAACTCCATATGGAGAGATTGGGTGAGTGGGATGATTTTCATCAAATGGTAGATATTCCACTTTTCCATAAACAGACGAAGAAGAGGCATTAACGACCTTCTTCACATTTGAATCTAAAGAACCTTTCAAGATGTTTAGCGTGCCTATCACATTCACTTTATTTGGAAGAAAGGGATCTTTTACAGAGTATCTTACTCCAGGTCGCGCAGCTTCGTGAAAAATAACGTCTATATCATTTTCTTTTATTATTTTGCGTACGAAACCGTAATTTGTTACATCGCCAAATATGAATTCAGCGCCATTACTTTCAATAATTTTTACATTTTTCTTCTTTACTCTAACATCATAATAAGGGTCAAAATTATCTAAAGCGATAACCACATGTCTTTCTGCTAATTTCTCTGCCAAATGCGAACCTATAAACCCCGCACCACCAGTTATTAATATCTTCATCTTATTACCTTCTAAGAAATACCTCTTAATAAATTCCGAGTATTTACTTTCCAAACGTAATTATAATGATGACTGATAAGGCATTCATCAGCATGTACCTGCCTCCAGCATAATTACAAACCGCGTATTCATATCGACCAATCCTCTTTTCTATGAGGGCGCCCGAAACTGGTTAGTATTTAGCTCTTACAAAAGAGATGCACATCTCAGCCACTTCGGTCACATGCCTATGAACTCGTCTATGCTTTTAGCGATGTAATCCATCTCTTCTTTACGCAATGTCGGGTACATAGGCAGGGTTAGAACTTCCTCTGAAAGTTTTTCAGTTACAGGTAAGTCTCCTCTCTTAAACTGAAACTTCCTTTTGTAAAAAGAAGTCAAGTGTACCGGGTCGAAGTATATTTTACTCATGATTCCCTTCGTCGCTAAGTGTTCCTTAAGAGCCTCTCTAACATCTTTCCCACCCTTAACGCGAATCGTGTACATTTGGCATACATGAAAATATCACTTGGGCGGATTTTGTAGCTCAATGCAGGATATTTCTGAAAGCTTGCTTTCTAAGTATTCGGCTTTTCTCCGCCTCATTTCTATGATCCTTTCCAGCTTCTTCATCTGAGAAAAACCCAAAGCCGCTGTGACGCTTGACATCCTCCAATTATACCCCAAGGTAATATGGTTTAATGATTTTTTAGTCGCAAAGTATGGTTCCACTTCTAACCTACCATGGGACCTAATTAGCTTCAGCCTTTCCCATATTTCCTTTAAATCAGTTACGATCATCCCTCCTTCGCCCGTTGTTATCACTTTGTTTCCACAAAAGCTAAACATAGCACTATCAGAGAATGACCCTACTTTCCTTCCATCAATTGATGCTCCCATAGATTCAGCTGCATCTTCTATTACGATTAGATCGTGTCCAGCGACAATCTCCATCAACCTATTCATATCACACAATCGCCCATTCAAATGAACTGGTATAACAGCTTTAGTTTGTGGTGAGATTGCTTTTTCTGACTGTGTTACATCCATATTATGATCATCCCCAATGTCTATTAAAATCGGTATAGCTCCATTGTGAACAATTGCTTTTTTCTTACCTTCAAAAATTTCCACATTTCTTGCAGAAATAACATCAAATAATCCCTTAAAATTGATCTTTCACTGAACTAAAAGGTTGCTCACGTACCCTAGTTTCTACGTATTCTGAGACTATATGAGAAATTTTCTCACTGTTGCGGAGCAATTCTTTTTCTGACAATCCCGATAGATAGGAAATATATGACCGGATTTTTTTTATTTCATCCTCAAGATTAATCAGTATTTTCAACTCGTCTAAAGACCTTGCCCTGCCATGAAAATCTCTAGACAATATAACGATTTGCGACCCCAATCTTACGTGTTCAGATAAAACCAAACGGCTATCAACGACACCTCTACCGAGTCTTGAAATACCACCAAAACCAAAACGAATGCCCTTCTTTTTTATTTTTGTTGCTAGATATTCCACGATACCTCCGCTCAACAGTTCAAACATAAAATCTAAACCCATCGACAAATGAAGGTCATTGAGACCAATATAAACTTCATCAATACCGTCTACCCGCAATATATCATCAATCCGAACCAATGCCTGCGACGTTTCTAGTAATAAACTAGCAGCAACTCTGCCATTAATTATTGATATAAATCTCTCAACCTCCTGGCGTGTTTTAAACATCGGCAACATAATAATATCTGCGCCTCGGGATAGAACCTCGTTGATTTCTCTTTCAGACTCTGAGTGTATTGAGTTGACCCTAACCTGTAACTTTGAATTATGAGAAACATTTCTCACTCTGTTAATATCTTGTAGAGAATGGTTAGATATCACGGTATCTAGATGTTCTTGACGCTCTCTTTTTCTCAGATACTCTAAGTCAATCATAATACGATCAACACCGGAATCCTGAGCATACTGCGCTAGCTCTGGGTCATTTGTGATATATATAAACTCCATAATAGTCACCCCTCATTAACAGGAAGAATCCATTCTTTATATGCATCAACCTTTCCTCTTACAATATCAAAGTACCTTTGTCTTATGGATTTAGTTAATTCGCCTACCTTTCCATCACCAACGACTATTTTATCAACAGATATTACTGGGACAATTTCTACAGCTGTTCCACATAAGAAAATTTCGTCGCAAACATATAACTCCGTTCTATCAATATCCCTCTCTACGACAGTTAAGCCAAAGTCATTCTTTGCTATATTTATAATCGTGTCTCTTGTAATACTTTCCAAGATTGAAGCAGTAATGGGTGGAGTTATTAATTCACCTCGTCTCACAATAAAAATACAAGACCCTGGCGCTTCAGAAATCTTACCTTCTCTATTGAGGAACAATGCAGAATCAAAGCCATTATCTAACGCTTCAAGCTGCGCCATCCGGCTGTTGATGTAATTTGCACCTGCCTTGATTCTTGGCGATACTGACCTATCATTTATACGTTCCCATGAACTTACACAAGTAGTGATACCCATTTTAGAATCATAAGCCCTTCCCATAGGAATGGGCGCTATTATCATCTCACAATCACCTTTATAAGCCCAACTACCAGGTTCATTTACAAAGAAAACAATACGTACGGAAATATCCTCCATATATCCATTTGCAATTATCGTATCCACAAATGCGCTCTGTATTTCAGAAGCCGTGTACTTGTGCCTAAGCCTCATTATTTTGGCCGATTGAAAAAGTCGATCAAGATGATCCTTAAATCTGAAAGATAAGAGTTGATTACCGTTATCACTCAAATAGCATCGAACCCCTTCGAACACATTAATTCCATACTGACATGTCGGAGACCAAATATGAACCTTAGCGTCCTTGTCGGGCACAAGACGACCAGCCAACCACAAAACTCTTTCAGTAGACATATAGTTGCACCATTCGTGTTTAAAGTTTGAAAGTTCTAAAGATATCTTCGGTTTCTTCTTTTCTTTTGATAATTTCGTATGATTTCTTCTTGGAATTATACTCGATGACAGCACAATTTGGTAAAATAAATGGAGGCTTTAAAACAATTGAATATGATCCTACATTGTCAAATACAATGTAATCTCCTATTTTCAAAGACCCTTTATACCCTTTGTATAAATAATCATTTTCCATGCATGTATAACCAGCTATATCAATAGAGTCATATTCTTCATAACAACGATCTTTTTCAGATTTTCGATATACGGTTATCGGTAAGTTGATATCCTTCGTTGGAATTATATTAAATTTACTTCCCGAAACCGTTGCTATAATTTTATTGCGTATTGTCTTTATATCAATTACTTTAACCACAAATTTCATAGTATCTGCCACAAGCGCAGTTCCAGGCTCAAGGAAAAGTTTTGGTTTCACAGATTCATCCAGATCTTGGTAAAAGTTTTGGAACTTGGCAGCGATAGCTCCTACATATTCTTGATAGCTTGGCACTTTACATTTGAACTGTTTTTTTAGTGATTCATTCATTTTTCCAAAAAAACTACCCCCAAGATCGATAAACTCAGGAGGTGAAGAAAATAATTGATTAGATAAGTGCAACATTTTATCGACACGGCTAATAAACGATTCAATTTTTCTGTTTGGAAAATGACAATGAAGACCTTTAATACTTATATTATCAATCCTTTTCAGTCTATCAAAAGCATGACAAAAATCTTGTCGATTTATATCAAATCCAAATCTTGATGTCACAGAATCTCCAATATCAAAGTTGCACCTGATTCCGATAGACATATTTATTTCAGGGTTGTTCTGAGCAATTTTTTCTACAATATCTATCTCGTAAAACGAATCTAAATTTACAATACCCCCACCTAATAGGCATTTCTTAATGGTTTTTTCGTTCTTGCAAGGGCCATTGAAAATAATTTTTTGTGGGGACACTCCAAGTTTAATAGCTAAATCGAATTCCATCTCGGAAACTACTTCTGCATATCCCCCTTTACGGTCAATTAGTGCACACAATTTAGGGATATAGTTAGTTTTATAGGAGTATGCAATAAAAGTTTTAGGATATACATCTCGAAATGCTTTAAGGAATTCATTATAGTTCCGTT
>Ga0209636_10003907_pt1 | contig 15227 bp, 14 predicted proteins | sample DeeMarSWOR152_54_FD_187464 | JGI IMG/M metagenome (GOLD analysis project Ga0209636, IMG submission 187464) | Marine sediment microbial communities from White Oak River estuary, North Carolina - WOR-1-52-54 (SPAdes) (version 2) | ecosystem: Environmental > Aquatic > Marine > Intertidal zone >...
CGTATCAGCGTCAACAAACAAAAGCCAGGAACCAAGAGCCTGCTTTGCCAGCTGGTAACAGGCAAAAGACTTGCCTGTCCAGCCCTTGGGCAACGCCTCACCCTGAAGCGGTCGCACCCGGTTATCTGTGGCAGCGATGTTTTCCACTATTGTTCCCGTATTGTCTGACGAATTATCGTCCAGCACTAGGATCTCATAGTTGGGGTAGTCCTGCTTCTGCAGTGACTCAAGGCAGGTGGCGATATTTGCCTCTTCATCCCGGGCGGGAACCAGAACGGAAATGAAAGGAGCCGGCTGAGGGATTTTCTCATCGCGGCGCAGGGTCTTGATGTTTTTCAGATTAAGGGTAAGGTTAAGCATAAAGAGGAAAAGCCCGGCGACTATTATTCCCTGATACAGCATATACCTAGTTCCCCTTTCAATTCATTGGCTTCTTGACTGGTACCACCTAACGGGTTTCAGTCTGAACCTGGGAATGGTTTTCAGGCTTTCATATTGTTTGATGGCGAATACTATCAGGACGCCAAGTGTAAACAGTACTTCCCACGAGTTCCCCCGGGTGATTATCAAGAAAGCCAATGAGCCGGCCGGGGAAAACATGGCCGTCCATGCGTCCTGCTCAATACACAGAAAGGCGATTACGACGAAGGTGATGAAGAGAAGCAGCAGCTGGTGCTGGGGAAGCGCCAGAAGAACCCCGCCAGTAACGGCGAGCGCCTTGCCGCCCCGGAAATGCAGAAACGGAGAGAAGGCGTGGCCGAGTATGGCGCTCAAGCCGATGACAACAATCAGCAGTTCCGGAAGTCCGAAGTAATAGTGGGCGAGAAAGACAAAGGGGAACCCCTTGCCAATGTCAAGGGCAACGGCAATCGTTCCGGTCTTTACGTCGCCGGCCCGGAAGACATTTACTGCGCCGGGATTGCCATCACCGTATTTCCGGATATCTTTGTTTAATCGCCACCGCCCCACCAGGAGGGAGAAAGGACAGGCCCCCAGCAGATAAGCCGCTGCCGCCAACAATATTGTGATTGTTATGTCCGTCACGAAAATGCTCAAAACAGTTCAACTTAAGTTTCAACATTATAGTGGGGAACAAATAAGGTGTCAATCTTCAGCTTTGCATACCAGTTACAAGGAGCAACAGAATGAGCTATTACAATGAAGATGGTACGCTTATGAGGAATGACGGGAAATTCAGGTGTCAAGCTTGTCTTGATTGCAAGCCTCTATCAGAACTATCTCCTAAGGATGCTCGCTACTGCACATTCTGCCAGCCAATTATTGAGTACGAGTATTCCCTGCTAATCACTGGAAGCCACTCTAAAAGATATAATCCAGTGCCACCAGGGGCTAATTCTACACCCATTGAAGCCCCGCTCGTATATCAGCCCACAGGCGAAGAAAAAACGAAAATGTCCACTCTAAATGAAAAACCCGTCACAGTGGACAATTTCAGGGCACGGGGTAGGCCAACTACCTATAAGAAAAGGCAACTTCCAGAGCAGCTAATCAAGCAACTCCATAGTAAAGATGGCATGGGTTCAAAGGCAATATCTACCCACCTGAAAACCCGCAAGGGTATCATTGTGTCCTACAAGACAATACAGCGTATATTGTCAGGCGAAAGGATAGCCCAATAGCTCCCCAATATGCAATGAATTTTTAGCAGCAATGGGTTTGACAAGTTAGACTTGACAAACTTGACAAACGTGTTATACTGATACTAGAGATTCTTGTTGAAGAGGGCCGGCCGCCACAAGGCGACCCGCCCTCTTCTTGGTTTTATATTCTAGTTATATCCTTAAGTGAAATAAAGTCCGTCATATTAGCAACTGATTCCTTGTAGTCCAATTGCATATCAGAAACGATATTAGCTAATTGCCCAGTTATTTCTAACCCCCAACTACAATTTGAATCAAAGTGGCATATTTCGTCTAGTGGGAAACCGCAAATTTCTTGAAGGTAAAAGTGAACATTTCTAAAAGCAGTTTTAGACATTCTATAATAATCAAAAATCGCAATTAGATAGTCGTGGTCTGTTTTGGGATAAATCTTAAAATGATGTTCTAGTAATTGCTTGTGGACAAAATTCCTAAACTTGATTGACAGCTTGATAGCTTCATCCTTGGTTGTGAGAGTGTCTTTTAAGTATGGACCCGTATATTTTGGCTTGTATATATACACTGCTGAACATTTAATACCATCCTCTTGGGCGAGTTCTTTAACGGGTATCAAATACCTGTTTATCAGCTTCTCATCTTTCGGCAATTGTTTTCTTTCACTCAATATGTAATGGCAATATTTCCAATTAACAATGTGTCTAACCAAGGGCTTAATGTCTTGAGGGCTTATTTGAAGAGCCAATTCGGTATAATATAGCGTATTAGTGCGAGTTCCATCATTGTAGCCAGGGTCACCCGATTCGTCTATAAACAAATAATAATTCTCCATAACGGTGTTCTTATTATAAGCCCCTCATATCAAATTGCAAGCCCCTGCAAGCCTTTGCTACAGCACAGCAGGGATGCAAGAGAGTTAAACTGACTGCCTCACCCCACACGCTTAAATATTTTTCTAATTATTATTGATACTCTCAATTTTCCATTAAATTGCTATCAGTGTCCCTTAACTCCCCTGAATTGCTCTCAATGCCTGTCAGTAGGAATGGGATTATTCAACGGTTTTATATAATTATTCCCTCAGGTCGGGCATTTTAAGCCCGTATAATCGTGATACAGCGAGTATGACGAAGCTAGAAAGATATAGAACACTTGTTCGAGGCGCACTATAAACGTTCCGTAAGATAGCATTACACCAGTACGAAGGCCTGAATCTGAGAGTGCCCCAGAATCGAAATTAAACCTCTTCCCGACAAGTAAAAGTAAATACTTTTCAGGTATAAGTCAATACTTTACTTTGGTGAAAGTAAAGTGTTTTTGGGTCTTAGTAAACACTTTTTAATGGTGGGGGATAAATACCGTTCAGGGGATGAATGACTATATACTGTTTATATAAGTGGGATGGGGCAAGGGGGTCGGGATTAATCAATAGCCAACCTATTTCGGATTTTTTGAAGTAATTTGGAAGTTTTAGGCTATTTTCTAGCAGTTTAATTAGTGTAAATGGCCATTTTTTATGAGGAAATAGGGCAGAAATATGGCTTAATTCATATAATTTCCGAACGAAATTATACGAGAATTATACGTTTTTCAAAGGGTGAAACTGAAGGAAATACTGGGCGTACGGAATGTGAAGGAAGGATTTAACCTATTTACTTATTACGTAATTACCGTTGTGTGTTCGCAGTTTGGGAAGGAAGTGGTAAACATCAAATCTCCTATACCTTCGGTCGCCACGGCTATTGAGTCGGAAAGACCTTATTATACCTTGGTCGCTCCATCGCCTCAGGGTGTTGGGATGGATGTGAAAAATACTGGCTACTTTACTTACGGTCAACAGGGGTGCTACTTCACTGAAATTACCATTACGTTTCATCGTTTTTCACTTTCTGCCTCAAAGAGTCTCATTACTTTGTAAAAACCTTGACTTCTCTATGTGATATTGTCCGCTAGTTTACTTAACAAGTAGAGACCGAACATCTTCCGCTCGGAATCGCTGCTCAAACCGAGGAGAGGTGTTTATAGAAGTTAGCAACTTCATATCAACTAATGTATTAACTGCATCGACATGGACACCGAGTATACTAGCTACATCTTCTGATTTGAGTAAATATCTTCTTGATTTATCATTTATTTTGTCCTTCAACTGTTCCATCTTCAACACCCCCTTTTATTCATTTCAGTATAAAAGCCATAACATCATCCATTCGGAATCGTAGATCTCGTCCAGGACCAATATGTGAATAAGGTAATTTTTTAGATTTAACCCAGTCTCTAACAGCATTAGTTTCAACATTCAGAAGATCGGCAACATCTTCCAGCTTTAGTAAGTATTCTTTTACTTTATCGTGTGTTTTGTTCCTAAAATGATTCATCATCGCCGCTCCTTTAATTCAACTAAGCAGGAAAGTCATTAAGACGAAAAACGAGCCTGTCTCAAACTTTTATACCAGTACTTTGTTCCCATAATAAAACAATCGAATTACGGTATTGTTACGTTTGTCTTGAAATAATTAAAAATGGCTTAAATATTAGTTACAGATTCATTACAACCTGCAAGAAATGACGATAATTGGAGCATTCATGATAGGACTACTAAGAACGGTAGAATGAGACATAAGGAAGCTCCCCCATATTTGCTGAGAGAATAAACAGGATTTACCTATGAGAAGATATAGAGAGGTTTTCAATTGGTTCATTAACTGGTTGATATAGCCTCGGAAGTTGTTGATTTTCCAGTGTGATCTGAGCGTTTGATCTCGATTCTGGGAAGTTCTCGGATTAATGCCTTCGTATCTGGGCGTGTGGGATGTGGTTGTTACTTTGGGGAGAGAAGCAGGTTGGGAATGTTACTAGGTTTGTTTATATTGGGTAACTTCTAGAGAGAACACTATTCATAACAAAATTAGGACTCAACTTATTTTCAGCTTCCACCGATCCCTACCCCAGTTGAGTCCTAATTGTTCGAATACAGTGTAATCATAAGTGTTATTGAGGCCGTCCACAATCCCGCAAAGGTATGATTTCCTAGGACTGAAGGGCTAATTATTTGGAGTGATAAAAAGTTTGTAGGATTCCTTCGGAAGGGGAGTTGATAGCGGTTCACTAGCTAGGTGTGCGGAATGCGGTTAGGACAATTGAGAGGGAGTGTATCCTAACAAATTTCCGTGTTAAGGAAACCTCAGCGCTTTAAGCCATAAATGATTGAACCCAGCCCAAAAAGGCTAAAAATTCCCAGTACTATTGCCATATACTCAGAAGCGGTACTCGCTAAATAGAGAATAGCCTGACGGGGATTGTCTGGATTTACGTAAAGCTTGTGAGTTGCCCCAGTTCGGTAGGTAGCCGCCTTTTTAGATATATCGGCATTAGCTTTATCTTCGGTACTACGTAAAATGCTTATTACTCCTGGAAACCTATAAGTGTAAGTTCTCCCAGCGTATTCATATTTGTATGTAACGTGAATTGTGCCCCTGTAGCTGATTCCGCCAAAGCCTTCTTCTTGACCTACCGACACTTCCGTCCCCACAATAGTTCCTTCAACCTCTACCCAATTCACATTCCTATATAATGGATTGTAAGCAATAAACAAACCAACAAGTATAATCACTATCCCCAAGACAATAAATACCCAGCTTGATTTCTTTTTTAGTTTACTGAAGAACCCCATAATTGATATTTACTTACGAGCCAGACTCACAAAAGCGATGCTGAAATGAAAAGGGCACAAGCAACCGCACCCAATTTAACAGTCACCAGCACCCCTTTTCACCAGCACACCTATTCGTTATTTATATTCTTCGCTGAGTTTTAAGACAAGCTCCATCATCTCTTTTATTTTCTCGAGCTCGTCATGGCTAGAAATTGTTTGCACTTCTTCTATGTTATACTTTGGGTCGCCGCCTGTTCCAAAAACAACAGTTCCACAATATTTATCGACCATTAACAATGCATTTTTATTGACTCCTGGTGGAAGCTTTGATTCTTTTACAAACCTGACCTTAAGATGTTCTTTTTGATGATCCATCTGTTGCTTAAGGCGTTTCTTATGCTCGGGAGTGGCGTTAGTAGGCTCGATGAAAATCCTGGTAAAGTCAACACCACTGTCTGCTAATTCGAAGTCCGTCTGTATAATTAAGTCCCATTGTGGGATTCTCCCTTGGTGTCCTCCAGTATTCGTTGCGATTATTCTATCTCCTGGTTTAGCTAATTTATGGAAATCGTTAATAATCTGCCATACAGGACGAGAACGTAAAATGAATTTACCTTCGGCGACTTCTTTAGCTACTCTTAACAGCTCGCTTCTTTCCCGTTCAATTAGGTGTCTCAGATGCGGGTCGATAATTTCCAGATGAGTGAACGTAGGTGGTAAATTGAGCGCTTCGTTTTTCATTTCAGAAACTTGACGTTCGTGCTGAGCAACTACACGTTTATGTTCTCGTAATGCAAAGAAAACAGTTCCCACGAATAGACCGTACAAAATCGAAATCGGTACATCTCTAGTTACAAAACCAGCAACAACTGCCACAACCGCCGCAAGTCCAAATTCACCTAACCACCATAGCCATTCTCTGCCCATATTCCACCTCCCTCAATTTTCTAGCCTAGTTGTAGAGATGAGATTATTATATTCCTTTCATCAATGAAGTCAAGACTGGTGCTTTTCCTCTGGATGCCAAGCGTGAGATACTTTAAGCCATACTCGCATCCCAATTATTATGGTGAATGCTATAAACACAAAGATCCAATTTGCCATATCAGGGATTGGAGAATATACATATAGCCAAATAGTGTAAGTTATTGCAATAGCGAGAGCTAACATTCCAGGTATAATATTAGCTGCAAATGGCTCGGGATTCTTCATTGCACGATATCTGACGAAACAACCCAACGTAGCAAGGCCTAACCAAATAACCAATCCCCAAAGATAGCTCATAAGTGAATCAGGTACTTTACTAGCGAAGAACATAAGTGCAAGCAGCATCGTCCAAGCAAGCACCAAGTTTAAGGCTAAGATTCGAAACAAAGGTCTATCCAGATAAGGTGTATATCTGGCCCAAGCCAAGACACCAAACCAAGCATCTAGGGCTGCTATATAAACTGGAAGGAGTGCCCAGAAAGCCATACTGGACAGCTTAGGCGGAAATATTAATCCATTGAACTCTACAAGACTAGTACCAACAACTACAGCAGCAAAGAGTGTGAAGAATATTAATTGGGGTGATTGCAGAAATGTAATTTGTGCAGAATTAGTTTCAACTTTGGTACTCATTTTTATTACCTCCCAATCTTGTTATTGAATCAAGTGAAATGAATTATAGTCCTATTTGGTGGTATGTCAATAGTCTCTGACTGGAGTTATCGTGCAGACGTATTACTTATACAAAGGATAAGATTGGCGTTAGTGGGCTACAGGACTTGGCAGATGCTATTGATGAGCTACAGGCCTTGACCGCTCATCCTCTTCATATGAGAGCGTAACTTGTAAGGATACAGAGTCGTTTAATAAGGAGATTGAGCCTTGTTGAGTGGTTTTTATATCCCACCCTCGGCTTTCATTTATTATGCATCGAGTTAACGTTTATAATATAAATGACGATACACCTTATAATCTTTTTTAATTCCCTGAATATTTGGGATAACATAAAAATATAAAGTAGGATCGAGTTAAAAAGAGCCGCTCTATAAATGAGTAATATAATAATCAGGAGATAGAAACTCCGCAAAATGCTTGACAACGCTGAATATTACATGGTAAAAGTAACTAGCGAGGGACAGGAGATTATTCCTGCGACTCGCTTTTTCTATATCTGAAGCTAATGATTCACGTAAGAACACTAATATAGAAGGGGTAAAATGAGAAAAGAACCAATAAAATAGGAATCTCCGCTCAGGCCTGCAAGCACGTGACGGAGATTCCAAATGGCACAAGGAGATTAGCTCCTGTGTCCTTATCTATTAGAGACACAGGTCGTGTTTCTTGTCAATCACCCTCAGGGACACTTTGAAGCTAATCCCCGATAGAGTGCCAAAAAATTTTACCTATTACCTGTTGGCAATGCGAGTATTGCTAGGAGATTGATGAATGGAGAAGCTATGGAGTGCAAATGAAATAGGAGCTTTGATAGGGATTAGCGGTTCAACTGTGAAGCTGTGGCAAGACCAGAAATTGATTCCAGAGGCCACTAGGTTGGGTAGGCTAAAGAAGCGTGTATGGGGAAAGTACAAAGTCAGATTAATACTTGAGTTTGCCCGTGATATTGCAGGCTACCCCGTACCAGACAGGATATTTGAGCAAGTAAAGAGAAGTTAATTGGCTAATAAAAAGAAGAATCATAATAATATTAAAGTTACAGCCAATTGGGAATTCACTACTGAACTATCTAAGGCTTTTGAAGCTTTGATGCACGAATTAATTTGTAAGAGGGGGACAATACGAAGAAAAAATGGGAAGCAGAAAGTGGATAAAACTATGGTGTAAACAATGGACAGAAGGTTCTATTCGAGAAGAGGAACCAGCTGTAAGGGGTGTATGGGCAGACTTATTAGCTCTAGCTGGTAGTGGCCAGTACGGGTCTTCCGGTGAAATTAAATTGCAGAATGGAATAGGATTGACGGATAAACAGTTATGCGAGATATTAAATATAAAGCCGAGCTTACTGCGAAGAGCTAAGAAGCGATTCATTGATTCGCAACGCATAAATATATCACCAAAAAACGCAATTACGATTTCAAATTGGTTTAATTATCAATCAGAATATGACAGACAAAAGCCCTATAGAGAAAGAAAAGGAGGGCAACCACCTGAGCCAATTGATGCTATTGACGACTAACCCAAATTCCCCCCTTAACAATCCCCCTAATAGAATAATAATTAGAATAAGAAGAAAAGTAACAATAAAAAGTTACAATGAGAAGTTACACTTTGAAGTATGGCACTGCGAAGCCTCTGGATAGGCTTCTTGTGCTACCTGACATATGTTACCTTTCACGTGTAGGTATAAGTATTGTTTTCTTATCAGGGTGGGGGTAAGGTGTAAGGTCTGGCATGAACACATGGTCATCCTATTAGAAGGAATGAATAACTTAACGGTAAAAGTAAAATGTTGCAGATTTATTAGAAGAAGCGACTTCATCTGGGTAGTGCGAGGTTTCATATCTAAAGAACCATTGACAAACTTACCTCTTAGGTATATACTTTGGCTATGATAAAAGTATGGAACTGCCTAAGATGCGGCCACGAATGGGCAAGTAAGATGGGCAAGCCAAAGATATGCCCTAAATGCAAATCGCCGTACTGGTCAATCCCGAAGGGAACGCTGAAGATGGGTAGACCGAAAAGGGGGTGGAAGAAAAAATGAGAGCAGCACTATACGCACGGGTATCTACACAGGCTCAAGGTGAAGAAGATAAGGCCAGTATTCCCGAACAGGTCAGGAGTATTGAGGAGTATTGCGAGAAGCAGGGCTATGAGGTCGCTGACAGATATGTGGATATTGGCTATTCAGGTGCAAAGAGTAAGCGTCCAGAGTTTCAGAGAATGCTTAATGATGCCAAACAGCGTAAGTTTAACGTCATAGTGGCGTGGAAAGCTGATAGGCTGAGTCGAGGAATGTACCCAGCGTCAGCCCTGATGGAAGTCATTGAGCCGCTTGATATTAAACTGGAAGCCGTTGAAGAACACTTGGATATGAACTACTTTGCTATGCTTGCGGTAGTGGGAAAGATGGAACTCGACAATATAAAAGCCCGATGCCTAATGGGTAAGAAGGCTGGTGCTAAAGCAGGCAAATTATCTTTTGGTGGAACAAGCCTGTATGGATATGACCACATTGATAAGAAGAGAATAGTAAATGAGACCCAAGCAGAAATCGTTAGAGCCATATTCGACAAAGTGGTGAATAAAGGGTACACATTGTATAAGGTTGCAAAAGAACTTAATAGGGAAGGCATTGAAGCCCCCAAAGGTGGTAAATGGTCAATATATGCAATATCTCGCCTAGTGCGTAATCCAGCCTACAGGGGCGAAGCCTACGCATTTTGCCACAAAGTTATTGAACCGCAGAAACCCCGAAAAGAGATAAGGCACTATTCAAAAACTACACATATATTGAGAAACAGGGAAGAATGGATACCACTGCCAAATACACCAGCTATTCTATCACCTGAAATGTTTGAGGCAGCCCAGAAACAACTTGAGTTGAACAAGAAGAAATCATATCGAAATAGGAAACACGAATACTTACTAATTAACGGCAGATTCAGGTGTGGAATTTGCGGTCATTCTATGTGTGGTACTCACAAGAAAACAGCAAAGGGAGATTGGCTATTCTATCGCTGCATTACCAATATGAAGCCAGAATGCTACGATATTTGTTCACAACCGAGCATATCAGCCAATAAGGTTGAACCCCAAGTATGGGAAGAGGTAAAGAAGGTATTGAAAAACCCGAATCTGATACTTAAAGAACTGGAACGGCAACGACAACAGGATGAGCCAGTTGCCCTACAAGCCGAAGAGATATTGGCCGAGAATAGCATTAAGAAACTCATAGAAGAAGAGAAACGGTACTTGCGGAAGTATGGGCAGGGTATCATTGATGATAATGACCTAGACAGAGAGGTATTGCGAGTCAGGGAATTGAGAACCCAAGAGGAAGCCAAGCTCACCGAGCTAAAGCGGCAGAGGAAGCAGGTAGAGGAAGCCGATATTTGCCACCAAAAGGTTTCTGATGTAATAGACAGGATAGCAGAGAATGTTGATAATGCCGATTACGAACTTAAGCAGAGAGCGTTAGAGGCATTTAAGGTTGAAGTAATACTCCAACCAAATAGAACCATCCTCATTAAAGGTGTATTGCCGACCGAGTTGCAGCAGACTAGCACAACGTCACAATGTTGTAGGTAGTATAAGGCAAAACGGGCGGCAAGTAAAGACCTTATCTGAATTACTCCCATATTAAGCTTGGGTCCCAGCATCATGCGGTTGACGTGTTTTGGGGCAGGTGCTATTCTTGGTCTGAAAATCGGGGACGGTTTCTGACCATGAAAAGTGAAAGCATCGTTCTCATCGGCATGGCTGGCGTCGGTAAGTCCACCATCGGGATGGCGCTAGCGGAGAACCTCGGATTTGGTTTTATCGATGTGGATGATTACATCCTGCAGAAGGATGGTAAACGAATACAGGAAATCATTGATAGCGAGGGTGAAGAGGCACTGCTGCAGATAGAAAAACGCCGGATGTACGAGATAAATCTGACCAGAATGGTAGCCGCGCCGGGCGGCAGCATTATCTACCACCCTGACCTCATGAACTACCTGAAGGAGAAAGCGGTTCTTGTCTACCTGGACGATTCTTTTAAGAATATAGAGGCCAAGCTGGTCGGGGGTCTCGACAGGGGAATCGTCGGGTTGAGATATAAGACACTGCGCCAGATCTATGAAGAGAGAAGACCGCTCTACTTCAAGTATGCTGATATCACCATCGATTGTCGGGAAAAAGAGCAGGATGAAATCGTCGCTGAGATACTGGAGCAGTATCACCGATACTGCGAGGGGAAATAACCTTATTTCCGAAGTGACTGTACCGCAGCTTTGATTCCGGCGCCGGTCTCCGTCTTATAGCCCTCATCAGCCAGCAATTTTTCCAGCGCGGAGAGAACGAGCAATACGTTCTGCTCGCTGGAGGAATACCCCATAAGGCCGATGCGCCATACCTTCCCTTTCAACGTCCCCAGCCCACCACCGATTTCCATGCTGTAGTCGCTGAGGAGACGCTGTCGTATCCGGGCATCGTCAATGCCTTCGGGAATGCACACCGTGGTCAGGGTGCTGAGGCGGTGTCCGGGCTGAGCGTGCAGGACGAGCCCCATCGCCTCGAGGCCGGCCTGAAGCGCAGCACCATGCTCGGCATGACGCTGGATGCGAGCTTCCAGTCCTTCATCGGCAATGAGCACCAGCGCCTCATGCAGGGCATAGAACATGCTGGCGGGTGCGGTATGATGATAGGCACGGCTGCCGTCCCTTATCCAGTACTTCGAAAGCAGAGAGAGGTCAAGGTAGTAGCTGGACACAGAGTGGGAGCGTTTTTTAAGCGTTTCCATGGCCTTCTGGTTGACGGTGATGGGGGATAGCCCGGGCGGACAGCCGATGCATTTCTGAGAGCAGCTATAGCAGATGTCAATGCTCCAGTCGTCGACGGCCACTTCATGTCCCCCCAGAGACGTAACTGCATCCACCAGGAACAGGGCCTCATGCTGTTTGGCCAGTTGCGCCGCTTCAGTAAGGGGCTGGAGAACACCGGTGGAGGTCTCGGCGTGGACCAGTGCCAGCAGCTTCACCTTTTTCTGCGATTTGAGGGCGGCTTCAATGGCCTCGGGCTCAATGATGCGGCCCCATTCAGCATCCAGCCGAATAATCTCCGCGCCGCAGCGCGAGGCGATATTTATCATCCGGTCGGCAAAGAACCCGTTATTGGCGATGACGGCAACGTCACCCGGTTCCAGAAAGTTGCATAAGCCGGCCTCCATCCCTGCCGAACCGGTAGCCGAGATGGGGAAGGTGAGCGCATTCTTGGTCCGGAAAAGGTAGCGCAGGAGGCTCATTGTGTCTTCCATGACGGTGTAAAAATAGGGGTCCATGTGCCCGAGGACGGGGGCCATCATTGCCTGCTGGACGCGGGGGTGAACATTGCTGGGGCCGGGGCCGAGAAGAATACGTTGGGGGGGGTTAATCTCCTGATATGGAGCACTGGGCATCGCCAATCACCTCATTAAATTTTCTTGGACATCAGCCTTAAGATTTTAACAGATTGCCCAGCATTTTATCAATGAGCGGCCCGGCTTTTTCTTGGGGCAGGCAGTAGTGCATGGTGGTGAACCTCTGCCGGAAACGGGCTACCTCTTTGGAAACATTCTTTTCCTCAAGAATTATCGCCGCCATGTAGTCGGCGAGTTCAGCGAAATCTGCTTCCTTCATGCCGAAGCGGGTCATCTCCTGGACGCCGGTTCTCAGGCCGCTGCTGGCGGTAAAGGCCTCGTCATCAGGCAGTGCCTGAAAGTTGACGATGATGTTGTTTTTCTCCAGCCTTTCCGCTATCTCCACGCCGCGGGCATAGCCCACGCGCAGCACAACCTGATGTGTCTCCGTATAGTCGATTGCCGGGTCTCCCTCCACCTGAAGACCCCGGTCCTTCAGTGCTAGGGCAAAGGCTTTGGCATTGGCTACCACCTGGTGCTGGTAGTCACGCCCGTAAGTGTTCATTTCGTAGGCGGCCATGAGCAAGCCAAGCAGTGTGCCGAGGTGATGGTTGCTGACACTTCCCGGAAAAGCTCGCCGCGTGATGCTCGCCCAGAGTTCGGCGTAATCAGAGTCCCCACTCATATTACTGGCAATGATACCGCGCTGAGTGCCGAAGAACGTCTTGTGCGTGGACGCAGTGACGATATCGGCACCTTCTTTAAATGGCTCCTGGAAGTAGGGGCCGAACAAGCCTAGGACATGGGCAGCGTCATACATTACGATTGGCTTGGGTTTAATATCAGCGATAATGCGGGCTATTTTTTTCACCGGTTCACGGTGAAGAACCATGCTCTTGCCGAAGATAAGCAGTTCCGGCTGGTACCTGCTGATTAATTCCGTGGTTCTGGCTGTATCTATCTGATACGGGTTATGGGGAAGAACAGGGAAATTGACCACCGCCCACCGGTCGGTAACCGGGTCCATGGCAACGAAGTCTCTCAACGCACCCATGGTCTGGGCGCTCAGATGGCCACCTCGCCCGATATGATGGTTCATCACGTATCTCATTCTTCTCGGCTCGGCGTGCCTGTCTATTCGGTTCAGGTAACTCATAATGCCGCTATAGGTAGCAGCATTGGCCATCTGCCCACTGATGAGCCTAGCTTCTACCTCGGAACAGCCCAGGAATTTTTGCAATTGCTCCTGTACTTCTTTCTCTATTTCGGCAATGAAACTGGTACCCTGATAATAAAAGGCGTCCATATTACCCAGCGCTTCCACTTTGCGGTGCTCAGCGTACCTGCCCGATGGATCGGCGATGGTCAACAATCTCACCAGCGGTGATGCCGTTTGCTCGGAGGGTATCAGGTTGATAGCCTGCTGCTGTCGCCATATGGTATTGTCGTTGGCCCTTTGCACCAGATTTAGCGCCAGTTCTTCCATCGTTTTTTCACCTTTTGCCGTAGCCTTATTTTCCGTATTACCGGGGAACAGGGGATGGGCGTAGGGAGGTGCCTCACCGCCGATGTGTCTGCGGACGATGGCCGCATTTACCGGCCGGTCCCGGATCATGATTTCCACCTGCTGTCCTTCAGAAAGGTCAGCGTCAAGATAGGCCAGGCATAACATCCGACGTGCGGACTCCTCGCCGGGCCTGGACATCGTACCAGAACCCTCGAATATCCAGTAGGGCACGGCTGTGCCGCTGGTAACGTTCCCCGCAGACCTGCCATCGACCAGCACCTGGCTGCCAGCCCTGGCCACTCCATCGCCCAGAACAGACATGGGGAAGATTGATCGGGGAACAAGCAACTCGTCTTTCGTTGCACTCAGTTTGCCTTCACGCCTAAGCTTTACTTCCTCGAACTGCTTGAGCAGCGCCTCGCGCCCGATGAATTTCCCTTTGACGGGACTGAAGCTGATGGCAAACCGGGCCGCTGCCAGAGCAAATATGGGTATCTCTTTCCCATCGGCATCCGTCCCGAGTTCGCGGCCGTAGAGGGGGAGGCCAGCCTCCAGCCTAAGCGTATCCCGGGCACCCAGCCCGACCGGCACAATGCCGTATTCTTTACCGGCATCAAGCAATTTGCGCCAGAGGGATACGGCAATATCGGCGGGGGGAAATAATTCAAAACCGAGCGGCTCCCCGGTGTATCCGGTCCTCGCGACGGTAATACTGGCCCCTATTATCTTGATGGTGGTCAGGTGGTTGCGGATAGGCTCGGGAATTCCAGTTTTATCACCGATGACCGCTTCCAGCATGGCCTTTGCTTTCGGCCCCTGCAGCGCGAACATGGAAACCTGTCCGGTGACGTCTTCCAGAACTAAATTGGGGAACCCAGAGGCGTACGGTTGTAGCCAGTCCCAGTCTTGCTCCGTATTGGCCGCGTTAACTACCAGCAAGTAATCGTCCTCGCTGATATGGTAGAGGTATCCGTCATCTGTGGCGCCACCCTTTTCATCGGGCAACATAGTGTATTGAGCATTCCCGGGCAGAAGAGCAGCAGCGTTGTTGGTCAGGACATACTGCAGGAAGGGCAGCGCGTCCTGCCCGCCGATGCGGAACCGCCCCATATGCGAGATGTCAAAGAGGCCGCCGTATTTTCTGGTGGCCAGATGTTCGGCGAGGATGCCTTTGGGGTAATGGAGGGGCATTTCCCAGCCGCCGAACGCCACCATTTTGGCACCCAGTTTAAGGTGCTCATCATAGATCAGAGTACGTTTCATTCTTGCTCATCCAGAAAACTTAATCGGGAATTTCAGGGCCACCGCAAGGCCAGCAGTCCAAGATGGTGCACGGGATGGAGATGACCCTAACGCGATGGAGCACGCTGGCCGGAATGTAGAAGGCATCGCCCTTTCGGAGCC
>Ga0209636_10003908_pt1 | contig 15226 bp, 16 predicted proteins | sample DeeMarSWOR152_54_FD_187464 | JGI IMG/M metagenome (GOLD analysis project Ga0209636, IMG submission 187464) | Marine sediment microbial communities from White Oak River estuary, North Carolina - WOR-1-52-54 (SPAdes) (version 2) | ecosystem: Environmental > Aquatic > Marine > Intertidal zone >...
CACACGCGAAATCAAGAGGAACAAAAAAGATATGGTCCGCATCGGTTAATTTTTCCCTGGCCACTCGCATGCCTGTATTCGTCAGCGTAGAAAAGTTGATGATCCAATCAGGATGACTTTCCCTGACTTTTTTGATTAAATTCTGTAAGGATAGGACTTCACCGACAGAAACAGCATGAAACCAAACTGATTTATTTTCTGACTGAATATTCTTGAGACTGAATCCCAATCTTTCCCTAATAAAAAGGCTCTCTTTCCTGAGAAATTTCATTCTCACAAAATATGGGATGATGTAAAATAAAAGAGATACAAAAAGCAGGCCTGAATACACAACATACATGTTTCACGACTATACTAAATTCCCTATTCTTTCTCAAGTGGGATATGTCATATGGGGACGCCCCCTGAGGGGATACCCTATCTCTTGATGGCATTGAAAAACCAATAATCCAAGATAGATATGAAGATAAGGGTAGATATAGGAACGTCCCCTAAATCAGTAAAAGAAAAAAACGATTGCCCTCCCCCATCGAATTCTGCTAATCTACTGAAGATGCATTCATTCTCGCTGATGCGCACACAAACAATGTGAAAGGATAGCCAATGGCTGAAGAAAAGAAACAGAAAAAAGATAAAGAGAAAAAAATAAAAGAGAAAGAAGAACGGGCTAAAGCCAAAAAAGAGAAAAAACTTGAGAAAGAAAAGAAAAAGGCTGATGCCGCAAAAGTTAAAAAAGAGATAAAAAAAGAAGAGCCCGCTGCCAAAGAAAAAGAGAAAAAAGAAAAAAAATCCGAAAAGGCCACCAAGCCAAAAGAAACTCCAAAAGAAAAAGCCAAACCAGATAAGGAAGAGGCCCTCAAAGAGGAAGTGGTGCCTAAAGAAGAGAAACCGGAAAAGGTCGAGGCTGTCACCACAGAACAAGAGAAGCCAGCCGGAGAAGTAGCTCCGCCTGAAAAAGAAGAAGCTGAACCAGAAAAAGTCGAGGCTGCCGCTGTAAAGCCAGAAAAACCTGAGGAAGAAAAGGCTCCTCCTAAAGAGGAACCGGAAAAGGAACTTCCCTCCGATAAAGAAGAGCCTCCAAAAGAAAAGGCCAAGCCTGAAAAGCCCGAAGCTCCTGCTGCTGAAGAGGTAGAAAAACCCGCGGAAGAGGTAGCCCCCCCTCCTGAGAAAAAGGTCGAAGAAGAAGTTGCAGAAGCCGAACCTGAAGAAAAAAAAGAGGAAAAAGTTGAAACTGTGACTGAAAAAACCCCGAAAGAAGTCACTAAAGTTCCTGCCGCTGAAGAAGCCGAAGCCACGCCTCCTGCAGCTCCTTCCATGAAAAAAAAGATTAACAAAATGACAATGGATGAAATAGAAGAAAAATTAATTGCCGTAAAAAGTGCTATGGGAGGCATTGATTCCAAGTATGCTCAACAGCTCATTCGAAGAAAAGAGTACCTGAAATCATTAAAATAATAGTATTTTTTAACTCCTGCTTTTATTTAAAATAATAGATAAATAAGGATTTACAATCCCCGGCTTTTTTGCTACTATTACTTATCATTCTTATAGGAGAAGATTTTGGTGCTGACAAAAGAGGAAAAATCAAAGATCATCAAGGCGAACAAGATCAACCCATCAGATACAGGTTCACCAGAAGTGCAGATTGCCCTTATTACCAACAGAATCAATTATTTAACAAATCATTTTGCTACCCACAAAAAGGACTTTCACTCCAGGACTGGCCTCATGAAAATGGTCGGAAGGAGAAAAAGACTTCTGGAATACTTGAAAAAACAAGATACCAAAAAGTACGAAAGTCTGATTAAGAAGCTTAAGCTCAGAAAGTAAGCGAAGGCCAGAGAATCAGAATGTCTGGAGAAAAAATCAACATTGAAATAAACAACCGCAACTTGTCTATTGAAATCAGCAAAATTGGTAGGCAGGCAGACGGCTCGGCTTTCCTTCGCTACGGAGACACAATCATGTTTGTCTCCGCCACTTCGAAAAAAGAAATGAAGGAAGCGAAGCCTTTCCTTCCTCTGATTGTCGATTACAGGGAAAACACCTATGCGGCCGGAAAAATACCAGGAGGCTTTTTCAAGCGACAGGGAAGACCATCAGAAAGAGAAATCCTTGTTAGCCGGTTGATTGACAGGCCTATCAGATCACTTTTTCCCGATGGATATTTCTTCGACACCCAAATCGTCGCTCTTCTCCTCTCAGCTGACCTGGAGAATGAACCGGACACGCTGGGAATCATCGGAGCATCTGCAGCTCTTTATTTCTCGGACATTCCCTTCACCACCCCAATCGGAGCTGTAAAAGTGGGCTATGTGGATAACACATTTGTAATTAATCCCACAGTGAAACAACTCGAGGAAAGCCCTCTCGATATGGTGATTGTGGGAACTGAAGAAGGAATCGTCGTGATAGAAGCAGGGGCAGTAGAGATTGAAGAGGAAAAAATCATCGAAGGAATTACTCTGGCTCAGGAGCCGATTGCCCAAATCATAAAAGCGCAAAAAGACCTTTACGATAAACTGCAAATCAAAAAAAGAGAATTCATCGTCGAAGAAATTGATCAAGCCAAATACAAAAAAATCGAGAAAGAAATTTCATCCTCCTTGAAAGAGGCTTTTCTGACTCCAATCAAGAAAGACAGAGAAAAGGAAGCTCAAAAGATTCTGGACAGAATGCTCGAGCCTATTCCTGAAGAAAACGAAGACGAAATCCGAAAAACCAAAGAGATTTTCTTCCAGATTCAGAAAAAATTTATCAGAGATTTAATCGTAAACCAGGAAAAAAGATTAGATGGTAGAGGTTTCGACGAAATCAGGCCCATTTCCATAGAAGTGGGGATTCTTCCTCGGACCCATGGTTCAGCCCTCTTCACGCGAGGGGAAACCCAATGTTTGGCAACTGTAACGCTTGGCACTTTTGAAGATGTGCAGAGATTGGATGGGATTGGAGAAGAAGGCGAAAAGAGATTCATGCTCCACTACAATTTCCCTCCTTTCAGTGTGGGAGAAGTGGCCTTCCTCAGAGGTCCAGGAAGACGGGAAATCGGTCATGGCGCATTGGCAGAAAAATCAATCGTTCGTTCTATACCGACTGACGAGGAGGTTTTTCCTTACACAATCCGCATAGTCTCTGACATCTTGGAATCCAACGGATCTTCATCCATGGCCACCGTGTGCGGCGGCGTCCTCTCTCTCATGGATGCGGGAGTTCCTCTTACGATGATAATTGCTGGAATCGCGATTGGCCTTGTCCATGAGGATGACCGTTATATTCTCCTCACGGATATCGCTGGCCTCGAAGACCATTTCGGAGATATGGACCTAAAGGTGGCTGGAACAGAAAAGGGCATCACAGCCATCCAGATGGACTTGAAGACTCCGTTCATTCCAATTCAAGTTTTGAAAGAGGCCCTTTTAAAAGCCAAGAACGCACGAATAGAGGTCCTGGCAAAAATGAGAGAGGTACTTCCCCAATCCAGACCTGACATCTCACCTTACGCCCCCCGGATCATTAATTTGATGATCAATCCAGAAAAGGTTGGGGATGTGATCGGCCCTGGAGGAAAAATTATAAAGAAAATCATCGCTCAAACCAATTCCAAAATAGAAATCGAAGAGAGCGGAAAAATCACCATTGCTTCTGCTGATACCGAATCAGCAGAGAGAGCCAAAGAGATGATTAGAGAAATCACAGTGGAAGCGGAAGTGGGTAAAGTCTACACTGGAAAGATTGTTCGTCTTGAAGAGTACGGCGGATTTGTTGAAATCTTGCCAAATATTGTCGGTCTTCTTCATATCTCTGAAATCGCTCATCACCGGATTAGAAATATTAGAGATGCTTTGAAAATGGGACAGACTGTCCGGGTCAAGGTCCTTGCTATCGATGAAGATAACAAGATCAAACTCAGCAAAAGGGCTTTGGAGCACAATTCCTCCCCTTCTTCTGACTTTAACCAAAACAGACAAAATAAATCTCCCTTTTATCAAAATCGTTACAACAAAAATAAGTCTTAATGCATCAAAGATGCACAGGGGAAAATGAGTCAATTCTTCGCTCATAAAAAAGGATTTACCCTGACCGAGATGCTGGTCACTCTTACACTCCTGGCTCTCCTGGCCTCAGCAATCTTTCCTTTGGCCAAGATAACTGTGAAAAGAGAAAAAGAAATCGAGCTGCAAAGAAGTCTGAGGCTTATAAGAGAAGCACTCGATGCGTATAAAAAACTCGCTGATGAACAGAAAATCGAATTTGATGAAGATACTGAAGGATACCCCCCTGACCTAGAAACGCTGGTCGAAGGAGTAGAAGTCACGGAACAAGGAGAGGAAGGGGAAGGGGAAAGAACAAGGCTCATAAAATTTCTCAGACGGATCCCCAAAGACCCAATGACAAATTCTTTTGAATGGGGATTGCGGTCTTATCAAGATGACTCAGATTCGGATGTCTGGGGAGGAGAGAATGTCTACGACGTCTACACAAAAAGTATTGGGACGGCGCTGGACGGCACTAAATACAGGGAGTGGTAAACAAATGAAAGGAAAACACCTGGATTACCAAGAAAGAGGCTTCACTCTCATAGAAATCATAATCGTCTTCACTTTAATCGGAATTTTGGTGGGCCTGGGCCTCCCCCAATACACGACCTCTGTCAAAAGAGCGAGGGAAGTCATTTTGAAAGAAGACCTCTTTCAGATGAGAAAACTCATCAATCAGTATTACACTGACAAGGGGAAATATCCTGTTTCACTCCAGATGCTGGTGGATGAACAATACCTGAGAAGCATCCCTATAGATCCCATAACAAAATCTTCACAAACATGGGTGGAAGTGCAGCAGACTCTAACCGATGACGAGTTGATGTCATTCGATATTGAGATTGGAATTGTAGATATTCTCTCCGGGTCGAACGAAAAAGCTCTTGACGGAACACTCTACAATACATGGTGACTTTTTCTTATAGCAGACCTGACAAATACGAGCCATGAATAAAGAGGACGGCTACACGCTGATCATCCTTTTATTTGCTCTATTTGTGATGAGCATTGGACTTCTTGTGGCTGTTCCTGTCTGGGAAACTCAGATACAGCGAGAAAAAGAGGAAGAACTGATTTTTAGAGGGAAACAGTACGTCGAGGCTATTCGATTGTTCCAGACAAAAAATCCTGGAAGCTTCCCCAAAACTTTTGATGAATTGGTCGAGGAGAAATGTATCCGCAAACTGTACGCAGATCCTATGACTGAAGAAGGAGAATGGAATATCATCCTGCCTTATTCCGGAATTTCTACAAAAAAGGGCGGCAGTGTGCAAAAAATTATGGTTGCCCCTCTCAGCGTTCTTCCTTCGATCCAAAATCCTCAGATCATCGGTGTTGTCAGCTCATCCACAAGAACATCCATAAAGATCTATCTCGAGCAGGAAACTTACGACAGATGGTTATTCTTCTACGGCCTAGACCCTGATAGACTTCCAGAAATCGTCTATTATGGAGAAGACGAAAAGGATTGATGAATTCCATTCTCATCATCGCTGGAGAAAATTCAGGAGAAAAATACGGAGCAGACCTCGTCCGTCAATTTAAAAAACTCCATCCGGCGTTCACCTTTTTTGGCATAGGGGGAAAACACATGGCAACAGAAGGGGTTGAAATCCTTTTCTCTATCAATGAGCTTGGAGTTGTCGGAGGTTTTGAAGTCCTCTCTCATCTCCCCAGGATCAAAAAGATTTTCAGCCGAGTCCAAAATGAGGTCAGGCGGCGCCAACCCGTGGCATCGGTTCTTATCGATTCTCCGGATTTTAACCTCCGTTTCGCCAAAAAGCTTAAAAAACAATCGATCCCAATCCTTTACTATATCAGCCCAACTGTATGGGCCTGGCGGAGAGGGAGACTCAAAACCATAAAGAAAACAATCGAAAAGATGATGCTAATCTTCCCTTTCGAGGAAAAAATATATAAAGAGTCTAAGATTCCAGCTGTTTTTGTTGGACATCCTCTCAAGGAAAAAATCAGGACGACACTCACCCGGCAACAGCTCCTGGAAAAATATGGTTTGGATTCTCAAAAGAAGCTTATCACTCTACTCCCAGGAAGCCGAACAAGTGAACTCAAAAATCATATGCCTGTACTGGCTGAAGCAGTTGACTTGATAAAAAACGAATGGGACGCTCATTTCTCCCTTCTTCTAGCTGAAGGCCTTGATAAAAACCTCATCTCAGATTTTCTTCACCTCTTTCCTGATGACTTGATCGTTTTCACCGAGAACCACTACGAAGCGATTTCTGCCAGCGACATCGTCCTTTCTGCCTGCGGCACGGCAAACCTGGAGGCGGCCCTCCTGGAGACTCCCCTTCTCGCATTCTACCGTATCTCGCCTCTCACCTATTCATTCGGACGCTGGCTGGCCAAGATAGACAATTTCAGCATCGTGAATATCCTTGCTGGAACAAGAGTCATTCCTGAACTGATTCAGCGGGATTTCACTCCAGAGAATATCTTCCAGGAGTCAAAAAGGATTCTTGAATCTGAAGAGATACGGTCGGAAATGATAAGCCATTTCAGAAGAATAAAAAAAATTCTCGGGGAAAAGGTGGCCTCCCAAAACGCAGCCAAAGAACTTCAAAAAATAATTTTTGGAGACGCTCCCTTATTCTAATACAAAATCAAGACGGTCATACATTTTTAACTTGTGTTCTTTCACACTTTCAGCCTTCAGCTCCAAAACATACATGGCTGGGAATCGAGAGGTGTAGGTCGGGCAGGGATCCTCTTTACACGGGGGGACATCACGTTCGATATGAACGATCCTTTTCTCTCTATCCAGCCAGAGGATATCCAGAGGAATCTTCATGTTTTTCATCCAGATGGAATAAAAATTTTCCTGCTCAAAAACAAGAAGCATCCCCTGATCAGGATTGATTTTCTTGCGGTACATGAGTCCAAGTTGTCTCTCATCATCCGAGACAGCCAGTTCGGCTGTGATGGCGTACCCATCAGGAAGAAACATCTTTATAAAGGCTTTCCCTTGAATCTGAGCTGTGCAGAGATTCTGGAGGAATATGAGGCTGAAAAAAAGAAATTGACTCGCCTTTCTAAAATCACAGCGTTTAGGGGCCAATTTATTATCCATATCTCTCAATAAATCTTCTAATGCGTCGAAATCAAAGGCACAAAGCGGACTGGAAGAAGTTTCTTTTTCTTGAATTTTCTTTTTTCTTTTGTGACAAGAACCAACTCCTGAAATGCGGCGCCCACTGGAATCACCATTCTCCCACCGCTTATTAACTGATCCTGCAAAGCCTTGGGAACCTTCGTCGGTGCAGCCGTCACTATTATCGCATCATAAGGAGCATGCTCTTTCCACCCCAGCGTGCCATCTCCAACCCTAAAATAAATATTCTTGTAGCTTAATTTTTTTAAAACATCTTGCGCATTTAAAGAAAGAGATTCCAGAAGTTCAACACTGAAAACTTCTTTGACTATCTCCGCTAAAATCGCCGCTTGATAGCCAGAACCTGTCCCCACTTCCAAAACGCGCTCATGGCCTTTGAGTTGAAGAGCTTCTGACATGTAAGCCACAATATAGGGCTGCGAGATTGTTTGCCCCTCTCCGATGAGGAGCGGCTCATCCTTGTAGGCGTAGAGTTTCATGTTTTCAGGGACGAATAGATGGCGGGGGACCTTCCTCATGGCTGCTAGAACCTTCTGATCTTTCACGCCTCTGGCTTCAATCTGAGTATCAACCATTCTTTCTCTTTTTTCAAAAAGATTATTTTTCATCTTGGTTAAATTTCTTGGTTGAAGTCACCAGCAAAGAGGTTAGAATACTCCATGATCCCTGAAATAGACAAGAAGAAAACAAGTATTTATCTTCCCCCTTCTTCCTTATATTCTATCTACTTTCCTTAATAAAAATCTATCAATACGCTCTAGCAAAATAAGCCAGGTATTCTGACGGCTTCTGGCAGCAAATACACTTTCTCTTGTCCTTTTTCTTTCCCTGCTCGAGCGGAATCACTCGTATGGTCGCCATAGTCTCGTCCTTTATTTTCTCTTCGCAAGCTGAATCACCACACCATCCTGACTTGATGAAGCCTCTCTTGGACTCCATGACAGATTTGAATTCCTCATAATCTTTCACCTCGCGGGTGTTCTCTTCCTGAAACTTTAACGCCATTTCGAACATGTTCTTCTGAATACGGCTAAGGATTTCTGTTACTGTTTTACCTAAAGATGCCTGAGTCAAAGCTTCTTTTTTGCCAGTGTCTCTTCGGACAGCAACGACCTGTTTCTTCTCGATATCCTTCGGACCGATCTCAATCCGCAGAGGGACTCCTCTCATTTCCCACTCCGAGAACTTCCAGCCAGGCGTGAACTCTTCCCTCTCATCCAGCTTGACTCTCACGCCTTTCTTTTTTAAGCCATCGGCAATATTCCGAGCTACCGGAAGGATTTTTTCTTTCCAGTTACCTATAGAGATGGGAATCACAACCACCTGAAAGGAAGCGACACTGGGTGGGATTTTAAGGCCAGAGTCATCGCCATGGGCCATGACTAAAGCTCCGACAAGGCGCGTGGACACTCCCCACGATGTCTGCCACACATACTGCAGTTTCTGATTCCGGTCTTCAAACCGGATGTTAAACACCTTGGAAAAATGCTGCCCCAGGTTATGGGATGTTCCCATTTGGAGCGCTTTCCCATCTGACATCATCGCTTCGATCGCATAGGTCTTCATCGCTCCCGCGAATTTTTCTCTTTCTGATTTCATTCCCGAAATCACAGGAATAGCCAGTTCTGTTTCTACAAATTCCTTGTAAAGGGAAAGAATCATCAAGGTCTCTTCCAGAGCTTCCTCTGACGTCTCATGAGCCGTGTGCCCTTCCTGCCACAGGAATTCGGTTGTCCTTAAAAATGGCCTTGTGACTTTTTCCCAGCGGACAATATTAGCCCATTGGTTGATTAAAACAGGCAAATCTCTCCATGAATTGATCCATTTAGAGTACATATTACCAATGATGGCTTCTGAGGTGGGCCGTACGGCTAACCTCTCCTCCAATTCTTCATTTCCTCCATGAGTGACCCAGGCCACTTCAGGCGCGAATCCCTCGAGATGTTCCGCTTCTTTTTGGAGGAATCCTTCAGGAATGAAAAGAGGAAAGTAGGCGTTCGAATGACCGGATTCTTTTATCCGTCTATCGAGCAAGTACTGGATATTCTCCCAGATTGCAAAACCATACGGCCGGATGATCATCATTCCTTTTATAGGAGCGTAATCAGCCAGTTCTGCTTTTTGGATGATCTCGACATACCATTTTGAAAAATCGACACTTTTAGGAGTGATTTTCTTGACAAATCGTTCGTTGGGACTCACTTCTTTCTCCGCAATTTTAATTCTCGGTCATTCTATATACACCTCTATTTTTTGTCAAGAAAGGTCAAAATGACATCCCGGACAGCCAATAAGCTCGGCATGCTATTCCATGATGACATCCGAATTTCGGCAAAGTCGATTGATACTAAATATGAGAAAAACCATTCCATAGTTTCCGCTGGAAAAACCAAAAACAACAATAATCAGGATTAAATCCCCCCTCGATTTTTTCCCCACTCTATTGACAGAGAAATGGAAACCAAAAGGAATTAGCCGTCCATCTAACCTCTTTCGATGAGAAAAGATATGAAAAAATCACCCAACAATTCATCCATAAAAGCGATTGAACGAATTGATTCTCTATGCCAAAATCTGAAGCCTAAATGACATATCTGAACCCTAAAATGAACACAAAAAGAATGCTCAATAAACCTTCCTATCAAAGTGCCTTCAAAGATGCGAAGATTGAGCGAAGTTTTGAGTTCTCTCTTCCGGCTTTGGTTAATGGAATCGATGCAGTCGGGAATGAATTTCAAGAATGCACAGAGCTCATCTCCTTAAGCTCTCAAGAAGCCATTTTCAAGCTTGACTCCAAGGTCATCATCGGGTCTAAATTAAACATGTCCTTGGACATCCCGAAGACCTTATTCCTCGAAAATCAACTTAAGCTGGAGATGTCAGGGAATGTCCGCTTCGCCAAAGCCGAACAAAACGACAGTAAAAAACAACTCATAATTCTCCGCTTAAATAAAAACTACAAGATAAATCCCATCACTTTAAGAAAGATTTGAGCTCCTTTTTTATCTTCTCAAAAAAAACATTTTAAAATCCCTGGCCTCAAATATAGCATTTCTTTTTTTAAAAAATTTGGAAATGCATACTTCTCTCAATCTGACCTTGACAATGATTTTATGTTTGTATAACATATCTCTAAAATCAAAGAATAATGAAAAATACAAAATCATCAAAAGGTCCTACCCAAAAAAAATCCGCGCCGAAAAAAATAGCCCCTAAAGCTCCAGAAGAGAAAAAAATCAGTACACTTCTCTACTGCACATCGGACCTCATACTTTCGGGAATTTTAAAAATATTGGATAGAGCTTCTGATATTGAAGTCGTGAATATCGAAAAAAGCACTATTGATTCTTTCATTGAATCCATCAAAAATCTCAGGCCTAACGTCATTGTTTTTGCAAATTCTGAACCTCTGCCTAACATTCGAGAAATCTGTAAAGCCATAATAGAAATTTCATCAACCAAGACAAAATCTCAACTGCTTCTCCTCGGAAATATCCCCTCTCACGAAGAAGTCGTCGGTCTGATGAATGCAGGAGTTAGAGGGTATTTTGATTTGAATGACCCATCAGACCAGCTGTCAGATGCCATTCGAATTATCCATAAAGGAGATATCTGGCTCCCACGTGATAAAATGAGCAGCATAATGGACCGGATCATTTCGGTGGTTGGAAGGGACCTGAAAGAGAAAACACTCGACCAGTTGACTCCAACAGAATTTCAGGTGCTCAGACTCATTGGCCAAGGAAAAAGCAACGACGAGATTGCCGAGTCTCTTTTCATCAGTAAGAATACGGTTCGTTCCCACATAAAAAGCATATACGCTAAACTCAATACACACAGCAGACTTCAACTCGCATTGTACGCCATCAACTCTGCCCTGTTTTAACCTAACAAGGAAAGTGAAGAGGAAATAATGACAAAAACCGCAGCGCCAAAGAAAACGACCTCCAAAAAAGCTCCGAAAAAAAAGTCGGAACTCTCCCCATTAAAAGTGAACCGTCGAAGAGAATGGAGACTTGATCTCCCTCTTCCAGCGAAAATCGAAGGCAAACTTCCCGGTGGAAAAAAATTCGCAGAGAAAACGAAAATCGAAAATATCAGTTCGAGCGGAGTCTATTTTTGTCTGGATTCAGGTGTCGTCATCGGCTCAAAGCTCAACCTGGTTATTGATATGCCTAAAGAACTGGGAGGAATGAAAAAAAAGTATAAGCTTTGTATCGGAGGTCTCACAGTTCGTCTGGAGGAACTCGATACTAAAGAGAAAAAACAAGGCGTCGCACTTCGCTTCGAAAAAAAATACATAATCATTCCTGACGACTAAAAGTCGAATTTGAGAGAAGATATTTCCCTTGATTTAATTCTTCTCTTCCAGCCATGAATGATATCATCTCCACATCCTAAGTTTTCTAAATGTGTTCTCTTCCCTCTTTGATTGCCGCTGCGTTTTTCTATACAATAGTATCGGAATCACTCCAATGTTGATTGTTGCTTTGACCGGGGGAATCGCCACAGGAAAATCCGTGGTTGCCAATATTCTGGAAGACCTAGGGTGTTACATCCACCACGCGGATAAAATTGCTCACGAGCTCACAGAACCAGAAAAGCCAGCTTGGGAGAAGATTGTCGCCCATTTCGGCGAAAAAATCCTGAACAAAGATAAAACAATTAATCGCTCCCGGTTGGGAAAAATCATTTTCTCAGATAAGAAAGAACAGGTCTTTCTTAACGAACTCATCCATCCTCTCGTATTAAAAAAGAAAAAAGAGACGATAGGGAAGCTTGAAGAAGAAGGAAGGCACAATATTTTTGTTTCTGAGGCGGCATTGACTGTAGAAGCTGGCTTTACTGACCTTTTCGATAAAGTCATTGTCGTTTATTGCACTAGAGATATCCAAATAAAAAGATTAATGGCAAGGGACCGGATCAGTCGAAAAGAAGCCCTTCAAAAATTAAAAAGCCAGATGATACCAGAGGAAAAACTGAAACATGCCGATTACATAATCGATACCTCTGAAACGCTTCAGGATACGGTGGAGCAAACTGAACGGATATACAGGAATCTAGTGATTGACCATGAGATGAAAAACATCTCTTATGGATAGGTGTCTCGTGGATAGGGATCGCATCTCAACATTCGACATTCCTCAATGATCAGCAAATTTCCACATTTCTTAATTGAATTTTAATCATAAGCAACTCTGTTTTTTCGGATAACAAAGCTAAGAAGGATCAGTAAAATAGAAAATGTCGAATGTTGAGATGCGATCCATTACAGTTAACCTGGATTATTCACGAGTCGAGGTTGCTGTAGACGTCGTTGCGAGGAGAGAAGCGACAGCGGCAATCCCATGCCTGTGCGTACGAACATGAGATCGCCACGCTCCGCTCGCGATGACAATTGATCTAAAGAAAAGGTCGTCAGATTTGCTCGCCCGAAGGGTAAAAGATGCCGACATTGAATGAATAAACATAAAAGAAAGTCTGAACCTTGATTTTGAGAAAAACTTAACTAACGAGCTCATGGCATTAAAAATAATATGGAGTGTCGGCATATTTTATGAATGATTCAGGTTAATCAAGGTCCAGTGACTTTAATGAAGCGGCCAGGAGTGGGATGAGAAGCTCATGGTGCCCGATAAAATAGAATCCTTTTCCTTTTTTTCCATGGGGTCTCTTCACTACGTTTTGATGAGGTCTGTAATGGTGGATGAAATCAAAAACAGCTGTGGTGAAATCCTCAAGCCGCATCCCCTTATTCCTGACAAAAGATAAAGCCTTGAGAAAAACTTCCGGCAGGATCACCGCTGACCCGATATTAACGAAAACTCCTCCCCCTTCAAGCTTTTCTAATAAAGCACAGAGAAGAAAAAAATCTTTTAGAGAAAGTTCTCCCAAAACATCACCTTTTGTTTTTGGATGGAAATGAATTGTATCCGTACCGATTGCGACGTGGACGGTGACAGGAATATTTAGATCATAGGCAGCAGCCAGTAGACTCATATGTTTATAAGGAAAATCGGAATTGGAAATCATCTCACCTGAAGCTTCACCTAAGCCGAGCCCTTTTTCTTCTCCTGAATTCATTGCCTCATTCAACATATCAGCCGTTTCTTCCGCCATTCCGAATTTTCCGTTTTTAATCTGAAGCTCCACATCCTCTGATGTTTGTCCAGAGAATGCCACCTCGAAATCATGGATGACTCCAGCGCCGTTCAATGCCAAAGCTGTGATCCATCCTTCCTTCATCAAGTCAATCAAAACAGGATTCAAACCGACCTTAATCACATGAGCTCCTAGAGCCAGGATGATGGCTTTGTTCTTTTTCTTCGCATGTTCCATCAGAGATATGAATTCTTTAAAATCCTTTCCTGCAAGAATATCAGGAAGGCTCCGGATGAACTGGGAAAAAATTTTATCCGCGGGCAGAGTCTGTGCAAAATTGTCTGTGTCCACTTTACTTTTTCTCGACTGAAGGGGAAAAGTCTTGAGGTCATCAGGCGAGAGAGGTTTAATCTTATATTTACTCATGGCTCTTGTGGAACTTTAAAAGGAAGGATGAACCAACGGCAGGAGTGGCAGCCACTTCTTCTCTTAATGACCTGAGTCAACTTTAAGCTATGAAATATTCTTTAAATCCTGACCAGGTTTAAATTTTATTCTCTTTCCTTTCTTGATTTTGATTTGTCTCTCCCGCCGAATATCTCTGCCAAAACCGGTCTTCTTCTTCACAACCTTAAAGCTTGAAAAACCCCTTATTTCGATCTTCTCATCCTCAGCCATAGCTTCTTTAAGTGCTGAGAGGATAGCCTCAACGATTAACAATGATTTTGCCCGGTTGAATTCGGATTTCTTCTCGATTGAGAGGGCGATATCATTCTTAATCATCGAAGTCTCCTTTTAGCTAATGTACTAATTATAAATAATTTATTCAATATAAAAAGTCAAGTTAATTATTAATTTTATTCAAAATAAGTCATTGTGCTCTATCGTCTATTCCCACAGGAATTTTTTGGATTTTTCGAGTTTATCTAGATTTATCCTTCCCAAAATAGAACATCTGAATAAAAAATTTATTCAAATCAATCGGAAAACATCTGAATGTTTGAATGAATTTATTTTTTAAAATTCTACTTAAAAATCTTATTCCCCGCTTATTTATATCCATACAATAATTTCGTTATTACAAAATTTGGAGGGCAGACAGAGAAAGACATATTGACTTGTTTTTAACCTGAACATATAATGAAAACCGAAATGAGAAAGGGACTGTCTATTCTTCTGATACTTATCATCTTCCCTGCAGTGAGCGACTCTTCTATCCTGAAGATCACGGTGGACGCTCCTATTCATCCCATAACCTCAGAATACATCATAGACACCATCGACAGGGCTGAGAGAGAAAACGCCAGCCTGGTCATCATCACACTGAACACTCCTGGGGGTTTGGATTCATCGATGAGAGAAATCATCGAGCGAATCTTGAGCTCGAAAACACCTGTGGCCGCGTATGTCAGTCCCAGCGGTGGTCGAGCCGCTTCAGCCGGATTTTTTATCTCCATCGCCTGCGATATATTCGTCATGGCTCCTGGAACGAGCACCGGCGCGGCGCATCCAGTCGGTGTATCGATCACAGGTCAGGCCATGGACAAAACGATGGAAGATAAAGTCACTCAGGATGCCGCGGCTTACATCAAAACTCTCGCGGAAAAAAGAGGAAGAAACACTCGATTAGCCGAAGACGCAGTCAGGAAAAGCTCGACCTGGACGGAAAAGGAAGCCCTGGAAGGCAACCTGATCGATCTGATCGCTAAAGATGAACAGGAAATCATCGAATTCTTCGACGGCAAACGCCTCAAGAGGTTCAACGATGAAGAAGAAATCCTCGATCTCAGAAATGAGGAAATCATCGAAATCCCGATGTCGGCCAGACAAAAATTCTTGATCACAATCTCCAACCCCAACCTGGCTTACATTCTTCTTATGCTTGGATTGCTCGGGCTGTACTTTGAATTTTCGAACCCGGGTTCCATCCTCCCCGGTGTCTTGGGAGGAATCT
>Ga0209636_10003909_pt1 | contig 15225 bp, 13 predicted proteins | sample DeeMarSWOR152_54_FD_187464 | JGI IMG/M metagenome (GOLD analysis project Ga0209636, IMG submission 187464) | Marine sediment microbial communities from White Oak River estuary, North Carolina - WOR-1-52-54 (SPAdes) (version 2) | ecosystem: Environmental > Aquatic > Marine > Intertidal zone >...
AAGAATGTCTGGCCATTCTAAGGCTCGCTTCAGGCAATTTCCAAACTCGCCCTGCGGGCTCGAACAGCGGAAATTGCTCTTCTTTCGCTTCGCCAAGTATGGTTAGCAAAAATTCTTTAATATTCGCTTCAGAGGAGTTGCTGTTTGGGCAACAGTCCCTTTAGATCTAATACCTCCTTTCCATTTTTGTCCCACGATTGTCCATATTTTTGGACCATACACCACAACGGCAACCCAAGTCAAACTTTATTTTGAGATCGGACTGGGACTGCAAAGATTTTCCCGTTATCGCCTAATCTCCTTGGGGAGCTTTTTCGTGCGTAATAGCCATTACATACCGGCCGTTTTGATCCTCGATTTCAAGATGAAGTAGATACCCCGCCCTAGCAGGCTATTCTATCGATTTGCGTTAGCATTCTTGACCAAGTCCGAAATTACTGAATCTCCCTACCTCATAGAAGAAGGATCAGTTGTTTAGCAAAAAGAACCAGCACGGATAGAAATTCCTTCGCTCCAATCAAAGACTGGTTCTGAAACAATGGTTAGTAAAGATTATGTTGAGTCGGCATAATATTGCTCTATAGTAAAAATCGGACTTTTTGCCTTCCGTCCCACGTTGAACAAGCTTACAGAAAGACCACCCTCTTTTTCTATATCGGCCTTAACTGCCCAAAAATTAAGGATAAATTGATATATGTTGACTTGTTTTCTCAATCCAGTAGAATGGATGCTAAAAGAGCCTGGTGAAAAAAGCCGAATCCGTTCAATATATAATGTTAGATATGAATTGACAGAAGCACCATACTGATTTGGAGGTTATCATGCCATTGCCGGACTGGGATATGATTGGATGGAAAGAGGTTCTTCAGAGCCTGGACCTTGATGTGCCCCCTGTTGGAGTGAGGTTCTCGTCGAATCCACCCGAGGGTGTGCAAAGGCTGAGTGATAAGATGCGTCTTTGCGAAATGCTTAAACGGGCTCAGGAAGGGGAAACCTATTATGCGGGCCCCGAGAACCATACGTGTACCGGAGGGTCGTATATCATGGGCAAAGATCTGCCGCATGTCTATACCACAGGAGAGTATGTGGAAGGGATGCAATTGTATGAAAGCGCCAAGGCAGGCAGACGAATATACGATTCGATTCCGAGACTCGATGCGAAAAGCGCTGTTGATTTTGTGGTCTTCTCTCCCTTAGAGAAGCTGACCTTTGCTCCGGATCTTTTGACCATACTCGGGCGGCCGGAGCAAACCGAAGTCCTGTTGAGGGCATTTAGCTACTCGACGGGAAAGGTATGGATAAGTAGATGCACTGGTGTAATAGGATGTGCATGGACATACATGTACCCTTACATCACCGGTGATCTGAATTTTGTGGTTACCGGTCTAAGCCTGGGAATGAGGGCAGCAAAGCTGTTTCCCGAAGGACTGCAGCTCATAACGATTCCATCCGATCTCTTTCCTATGATGCTCCACAGTCTGAAGAAGATGCCTTCAGTCTTGCCCTTGTTCAAGCCCGACGCAGACGATTTTCGTAAGAACCTGCTCATCAAGCTTGGACTCGATCCAAACCACTGAAAGAGCAAAAAGGTAAGCAGAAGTCCTTAAGTGAATGCTAACACCTTTAAGGAGAAATAACTATGAAAGAGATGGGAAAGGCTACTATCGATCCGGGCAAGACGGCACTGCTGCTACTACATTGGCAAAACGAACTGGTGAAACAGGGAGGCTTATTATCTCTTCCCCTTTCCAACATCCTTACCGCATCCAGAACTGTAGAGAATGTGCAGGCCGTTCTTCAAGCGAGCAGGAACAGGGGAGTATTTGTAGTGTATGTAAATGCGGGCCACAGGCCGGGCTATCCTGAGATAGCTGGTAACCCGTCGCCACTTGCGGCCAGCTTGGTAGATATGCAGGCGTTCATCAAGGGAACATGGGGTGCCGAAGTCATCGAAGAACTCAAGCCCCTGAAGGAGGAAATCGAAATCATCAATTTCTCCACAAGCGGCTTTGCCTACACCGAACTAGACCTCCTCCTTCGTAATCGCGGGATAAACACTGTGGTCCTTACAGGGTTGGCGACGAACTGGGTGGTAGAGAGCACCGCAAGGGATGCCTTTAACAGAGGTTATTTCGTCTGCACCTTGAATGACTGTTGCAGCAGCCCGAACGAAGAAGCACATGCTTATTGTCTGAAGAATACACTTCCCATGCTTGGGGCCGTCTGTGACTCGAAGTCTTACATAGAGGCGCTGGAGATGGCCTGACAGAACACAAGCATCAGTGTGTGTCAACGGGCGTAATCTGTGAGACAGAATCACGAATGCCATATTCTCATTACCACCTGGATCGATTCCACAGTGTTAGGTGCATGAGGCTTATGAGGCAGCATTGGATTGGGAAGAGGCACATAAATAGCAAATCTTCTAACCAGCCGTTGGAGCCAACCGGAAAAGCCCGGCCAAATCCTGGGCGAGTGAAACTCGTCACCGGGCTTTCCCAGCGGCTCAGCTTTTCTGTTAGGCCATACATGCGCGCACCGAGCGGTCTCGGGCGGCCAGAATGCGAGCATGTCTGAAAGGAGGTTCCAGTGCACCCATACGTACGCATCTTGCAGACCTACATGACTGCCCTGGACCATAGCGACTACTCCACGGTGAAGAGTCTGTTTGCTCCGGGCGGAAAGGTGAAGTCGCCGTTTCTCGGCGAGATGCCTGCAGACCCGTTCTTTGACCGACTCGCCGGCGCATCATCGAAGAACGTCATCACGCCGATCGACATCTTTCTCAGCAGCGCTGAGAAGAATCACGCGATCGCTTACTTTCAGTACGACTGGACGGTCCGCGACGGAACGCTTATCACTTTCAAGGTGATGGATTTATTCACGTTCGAGCAAGGTAGCGACAAGGTTACGTATCTCGACCTTATCTACGACACGCACCCCATTCGCACTTCAGCCGGCAACAAGTACGAACTTTGAGCATGCACAGTACCGGAGGTAGCTGCTTTGTGGTGCGGCCTAACCAGTGGAATTGAGCTGATAGGAAAAGCCGGGAGGTTTGCGTAAAGTTCTAAGGTTCTCAACATATGGTGGCGTGCAGCTCATCCCGGCCGTTAATCTCCACATAGTAGATGAAACTTTGCATTACGAAGGGGGCAAAAAATTATCGATTTGCGGTTGAAACATTATTCTGCTGTTGGTGACATATGGGGTAATTATTCCCTCTATTTAAGATTAAAAGGGCGAAAGAGAATGCAGGGCCAGTAAGGCACTGCATTTTTTCTTGTGAATCTTTTTTCACTCTGCTAATATTGGGTTATGAGGAAGCTGACGTTGAGGCTCCTCCTCTCCTTGGTTATTTTCCTATTACCATCTGCCTTCTTCTCCTCTCAAGCCGCCGATTTCCAAATCACCTGGGTCAAAACAGTTGTTGCCAGTGACACCTTCACGGGGAAGGTGGTTGGAGTATCTGACGGCGACACCATCATGGTTATGCGTGGAGGAAAAGCCTTAGAAGTCCACCTCCACGGGATAGATTCTCCTGTGAAGAAGCAAGTCTTTGGCACACGAGCCAAGCAATTCACATAAGATCTGGCATTTGGCAAGGAGGTTACAGTCCACATCCAAACTACAGACAGATATGGTCGCATTTGCTATAATTTTGAGATATATTCTTTTTCATTTTTAAATGCCCCTCTATTGAATTTTGGATTGTTTGAATACTCTCTTTTTACAATAGATTGAGGCATTTTTATTTATAAATTTTATACGCTAACGCATTTATTGGGTTCAATAAAAAAATTATGAGAAAACAGGATTTAATAGAAATAACCATTGCTACAATACTATCTAGCCTTATAGGAGTTGTTGTCAAATATATTGATGCAACACCTGGTTTTATTAGTTGGGGAAGGGCTTTTTCAACGGCAATCGCTATGATGTTTTTCCTGATTTTATTTGATAGAAAGTCTTTTCTTGTACCATCAAGAAAAGATTTTTTAATGATTTGTCTACAAGGTATCTTAATGTGTGGCAATTGGTATTTTTATATTATTGCTATAAAAATATCTACAGTGGCTATTGCTGTTGTCTCTATGTTTACGTTTCCACTGATTACTGCTCTCATTGAACCTTTCGCTTTTAAAGAAAAAATGAAATATACCTATCTTCTAGCTGGTTTATTTGCTATTATTGGAGTGTTTTTTATAGTACCAAAATTTAGTTTTGCGGATCGAATTACTTTAGGTGTAGTTTTTGGTGTGCTTTCTGCTTTTTCATTTTCTTTTCGTTCTATATTAAGTAGAAAGGTGGCAAAAAAATATAATGCCAATACAATTTTGATTTATCAATATTTGATTGCTACTTTGATATTTTTTCAATTTTTTATCTTTGAATATGAACTACTAACCATTCAGTCATATGTTTATCTACTATCTTTAGGTATGATTTTGACGACATTTCCCCAACTCATTTTTATTCGTGCTTTTCGTCGATTAACAGCTGCTAGAGTTAGTATTTTTATGTCTCTACAGCCAGTATATGCCGTTTTATTAGCCTATATCATCCTTCATGAAATTCCATCACTAAGGACTATCCTTGGTGGTGTTATTATTACATCTTCTGTATTCCTATCTACGGTAATAAAATATGATGGTGTCTATGAATTTACATAATTAATACTGCCGTTTTTTTGTTTAATCCAAGATTAGTTACCTTAACCTAATGACCGATTCTATTGATTAGCATTTGAAATATTGACTCTACCGAGATTCGGCAAATCTTCCTGCTTCAGTTAGAATAAGTCACACTACCATATCCGGTCATAAAAATAACACATCTTTAAAATTGTGGGAAAGTAAGAGATATTCAGAGCAATTCTAAGAATGGTGGTTACACCGAGGAGCCTTTATTTAAATGGGGGGTAACGAAATCTACCCGGGGGACACTAACCATAAAAGAGCAATTCAGCTACGTTGAGCTGATATTCATTGGGATCTAGGGGTTTAGCAATGGTATTTCTATATTTTCCCGTCTCTTTCCCTTTCTCCGCCAAATCGATTACTCCCCTTCCCTTGTACTCCCCATCCTGAAAATGGATCCGAAATACCTTCGGCCGATCCATCAACTCCAATTCCCTGTTAGGGGCCACCACAATGCCCATTTCCCCATTTTCAAGGATCACCAGGGTACCAATGGGATAAAAGCCGATCACATTTACGAACAGCTTCACCAAAGTCGGATCGAAATCCTTGCCGCTTCGATCCACTAGGAGGGCCATGGCCCGATCGGAAAAGACGGGGAAAAGCTGATAGGATGGAGATCGTACGAAATTATCGTAAAAATCACCAATTGCGATTATCTTTCCGAACAGCGTAAGTTCCCTCTTGGCGGCCAACTGAGGATAACCCGTCCTATCCTCTTTGATGTGGTGTTCAAAGGCCGTCTCAATCATCCTCGCCGTGGTTTCGCTCCAACCATTTGCCTGAGCAATGGTCTCCACGCCATACACCGGATGTTTTTGAATAACCTCCCACTCCTTGGCACTCAGTTTTCCAGACTTGCTCAGGATCGATTGGGGAATCCTGATCTTCCCAATGTCATGGAAGAGACCTGCGATACCCAGTTGAACAAGGCTCTTCTTAGGGAGTCCCAACTGGCATCCCAAAGCGATGGAATAGACGGCCACGTTCACGGAATGATTGTACAGGTACTGGCCGTAATCCTTGATCATGGCCAAGCCTAAAAGGATAAACTCATCTTCCATAAAAAAGGCCACCATCTGTTGCATCAGCCTTTTAGCCTTCCTCATGTTGAGTGCCCTCCCCTCTGCCACATCTTCCATGATTTCCCGTACGATCCCAATGGTCCCAAAATAGAGTTCCCCGGCATAACGTCTTCTCTCGGACATTTGGGGGAGAACATCCTTCTTTAACTCAAGCCCACCCACTCTTATAGAGTCAATCTTCCGAGCGGTGAGTCCCTTCATCAGGATTAGGGAGTTCTTTTCACCCTCCTCCTTCAACGCCGCCAGGAGAACGATAAACTCCTTCAATTCCCGTTCATCCAAGGGATTATGGATCTCGATCTTCCCGATTCGACGTCCCTTGAGGTCCTTCATGAACGATTTGAAAACGCCATAATCCCCCGATTTTCCTCGAATTTTCCGGTTGTTCAAGATGAAGCCTTCTTCAACAATCTCCAAGGTAATCTTCCCCTCGGAAAGGATGAAGGGATTGATTACGTGCAGACAGTGAGAGATGGGTTGATCCAGGGCTACGATATCGTCACCATGAATCAGGGCTGCCTTCATGAGGCTATAAAGGCACCTGATACATTGGCTGCCTAGTTGCCCCTTCTCCATAACCTGCGGTGGAGATTTTGCCCATTCGGGTGTGATGAACCGAACTTCTTCCTTCTTCTCATCCACCGTGGTAATCCCCTATGACAGTTCCATCAGTGCCCGGCTACACGCTTCACGCAGAGGTTCTTCCCCAGATTCCAAACCCATCTCGAGCACCTCCCTCGCCCCCTGTGTCCCGATCCTAACCAAGGTTTCGATAGCACAGGCACGGATCTCGTCGGCCTTAGTTCGACCAAACCATTTCCTCCTCTGCAGGAGTGAATACAACAGGGGAATGGAATGGTCCGATCGAATCATTCCAATCGCCTTAAAATAGGCCTTGATCTCCCGCATTTCCTTTTTATAGAAATCTTTGGATAGCATCTTTTCCGTAAGGGGAACCAAGGCCTCCGTCCCCATCCTTCCCAGGTTGAGTGTTGCGATTCCCCGAATTTTGATATCTGGATCTTCCAGGGAGCGAATCACGTACTGCATCGCCCTGGATCCCCCGATGAGTCCCAACGCCTGAAGGGCCTCTCTTCTCACTCGCATGTCCTCATGTTGAAGGGCTTTACCAATATATGGAATGGCTTCCTTTTTCCCAATTCGCCCGAGTATATAGACGATATTCCGAACCAGATACCATCTCTTATCCTTAAGAAACGGGGCCATCAGCTCGAGGCTATCCTTGCCCACCTTCGAGAGGGCATCACAGATGACCCTTCTCGGTTTTGAACTGCTGAGATTGCCCAACAATGCGCAAAGATGCGGGATGGAATTTCGTTGAAGGAGGAGGAAATAGTCCAAAGCACCCTTAATATCCGAAAATTCATTCCTTTTTAATCTATTTCCGATGATCGTAATTCTCGGCGATTCGCCCGCCTCGATGATCGCCTTCTTGATAAGATTGCTTTGCCAATCCTGAAGATTGTGGGAATTCAGAAAGATATAGAGCCGCTTCAGTATCTGGCTGGCCTCCGCAAAGTTCCCTCTACCCAAGAGCGATTCGATAACTCCATCTAAAAAGGAGACGATGGCACCAAAACCCTTGGGCTCATTTTCCAGGGGCATAAGCTCGAATAGTGTCCCGATGGCATGAAAACAGAATCCGGGGTGAATCTCGGCATCGAGGCTCTCTTTTAAGACCTTCACTTCTTCGGGTTGAACCCGCAACTGATCCTTTGGAACTTCCAAACCATCCCCCTCTAGCCGTTGGTGGGGAAAATCCGGGGCCAGTCCATGCTCACTGATTAATGCCATTCGCTGATAATTCGGTAAAGGTGCAGTGTTCAATGCCTTGCGGAAGTCCTCCACACTCTCCGGAAATTCGATGGGAGATTCACCCAGGTGATATTGGTCTACTACATACTGGATATGTTGGAAATCACATTCCCACATAAGGGTGATAAGATCATCCTCCAAGGCATTGAGCGTATCGGTTTTCGAGATAACGGCCATGAAGTCCAGTACTTCCCACTCTTGCAATCCCCTCTCAAATCGTATCTGCTCGAGGCCTTCCCGGTATAGGCGAAACGCCAGGCTGCTTTTTGCCTCGGTATTCTCATAAACGATCTCGTCCTTATAATAGATTTCGTACTCCCCGATATCCCAAATAAGACAATCGATCTTTTCGAGGAAAAAACGAAATTTATCCATCAATTGGTCTTGTAATGTCCTCAGGGTAGATTCATCCGGAGGGTAAGTCTGATAAGCACTTACGGTTTTGACAAAGTGATTGGTCAAATCTTCGACCCAAACGCGTTCGTCTTCCCGTCGGAATGCGCTCGGATCCCCGGGCGTGCCCACCCTTTCTTCTTCCCTTTCCTCCACCATATGAACACCAAAACTGAAGGTCTCAGTACTTGTTATAATGTATTTTATGAGGGAATTTGTCAACCTCTGTCTTTAATTTCCTCAATTTTTCCCATTAGTTATCAAACCCTCATTGAAAAAATGATGCTAAAATGATACAAGGATGGAAGATTGAAAAGGATATTCCCCAGAATGGAGGCTCAATGGACAAGGATGACTCCGGACAAGGGATCCTCTATATCGTTTCAACTCCCATAGGTAATCTGGACGATATTACCCTGAGAGCCCTCAAGATCCTGGAGCATGTTGATCTCATCGCCGCGGAGGATACGCGAAGGACAAGGAGGCTCCTTTCCCGCTTTGATATTCACACTCCATTAGTCAGTTATTTCGAGCACAATGAGTTGAAGAGACTGGACAAGCTCTTATCCCATCTGAAAAAGGGAAAGGAGCTCGCCCTCGTATCCGATGCGGGAACCCCCGGGATATCGGACCCAGGATATCGACTCATCAAGCAGGCCATTGAAAGGGAAATCCCCGTTATTCCCATTCCGGGTCCATCAGCTGTTATCGCTGCTCTGAGCGTTTCGGGTTTGCCCACGGATAGTTTTACCTTCACCGGTTTTCTTCCCAAAAAAGGGGGAAAGCGGAGGAAACTCCTGGACAAGTTGCGGGATTCGGATGGGACATCGATTCTCTACGAATCCCCCCATCGGCTCATGGTGACGATGGAGGACCTCCTGGATGTCTGTGGAGATCGACAAATCGTAGTCACCCGTGAGTTGACCAAGGCATTCGAAGAAGTGATCCGAGGCAGGATAAGCGAGGTCATCGACACCCTTAAGGGCAGGAGGATCAAGGGCGAGATTACCATCATTCTGGCCGGTAAGGGAAGAGGGGGATAGGCAGATCCGAAAAGCCAAGCGCCTCAATCCATCGATTCCCTGAAAAACTCATTTCCTCCGATTCGTGGCGAAAAAGGATATCGCCCGAAACTACGGAATTGAATGTGAAATGAGGAGCACTGGACGCTTCATGATCGGATGAATATCCCATGAAATTTAATCTCCCATTTCAGCAACGGAAACCCTTCGACGTGGTGGGCCTCGGTCTCAATGCCGTCGATTTCCTCTGTATCATTCCACAATTTCCCGCCTTTGACACCAAAACTGAAATAGTGTTTTACGAAAAACAGGGCGGGGGACAGATAGCCACTGCCATGGTTGCTTGCTCAAAATGGGGTTTAAGGACGAAGTATATTGGCAAGGTTGGAGGAAACGATCTGGGGATCTTCTCCTTGAAAAGCATAAGGGAAACCGGGGTTGATGTCTCGAGCGTGACCGTTGAAAAGGACGCCACGAACCAATTTGCCTTCATCCTTATCGAAGAAAAATCAGGAGAAAGGACCATCATATGGCATAGGGATAAAAAGCTCCTCTATAGGGAAGGCCAGCTTTCCAAGGAAGATGTATGCAAGGGGAAAATCCTCCATGTAGATGGACACGATATCGAGGCCACGATAAAAGCCATTACATGGGCTCGGGAGGAGGGTATTTTTACAGTCATCGATATTGATAAGATTGAGGAAAAAACCCAGGAGCTCATCCGGGATGTAGACTTTCTCATCACCTCTTCTTCCTTTGGGCCGAAATTGACAGGCATCGAGGACAGGGAGAAAGCCCTTTTGGCTTTGAAGAGGTATAACAAAGGATTTCTCTGTGCCACCCTGGGGAAGGAGGGGGCCATGGCGGTGGTAGGGGATCGAATTGTCTATTCAAAGGGGTTTGAAGTAGAGGCGGTGGATACAACAGGGGCAGGAGACGTCTTTCACGCCGGCTTTATCTATGGGCTCATAAGAAACTGGGACGTGGCAAAAATTCTCCGATTCGCCAATGCGGTAGCAGCACTGAAGTGCACTCGAATAGGGGGAAGGTCGGTTCCCACGCTGGACGAGGTGGATTCATTCCTCAGTGATCCTGCGAACAAACCAGGCTAGAAATTTTCATTGTGAAGGTTAATATCTATGTGAAGGGGCTAATGTCGATGTGGGGGTGAATATGGAAGATGTTAAGGGATATAGAGGACTCGAAAAGAGGACACATCCTCGATTTCAGATAACAATTCCCGCTTTTCTCAGACTTTCCGTAATGAAAGAAGGGAATCCCACCATGCTGGAATTGGAAAGCGAGACCATTGACATCTCACTGGAGGGGGTAAAGCTCTTAATTCCTGACGAAGCTGAGGTCGTTTCCTCCATTGAAGATGCAAAATAAGGGCGAGGGGTGGATGTCGGGGTCGAAATCGCTACGGAGAAAAAGAGGATTAAGGCCGTTGGAGATATCCGTTTGTTTAAACCGAGGAATCAGGGCAGGTAGCTGTTGGTATACATTTGAAAGGGATGGGGAGAGAAGATAGGGGGATATGGGAGGAGTTTGTCAAATCCATTACCTTGGGTCTCTAAGGACTTTCCGCTCAGAGAGTGCCAAATTGGATAATGCATGTAACTTCACCAGGCAATCCTAAAAGCTCCAGCAGCCGTTAGAGTTGACAAATAGGAGTAGAGTTGACAAATGGTGATAAATTGAAGAAAATGTATAATTATATTATCCTCATAAGACAGAGAGGATGTTTCCAGAATAGTTAGAGGTATCATGGACTCGAAAAACGAGCTAAAAATTGGGCTCATTTTTACGGGACAGGGATTTCAGCGTATCGGTATGTACAGGGATCTCTATAATGCATATCGGGAGTTCAGGGAAACCTTTGAGGAGGGCAATGGTGTTCTCAACTACAAATTGCAGGACATCTGCTTCAAACAGACCTTTATGACCCGCATTGAGACGAAGCTGGAGCACATTTCTGAGAAAGCGGGAAGTTTCTTCGAGGAGATCATCAAGGTTCCCAAGATCCATCAGACCATCTTCACACAGCCCATCATCTGTGCCGGGGATATCGGCTGTTTCAGGGTACTGCTGAAGGAAGTCCCGGGACTAGACTACCACGTCATTGCCGGCCATAGTTTGGGCGAATATCCCGCATTAATCGCAGCCGGTGCTTTGAGCTTTAAGGATGGGATGAAAGTGGTCAAGAAGAGGGGCGAGTACATGCATGAGGCCTCTAAGAACATAGACTCCGGGTTGTTGGCCATTATAAGCAAACAGGGAAAGATTCCCAAGAGCTATATCGAAAGGATATGCAGCAAATATTACGTCAATCTTGCCTTGCACAACTCGGATTCGGTTTACGTCGTCGGAGGTTTGAATTACAACTTAAGGAAAATGGCTGAGGAGGTCAGACGAAAGAAACGATTTACTCCCCTCCCAGTCCAGGTGAGCGGGGCGTTCCATACCTACCTGATGCAGCCCGCCGCCGAAAAACTCAAAAAGGACCTTGAGCATTTTCATTTCAAGCCAACCCACACCCCTATTCTTGCCAATACAACCTCCGATGCCATATCCGACCCTAAACACATCAAGGCCGAGGCATATCGACAGTTAACCCGAACGGTAATCTGGAGGGATATCCTGTGGAAGATGTATGAATCGGGAATTAACCTCATTATCGAATTGGGTTTGGGATCCACTCAGAGTGGAAATGAATCGGCCTTGAGCAAATATACCAAACAGACATATCCCTCCGATCAACTGCCAGAAATCTTAACCATCGAGGACAAATCCTCCCTTGATAAGACCAAAAAGCGGCTGAAAGATCTGGGATTTTAACCCATTCGCCCGGTATTAACCCATTCGCCCCGTATTAACCCATTCGTCTCCTCTATTCAAAGAACGCTTTACGATTTGGGGACATTGTTACCTCTGGTGCATATCTCCTTCGCCCGGTCCACTCCATCATACTTTGCATCTCTCTATGCCTTATATGCCTTGACTCCTTCATAGTCCTTTGGGTTAGAGGGGACCCTTTGGGTTAGAGGTTACCCTTTGGGTTAGAGCTTGCCCTGAAAATCTGGTAACTGAAACCTTGGCATATTTCAGAATATCCTTAATCTCCTCAACACTTCCCGTACCGTTCAGTCCCTTCGTAATAAGCAATGCATGTATTGGTATTACACTCTACTCCACCCATCTGATGAGCTTCCCAGCCAACTATGAGCCGGCTGTGAGGATTCACAGAGAGCAATGTATCCTTTTTATTTTTTCACCGGTTAAAAATACGGCTCCTCGAGCCCCAATTCCTTATGCACTTGGATATAAAACTCTTCTTTCTGGTCAGTGTGGCCGGGAAGGACCCATGGCATATCCTGTAAATTGTGGAGAATATGAGGGATCTGATTGTAAGGAATCGAAATAAGCTGCCTACCTTCCGGCAATAATTTATACATTTTCATGCCATAGCACACACCGGTGGTCAAATAATTCAACTCACCGGTAATGTACGGATAATTATAGAGCCAGGCACATCCCATCACATAGGTCATCTTGCTGTTTACCATTTGTCCGGTTGTATAGCACGATGCTCTCAATATTTTTTCTGTTTGGTCGGTGGTATCGGTAGTTAATACCAAGATATCTGGGTCAAATGATAAGGTGTCCAATCTGGAAAAGGCGACACTTGCTACTGTGCCTTTCCCCAATTTTGGAATAACATCATAAATTCTCCTATTCGCCCGGGCATCTTTAAAGATTTTTAATGCTACTCCCAGTTGTCCGCTTCCAGCAAGCGGCGGAACATCATCATATCCCAATAAAAAAAGCGCTGGCTCACAGAAGTGATTTTCTGCTTCCGAATAAAAAGCCTGGCCCTGTTGGGCTTCTGTAAGCATCTGGCACCAGGCAATTCTCTTATCGAGCCTTTCGATTCCCTCTGGTTTTTTAGGAAAGAATTTAACGGCTACGGGCGCGTACGTGAAGCTGAATTTATCCAATATGGTAAAGTCTAGCTGATGTGGTTGCATTGTTAACCTCCTTTTTCCATTGATATCCCTGAGCATATAGGCCCAGTCATCACAGAAAATGTTTCTCTTTCATTACAGCGGTAGGTTACGTGATCCCGAGCACCAGAGTATTCGATGCGAAGAGGTCTTGTCATGTGCTGAAAATAGTGGAACAGCAATGTATTGTCAATAGCGGAGGTTTGATAAGTACCAACCCAACAAAGGACAAACTCATCATGGGGATTCCCCCCGGCGTAAACATACTATTCAATACATCATGTTATGGTAAGCGTGTGTTCGAGGACGGGAGGGCTAGCCAAGAGGGGAAAGGTATTTGACCTTGTAAACCCCCCTTCACTGGAGGATCTTCCCCAAATCTCGCAGGTCGTATCCGGGCAGTTGTTTTGCCCCCATTAAAAACCTCCTTGAATGGAGGAGGTTGAAGAATATCCGAACGGGCCTCAGGGTAAGACTCTCCCGTGCAACGACCAGATCGTAACGTTCGGCCGTGATGGGAAGGAATCGAAGACCCAAAAACTCAGCCACCGGTTGGATCCCCAGTCCCACATCGGCATCCCCTTTTAAAATAGCCAGTCCCACCTCCAGGTGCGTATAGACCTCATTCTCATACCCGGCGACCTTTTTTGCATCGATCCCATCTTTGGCAAGGAGGTGATCCAGCAGAACCCTCGTCCCTGATCCGCTCTCCCTGTTTATCAGCCGTATTCCCGCCTGAAGGAGGTCCGCCGTTCCACGAAAAACGGGAGACCTTTGCGCCCGAACCATCCATCCCTGGGTTCGATAGGCAAGATTAAACACGAGAGGTCGCTCTCTGGGGGGGAAATTCACCAGGTAGGGCAGATTATATTCCCCGCTCTTGGGGTGATAGAGATGTACTCCTGCCAGGTGGGCCTTCCCCTCCCTAATAGCCCTTATACCCTCCAGGCTTCCCATCGTGGCATAAAAGGTAAGGAGCTCCGGGTGTTCGGCATGGAGGATCTGAGCGAGGACTCGGCCCAACAAGAGGTCGTCGCTCCCCGCAATGAATAATGCGGTTTCAGCCTTCGACTCGGAACGGGGAGGAATTGATCGTATCCTCTCGAGGGAATGGGATTCGATCCAATCCCGCAGTTGAGATCGAGAAAAGGTCCACTTACCCGTTATTCGCGCGCCGGGAAGCCTCCCCTCCCTCACCAGTCGATAGATGATCTTTTCGTTAAGGTTGAGGTATTCAGCCGCTTCCTTTGCCGTCAACATCTCTTTTTCCATGGAGTCCCCCACTAACTCCCCTCAGAGGAGATGTGTCGAGGTTGTCTTGAAAGTCACGTATACCCGTGAGCCCACATTCAATCCCAACCTCCGGAAGGAATGTTCCGTGATTTGTACCCTGAAGGTCTCCCCCGCATTGACCACCAAGTCTACCCTCCCCTTCTGACCAACTACCTGGGTGATGGTCCCCCAGTATCGATTCCTCGCGCTAGAGGCGAAGGGCTCCATGGAAACGATGATATCCTCCGGGTCTATGGAGATCTGAGGGGATCCAGAGGAGGAGAACTCCTGCGGGATACAAATCCGGATCTTTCCCGTATCGAAATAGGGGCCGTCCGGAGAGGTTTTTATGGTACCACTAAAAAGATTATGCATGGTGGCAGCTACCAATCGCCCCTCAAAGAGGGGAAAGACATGATGGGCGAACCGATATGCCTGCGAAAGGTTATGCGTAGTGAGAACAATAGTTGTTCCACGATCCCGGTTGATGGCCGCAACGACTTCCTCAACCTGGCCGATATGTCTGAGGTCCACGTTTGCCGTGGGCTCATCGAGAAACAGGATCTTCGGATCGATGACCAAGGCCCTTGCAATGGCGACCAGCTGGGCCTCCCCTCCCGAAAGCTCCCTTGCCCTCCTCTTTGCCAAACCCCGCAGGCCTACCCGCTGGAGGGTATCCTCAACGATTGCGGCCCGATTTTTCCCGGAAATCCCCCTTGCCCTCAGGCCGTAGGCGATATTCCCCTCCACCGTGGTGTTAAAGAGATAAGGGGTTTGGAGGGTCATGGCCATAGATCTCTGGATCTCCAGCCGACTGTTGTTTTCGTATGGGATGGGTTTCCCCTCGAATAAGAGCTGCCCCGTGGTTGGCTGGATGAGAAGGTTCATGATAGAGAGAAGCGTTGTCTTTCCG
>Ga0209636_10003910_pt1 | contig 15224 bp, 11 predicted proteins | sample DeeMarSWOR152_54_FD_187464 | JGI IMG/M metagenome (GOLD analysis project Ga0209636, IMG submission 187464) | Marine sediment microbial communities from White Oak River estuary, North Carolina - WOR-1-52-54 (SPAdes) (version 2) | ecosystem: Environmental > Aquatic > Marine > Intertidal zone >...
AGTGGAGCCGGATGGGACTTCTGATCACCGAAGAATTTGGGCCCCGGGTTCGGCTATGCAAAGTGTTTACCGATCTTCCCCTCCGGTCCGATTCCTACCGTCCCTTCGGGGTGGTGGAATTCTGCAAAACCTGTAAAAAGTGTGCCACCGATTGTCCCTCCCAGGCCATTTCTTCTGGAGAAATGACTACGGAGGGGATCAACATGTGCAACCAATCCGGCGTCCTGAAGTGGTATGTAAACGCAGAAAAGTGCTACGCCTTCTGGGCGAAAAACCGGATGGACTGCACTAACTGCATCCGAGTGTGTCCCTTCAACAAGGCGCCAGGGATGATTCATGATGTCATCCGAGCTGTGATCAAGAAGACGAGCCTTTTCAATCGGTATTTTGTCTGGATGGACGGGGTCATGGGATACGACAAACCCTTACCCGCTGAAAAGTTCTGGGAATCCCATTGATCAAGGGATGTCGGTCAACCCCTGGTCTCCTCAGACTTCGCCACTCAATCCTTTCTACAACTGATATTGTCTTACTGAAGTCCAACTCGACTATGTACCCCAACAATGGCGAGAATAATAATGCCATTTAGCATTATCTGCCACTCTACCCCCAAACCAGCCATGCTTAAGATGCTAAATAAGACCGCTAGGACAAGTACCCCCAGGAATGTCCGTCCGACGCCTCCCCTTCCCCCAGAGAACAAGGTTCCTCCGATGATAACAGCTGCGATGGACTGTAGCATAATGTTTGCTCCAACCCCCGCCCCACTCTGAAACGTTGGATAGGGGGTTCTAGCCCAACCAAGGTAGAGAAGACCGGCCAGAGCGGCAAGTGTTCCACTCATCATGTAGACAAGAACCTGAACCCTCCAAATCCTGATTCCTGAACAATAACAAGCAGAAAGGTTACTTCCCAACGCACGAACCTTCCACCCAAACGCCGTCATTCTCAGAATAATGTAGAACAGCACTGTGAGTAACAGCCAGACTAGTGTTATGATCGGAAAACCAGAAACCCTTCCCGTGCTTAGCCGGATAAGCTCAGGAGCGGCTCTCCCCCGTCCACCGCCACCCGTTGTGACATACAAAGTTCCTGTCAGGATAATCATCATCGCTAGGGTCATAACAACATGGGGTATCTTAAGCCTTGAAATGCCGAGTCCATTAACCAATCCGATTAACCCGCCAACAAGAATACAGACAATCGCAGGGACCAGAAACTCCCCCTTGACCATAAGAAGAGCTCCGACCATAACGGTAATCCAATAGGTTGAACCAATGGAGAGATCGATACCACCCGACAGAATCACGACTGTCTGAGCCAGGGCGAGTATGCCAAGCATCGTATTGCAGTACAGAACCATCTTGAAGTGACGGAACGTCAAGAAGCCCGGCGTAAGAAAACCGGCAATCGCCATGATGACGACAAGTGCTAGGACAAGGATCAAGGGTTGAACATCGATTAGTTGAAACCTCCCAATCCGGTTCATCTACGTTCTCTCCCTCCTAACGAAGAACAGTTGTAGGCCCGCCACTCCTGCTAGCAATAATCCCTTGACGATGAAGTGATACCAGATAGTTATGCCGAGAAACTGGAGGATGTGCCCAATTGAAGCGATGATCAGAGCAGAGGCGATGGTGCCCTTGTAGCCACCTACTCCGCCTGTTACGAGAGTGCCTCCCATGAACACGGCTGTAAATGAATCGAAAAGATAGGGAGCACCCACCTCTGCGTTTCCGCTTCCAATCCTTGCAGAGACAAAAAGTCCGGCACAAGCAGACGAGACGGCGCTAACAACAAAGACTTTAATCCTGGTTCGATCGACATCTACACCGGACATCTTGGCACTTTCGGGGTCTCCCCCTACCGCATAGATCTCTCGACCAAGTTTTCTCTTCTGAAGGACGAGTATCCCCACGATGGCAGCCAAAAGAAGTATCAGAACCGGTATCAAGGGAAACTCACCGACTTGATAGAGCAAGGCCCTCTTGAAGTTGACCGGTATAAAGCCCCCCGGACTTGGCCGAATAAGCAAGGTCACACCGTTAAGGAAGAACATCATCCCGAGTGTCATGATGAATGAATCTATTTTCAATTTGCTGACGCCCAAACCATTGATCACTCCAATTGCACAAGAGACAAGAAGGATTAATCCTATTGACGGGCCTATGCCCCAGTGCATGGTCACCGACGCTATCGCCGTTGCTAAGCTTGCAACCACACCCACGGAAAGATCAAAACCACGGCTCAAAACGACAAATGTCTGACCAAGGCCAACTAAGGCTATGGGAACTGCGCTGACGAAAATGATTGAAAAGGTCGACATTGTCCGAAAGAAGGGTGACACAGTACATGAAACGATCCAAAAGGCAACCAAGACGATGTATATGTACCAATCAAATACGATCTTTTTCAGCCTATCATTCGCCATCTCTCTTATCTCGCTACCCGTAATATGAATCCAATAATTCGGCTTCGTCCATGACTTCTTGAGAGAACTCCTTGACGATTTCTCCCTCTCGCATCACCAAGAGCCGATCAGGCAGGTTCACGACCTCTTCTAGGTCTGTCAGCACGGCGAGGGTAGGTATTCCTTCATCTGAAAGTCCTCTCAGAAGATGATATATTTCCGCTTTTGCCCCGACATCGAGGCCCATCGTCGGTTGGTCCACGAGAAGGACCTTCGGCCGAGCAAGGAGATACTTACCTAAGACCACCTTCTGCCTGTTTCCCCCGCTGAGATTCCTCACGATCTGCGCCAGAGAAGGTGTCTCGATTCTAAGCCTCGAAACCATTCTTTCGACAGCCTCTTTGTCTTCACTTCTTCTTATGAATCCAAACTGGGTCCTATCCGTTATGCTTGCCACGGAGATGTTTAACCAGACATCATGGGTTAACCAGAGCTCCTCATCGTCCCTTTTATCAGAGATATAAAAAATACCATTCTCTATTGCGTCTGTAGGACTCTTTATCTTCGGACTCTCCCCGAGAATCTGGATGTCTCCATCCTCCTCGGGAAGGAGTCCCGCAATTGTCCGGAGGAGTCTACTCTGCCCCTGTCCTCTCAGGCCAGCCAATGCAACAATCTCTCCCTGGCGAACCTCCAAACTCACGTTCTTCAACCATTTGCTTCTAACATTTCTCAGAGAAAGGGCCACTTCACCCTTCGACTTCAAACCTGTCTTTTCTGGAAAGCTGAGTCCCCTTTCCGTGCCCGTCATCATTCCAATCACCGTTTTCCTTATTGAAAGGGGATCTTCCTGTGAGTCATTAAGAATGATTCCCTCGAGGTTTCCGTCTCTAAGGACGATGATCTCATCGCATACCTTGAATACCTCTTCCAATCGATGAGAGATGAAAATAAGCGTCTTCCCCTTCTTTTTGAGGTTTCTCATCACTTCGAACACATCATTCACGACACTGCTTTCCAGAGGGGCAGTCATCTCGTCTAGAATCAGAATCTCGGGCCTACGGGAGAGGGCCTTGGCAAGTTCAATGAGACTCTTTTCATCTTCGCTGAATTCGCTGGCAGGCAGAGCAACATCAATATCCAGGCCCACTTCGCGCAGGGCTCTTTTCGCCTCGTTCTGCAACCTTCCCTGATCGATGAGTCCTTTTTTGTAGAATTCGTTCAACTTATCGAGAAAAATGTTCTCGGCAACGCTTAGCTGCGGGATGAGGGCGTGTTCTTGAAACACAGTGTCCATCTTATACGTGTATCGCGCCTGAGAAGGCTCCTTAATGCGGGCTTTCTCTCCACCTATGTAGATTTCTCCTCCATCGGACTGGTGTATGCCCATTAAGATCTTTACCAAGGTTGACTTCCCAGCACCGTTCTCTCCTACCAGACCATAAATCTTGCCTTTCTCCAATGAAAAGGTGACCCTTTTCAATACCTGCACACCAGGGAAGTTCTTGCTCAACGATTCTATTTTTATCATCTCGGTCATGGGATGAGGCACTCCTTCTCCCTTTGTTCGCCACCATGATAACCGATGACAAAAATCAAGAAGGGGCGTGTCGGTGAATCTGTCGAATTCTCCGCACGCTTTTCCCCTTGCAGTCGCTATTCAAAACCTCGGCGCTTCCGGTATTCCTACCCGTCCATCAGGGATTCCATCTACGATGCAGGGCTGTGCCTTCATAGGGAGGTAGACTCGATTCAAGGCTTCCGACGGTCAAAGATTGACCAGGGTGAGAACAAGCTTGAAGTTCTTGCCGTGAGGCCCACAGCCCTTGAACTAGAAGGACGTGTGCAAGTACCACTGCGGTTGCATTTTTCAAAGCCTTCCAACTTCCAGGAGGTGTTATCCCTTCCTTTTGCCCCATGCTAGCCGAAAGGGATAACACCTCTTTTTCTAGTCCGAGGAGATACTCTCATGCCATCAGAGAAAATCGGTCGGCCCCAAGACTGGAAACCTACTTGATGATCTCATTTAGCACCTTGTCCGACAAAGGCGTAAAGACGAATATTCCTTCCGGTGCGTCTGGACGAACGTAGTCTTTGAATTTCTCCGAGGGAATTCCCGGCGTAGGGTAGAAATAAATCTTTGGAACAGGATATCCCTGAAGGAGCATCTCCATCATAACCACCGAGATGGCGCTACATATCGACGGGTGGCATGACGCAAAGGCTTTGATGTTGTGTTCGATGCACTTCTGCATGAATCCATTCTGATCCTCTGAAGCGTGGGGATACTTGCTTGGGTCCATACCGAGCTCGAGCATGGCGTCGGTTATGGCATTGGACATCTGTCCACCCACAGAGTAGATCGCGTCAAATTGAGGATGCGCCGCCACCATGTCAATAAACTTCTTCTTTGCCTTGTCGTACGACCAGTCTGCATATTCGATGGCTGCGATTTTTATGTCCGGGTATTTTTCGAGAACCGATAATCCTCCACCACTACGGCCGATGTCGATTGGGTAGCCCTTCAGCCCTCGGAAAAAGAGGATCTTCCCCTTATATCCTAACTCTTTTGCTAGCCACTCGGCGCTGAGAGTCCCAAATGTCCAGGGGTCGTTTCCGATGTAACAGTTGTACTTTGTTGTGTTGGCCGCGTCATTGAACAGTATGATTGGGCACCCAGCATCGTAGATTTCATCAATCGTGTCCACGAGAGCCATTGGATCCAAAGGATCGACGATGATGCCGTCGAGCTTCCCAGCCTTGAACATGGTAAACATGTCCCTAAGGTTTGAGATTTCGGTGTCTACGGATCCGGCACTATCCATGTGCACATATTCCGTGATCAAAGGTGATCTTTCCACTTCTCGCGTGAATTCTCGAATGTTAACCTCTTGCCACGGGTTACCTCTCCAGCTGGTTATGAAGCCAATCTTGTAGGGAGGATCTTTTTTGTATTGTCCAATTATCGGCGCGTTGTTCCACCAATCCAGCCACGCATGCTTCTTCAAGAACACGTCAAAAGCAGTATCCTTGTCCAATTCATACTTAGTCTCCTGACATACCCCTTGTGGCGTACCGAGGCAGGTCACAAGACCAACCATGAAGACAGCAGTGAGTACAATAGCGTAGATCCTTTGAAAACCTCTCCCATTCATTTTCTCTCCCTCCTTCACATTGTTTTTGTTAGCTTTGCTTAATAAGAGTCTCAAGGACCCATTGGGTGCTTTCGACCCACCCTAGAACTTCTTCATATCCACATAGAACCACCTCCTTTATTGGGGCATATTCTTCAGATCATCCCCGGAAGGGTGACGCTGAACCGAAAGTGACCAGTAAGTTACTTGTTTTTTCATCTTGAGTTCACGCTTCCTCCTCCGTGGCCATCTCGGCAAGAGCCTCGTTGATCGAGGCTAGGGATGCATAGGCTCTGTTAAAGAGTGAGAACTGTCGATCATAGACCCCGTGCATTTCTTCATTGGGAGGCGTAATCTCCCTTACTTTTATGAACTGCTTGGCCGCTTTCTCAAAGCTCTGAAAAACCCCCAAGGTAACCCCTGCGGTAATGGCAGCTCCCAGAGAGTTGGCCTCTTGCTGAGCAGAGAGGGTAGCAATCTTCTTGTTTAGAATGCTGGCCTCTATATCCCTCCATAAAGCGCTCTTGGACCCCCCTCCGATCATGCGGATTTCCTGGAAGGACGCACCGAGCTGTTTCTCCAGAGCTTCACATAGCAAACGGATGTTAAATGTAATTCCCTCAAGGGCTGCTCGGAGAACATCACTTCTCTTGTGGGCCAGTGTGAGGCCGAGTAGTGCGCCGCGTGCCTTCAAATCATTGTGAGGGGCTCCCCCCGGACGCAAGTTCGGAAGGAAGATAAGTCCATTTGCCCCAGGCACGGAGGTTGACGCCTCTTGGTTCATCCAATCAAAGGCACTTTGGCCAAAGCGCTCTGCGCTGGCACCTTCGAGCCAACAGATCTGATCTCGGATCCAGGCATAAACCACCCCTGCCGAGAAGGTTGCCAGCTGAACAACATACATATTTGGGACCACATGGCAGAGGGTGAAAGGTCTCATCCTGTCATCGAAAACGGGCCGGGATGAGGCCACAGCTAACCAAGAGGCCGAGCCGATATAGTTGTATACAGAACCCTCTTCTATGACTCCGGCTCCCAACGCAGCGCACGCTACATCACCGCCTCCTAGGATTACAGGGGTCCCCTCCTTCAGTCCTGTTGCCTGACTGACCTGTTTTTGTACCGTGCCTACACAGGTGTTTGACGGGAGGATCTCATCAGGCAGTTTTGTGTCATCGACTCCCACTTCAGCCAACAGGTCCTTTGCCCAAGCTTTCTGCTGGAGATCCAAGAGACCGGTATTCGAAGCATCGGAAAAGTCAGTGACAAAACGACCTGTGAGACGATGCATTAAAAGGTCCTTCGTCCCGAGAAACTTGTATGTCCGATTGTAGGTCTCCGGATCGTTCTCCTTTAACCAGAGTATCTTGGCGATCGGGTAAAGGGCTATCTCCATTCCACCCCCGGTTCGATGATAGAAATTCTCCCAACCGACCCTTTCTTTGATGAATTCGGCTTGTGTTAGACTCCGGTGGTCTGCCCAGAGGAACACCCTCTCCTGCAGGACTTCACCCTCACGGTCTACGGGAATCCCCGCCATCATATGACCACTGAAAGAAAGACCGAGAATCCGTGAGGGCTCCACCTTCGCAGAGGTAATCACATTCTTTGTTGAAATGACAAACGCCTCCCACCAGTCATCTGGATTCTGCTCGACCCAGCCTGGACGAGGATAGACCGTCTCGTAGGGATGGTAGTAACTGCCTACAAGGTCCCCCGACAGGTCATAAAGAGAGGCCTTATTCCCGGTTGTCCCCAGATCATGGGCAAGAATTAGATCCCCCATAGACATCCCTCCTTTACCGAGCAGGATTTCTTTTCAGCCGTCTGCCTTTTCCCACACGACAGCTCACCCTGGTCTTGAGGACCGATCCCTCGCGCAGATAGGTTCTCAGGTAGTCCACCGGCTTATTTCCCTGGGTAAACGAAATACCGGTGATCATCAAGGCAGGAGAGAAGGGCTGGATCTCAAGGAGCTTCGCAATTTCGTGTTCCGTCACCTGAACGGCAACCGTGATCCGCTCGGACGACACGATGGGACGGTTGTATCTCTCCGCTAGGGTGGCATAGAGGCTATCTCGAACAAAACGCTTCTGGGCAATATTTGGAAACCTCTCTGCCGAGAGTTGGGAATCGCACACCATAAGGGGGCGATCGTACACGAACCTTAGCCGTCTCATTAGAGCAGTTGGGGCCCCCGGTTCCAAATCAAGCACTTTTGCGACCTTCCGGGTTGCCGGGACGGTCTTGCTCCAAATCAGTTCACTGCGTATGGGTACCTCTGGCGGGAACTGTTCTGCGAAGCTCAGGCTGTCAGTGAGAAAGGTGAACTCTACCAGGGGCTTTTCCTTTACGAATGTTCCTTGCCCCTTATCGCGAGACAGATAGCCTTCATCAATTAGGGACTGGACCGCCTTGTTGGCAGTGGGACGGCTCACGTTGAAGCATTTCGCAATTGCTTCCTCGGCAGGAAACCGATCACCCTCTTGCAAGGCTTCGTCTTGAATGAGCTTCTGAAGGACCCGGCTGAGTTGGTAGTAAAACGGTACAGGGGATTCGAAAAGGTGACGTTCTATATGAGCTTTTTCAAGAAGTTCCTCGAGGCCTTCCATACCAGAGATACCCCCTTTTCTGTCTGTTTTTGCCTTATACACCTAAATGAAATGCCTGTCAAGTGATATTTACATAACTTTGTAAATACGTATTGACAAGCTCACAATCCCGTTGTATCTTACTCTCGGAATAGAGCTGGCGAGATTGGCTCAACGATAATCTCAAAAAAGGAGGAACTGACATGCTAATCGAGTTTTCCTATTCCCTGGATCCAGAAGAGATCGTCATGCCAGGGGAGATCGCCAAACCACAAGTGAAGTTACGGTCGCGAATGATCGAAGGCCCAGGCCCGGGCGAGGATGCCCAGGGAGTACGATGGGGTTCCTACAACAACACCAGCATTGTCGAGTTCTTCACGCATACCGGCACACACATCGACGTGCCTTTCCACGTGGATCCAGAAGCGCTCAAGTTGGAGGACTTTGAGATCTCAGACTTCGTCTTTGATAAACCACTCCTTCTAGAGATTCCCAAAGGGGACATGGAGAGAATATCCGTTGAGGAACTGGCTCGCTTTGAGGCCCAGCTTTCCAAAAGCGATTTTCTGATGGTCTACACCGGGTTCTCCGAGGTTCGGAAGACAGAACCAAAGCGCTATGTTGCCAAACAGCCCAGTTTCTCTGTTAACGCCGCCAGCTATCTCGTGGACAACTTCAATCTCCGGGGGGTGGGAGTCGATCTGATAGGAATTGAGAACATTCCAGAGGCAAAAGAGTTGAGCCCTCCGTTTCCCGTTCATAAAGCCTTTCTTTTGAAGAAACGGCAGAAGGTCCTGCTGGTAGAGGATGCCGATCTTGCCCCCCTGGTGGGCAAAACCATTTCTCGGGCCTATGTGATCCCGCTTCGGCTCCATGGTTTGGAAGCGATGCCGGTTACCGCATTTGCCGACGTGGAGGGTTGAATCATGAAGGTAGAGCATTTGGGAATTTACGCAAAGGATCCCGAAGCCCTTTCTCGGTGGTATCTTGAGAAGCTAGGTTTTTCTGTTGTTCGCAAGCTTGAAAAAGAGGGGCGGCCTCCAATTTACTTTCTGAAAGCCGAGGGAGGATGGGAAGTCGAGATCCTCCCCTCCCCTTCATCGCCTCAGGAAAGGGGACTGAGCGATCCAGGATACAGCCATATCGGATTGGTGGTTGACGATTTTGACCAGACTGCTAGCTTCCTGAAATCCAAAGGGATCTCTCTCCATGACGTTCGCGATACAAGTAATGGTTGGACAATCGGTTATTTCGAGGACCCTGAAGGAAACCATCTGGAAATCGTATACAGACCAGCAGGAGGATAACCCAGTGAAGCATCCAGAACATCTCGTCATCAATGTGATGAAGTGCCGGGGGTGCCGAAGCTGCCAACTCGCCTGTTCCTTCACTAAAGCAAACGTTTTCAACCCAGCAAAATCCATGATCCGCTTGGAACGAGACGTTAGAACAGGGCATACGGCACCCATGATCTGTCCTATTGGCTGTGATCTCTGCAAGGGCGACCCTCTGTGCGTCCAGGCATGCAGATATGGCGCTATCACCTGCGAATCGCAAGGAGCGATCTGTAAAATCCTCGTGCATGCCTGAAGGAAGGAGAAAATTAGTGATTCGCCCGAAGAGTTGGATAGTCCAGGTCAACCTGTCAACTGGCAAGGTAGAGAAAGAACCAGTGGAAGAGGGGATCAACAGTGCGTTTCTCGGTGGTAGCGGTGTAGGATGGAAGCTGATCGTGGATAACCTGAAGGCTGGAGTTGATCCCCTTTCTCCTGACAACATGATCAGCATAAACCCAGGTATCCTTGTCGGGACGCTCACCCCTGGCGCTCCGAAGACGACTGCAATAACCAAGTTCCCCACGATCGCAGCGGATGACGGCAAGCATTATGTCGGCTCCTGTACCACCGGTGGGAGATACCTGGGGATTGCCCTGAAGCGTGCGAGTTGCCACCATCTCCTGATTAGTGGGAAGGCTCCTTCCCCAGTTTACCTGAGAATTCGGGATGCAGAAATCGATCTCGTTAGTGCACAGGACCTTTGGGGGCGTGGAATCGAGAGCGTGACAAACGAGCTCGTCCGTAGGGAAGGTCCGGAGACAGGTGTTGCGGTGATCGGAACGGCTGGTGAAAACCTCGTCCATCACGCCCTGGCCATTGCTGACAAGACAGACTCACTCGGCCGAGGTGGACTGGGCGCCGTGATGGGAGCAAAGAATCTGAAGGCAGTCGTGGTAAACGGTACTGGAGATGTCGAGGTCGCTCGGCCTGCTGAGTTCATGCAGGTCTCTGAGGCACTTCGCCAGCGTGTTCTCAAGTGGCCTAGACGGGAGCATTGGATCAAGCTGGGTTTGGCAGCCGGATGGGACACCTTCAAACACACCCAATACCCTGGAATCTGGCCCAAGGACAAATGGGATGAGCTATATGGCGAGAAGACTCGAATGGAGACCGTTGAAGAGGTGATCGCTTGCAATTCCTGTCTCCTGAGTTGCCGTCTGAAGTGGATGACCAAGGGCGGAGAGTACGACGGCGAAATCGGTTTCGGCTCTCCCTTCAGCAAGAGTGCCACTTCCGGGATGCTTCTCGGTGTGGAAGATTTTAGACAGATGATCCATATCGTTGCAGACGCCAATTCCAGAACGGGCATTGACTTCTACACGACAACCCGAATCATCGACTTTGTCACCAGAATGTATGAATCGGGCCACTTGAACAAGGAGGACACCGGCGGACTCGAACTCAGAAGGGAGTATGGAACCTATCTCAAGCTCTATAACATGACGGTGAATAGGGAAGGCTTTGGCGACATCCTCGCTGACGGCTGGCTCCGCCTGAAAAAGGAGCTCAGTCTCGATCCCCAGGAGTACTGGTACGCCGGGATCTGTAAGGGCGTTGACTTCATTTATGATGCTCGACCCTCGAATTTCCATCCCCTGATGATGACGTTCTTCACTCGTCCTCGGCCGCATCACGGCGGGTCGCATACTCGCACGAACAGCCGCAATAAAACGATCGAGGAGATTCGGGAACAGGTCGAACGGTGGGGGATTTCCCAAGAGGCCATCGATCGGATCTTCACCGAGGCGCCGTACACCGGGAAATTCAACGTGGGACGGTACACGCGCTACATGGAAGACATGATGCGGGTCAAGAATGCCCTCGGACTCTGCACAATCTACACCTACCAAGGTCTGATCTTCGGCGATGACATGACCCAGCTCTATAACACCGCCACCGGGGAAAACCTATCCCCCGGAGAACTCGTAGAGCATGGAGAGCGTATCAGTAACATCGCGAAGATCATCAACGCAAGGGAAGGATTCACCCGAAAGGAAGACAAGGTTCCAGAGCTGTGGTTCCGACCCATGGAATCGCCCGAGGGACGCATGGAGATGAAGGATTACTATCGAACGAAGATGATAAAACCCGAGGATGTGGACAAACAGCTGGACGACTACTACGAAGAGCGGGGGTGGGACCGCCTCAGTGGGGTGCCCACATCCGAGAAGCTCCACGAACTCGGTCTTGATACCTATGGGTAAGCCGTCCAGTTGACCGACTAGGATCGATATGCCATGTCTTTGAAAAAGGAGGGGCAAGGCAGGGTGGTCATTGCAGCCTACGATTTTGGCACAACCGGATGCAAGGCTTCATTCTACAAGCAAGATGGGGAACTCGTCGCAACGGCCCACCATCCATACCCTACCAATTTCCCTCAAGTGGGATGGGTCGAGCAAGATCCAGCAGACTGGAAAACAGCTTTCCTTCGTACGACAACCGAACTCCTGGACAGGAGCAAGATTCAGCCTAGCGAAATTGCGTGTATCGCCTTCAGTGGCCACATGATGGGGTGTGTCCCTGTTGACAAGAATGGGACACCACTTTCCAACCGAGCCATGCTGTGGGCGGATAATCGCAGCCGACTTCAGGCAGATCGAATTCTGGAGGTGATCGGCTGGGAGAGATTCTATTCGGACACCGGCGGCGGTCTGGATGTGGTGCTATACCCAGCCGCTAAGATCGGCTGGATCAAGGAGAACGAACCGGACCTCTATCGTCAAACCGCGAAGTTTATTGGGACGAAAGATGTGATCTGTGCTTGGCTGACGGGAAACATAGCGACGGACTTTTCAGATGCATCGAACACGGGGCTCCTCCACCTGAAAAACCACACCTGGCAACAGGACTTCCTCAAGACCCTCGGTATCGATCAAGACAAGATGCCCCAACTCCTTCCGAGTACCGCGATCGTGGGCAAACTGTCCCATCAGGCCGCTCGGACAGTCGGACTCATTGAGGGGACCCCAGTTGTATTGGGTGGTGGCGATGTGGCTTGTGGAACTGCCGGGGCCGGAGCCATCACCGAAAACGTTCCCTACATGTGCATAGGCTCGGCCGCCTGGGTCTCTGTTGCGACGAAAGAGCCCGTTATCCATATGCTCGCACGGCCAATGACCGTGGCTCATGTGGTGCCTGGCCTCTACACATCCCAGATCATCATGTTCAGCGCCGGTGTAGCCTATAAATGGGCCAGAGACGAGATTTTCCTGGAATCCTCGTTGCCAGGCCAGGAGGACTCCGAATCTGACTCGTTTGAGCAGGTGAATCAACTCGCCGCCACTTCTCCCATAGGGTCTCGGGGGGTCATCTTCCTCCCCTATATGCGACCCGGTGGCGCACCTCATTTCGACCTGAGCGCCCGAGGGGCCTTCGTGGGACTCAACCTTACTGTCAAAAAAGCAGACCTGATCCGGGCGGCTCTAGAAGGCATCGCCTTAAATGTTCGTATAATGCTGCAACACCTCGAGGAGAAACGCGTTTTCGATAACATCCGCATCATCGGGGGAGGGGCAAAGAGCGATCTGTGGAGACAGATCTTTGCCAATGTGCTCAAAAAAGACGTCCTTACACTTTCTGCTCAGCAGGAGGCAAACACCCTGGGAGCGGCTGTGGTTGGAGGCGTCGCGATCGGAGCGTTTGAGGATTTCTCGGCGGTATACCGATTCACCCGGATCACAGAAGTGACATCGGTCGATCCAGATGCAGCAAGCATTTATGACGAGCTATTTCAAGTCTTCAGAGAGTGCTACGAAGGATTGAGAGGGACCAATAAGTCCCTGAGTCAGACCCGGGCCTCACGAATGGCTGACGTGTAAACCCAAGGGGGAAAAGAGTTGACCGTCGACAAAACGGCGCTTTCGGGAAGCATCGCAGACAATCTCATCCGGCTCTTCAGCGCGGAAGGTCGGACGGCGCTCATCACAGGAGCGGCCTCCGGACTAGGAAAACGGATGGGAACTTCCCTGGCTGCAGCCGGTGCCAATGCATACTTCGGAGATATCAACCAAGAGGGAGCGCGTGCTGCAGCGGACGAGGCAAAAGCCGTTGGGATCCAGAAAACACAGGGAATCTTCCTTGATGTCACCGATCCAAAATCCGTTCAAGAGGCCTTCGACCACATCAGACAAGAAACAGGAGGAGTGGACATCCTAATATGCAGCGCCGGCCTATCAAGGGCCACGTGGATCGAAGAGATGAGCCTGGAGACATGGAACGAGGTTTTGGAAGTTAACCTGACGGGTACTTTTCTGTGCTGCAAGGAGGGCAGCAGGTCAATGGTCGCACGTCGCTGGGGGCGAATCATCAATGTTGCCTCAATTGCCGCGACTCACGCACCTCGACCGGAACGATTCAACGGGGGTTACAACTACTCCGCATCGAAGGCCGGTGTCATCGGGATGACAAAGCGCCTTGCCGTGGAACTGGCACCCTACAACATCACAGTCAATTGTCTCAGCCCAGGGATCATGGAGACACCCTTGACCAAGAAAGCATTGGCGGAGGAGCATACCCTCAAACAGGTGGTCGACTCGGTCCCGATGCGTCGAGTCGGAAAGCCAGGTGATTTGGATGGGCTTGTCGTCTTTCTATCCTCGGAGAGTTCAGGATTTCTGACCGGACAGGATATCATCGTGGATGGTGGATACTCGGTCTGGTAAGCAATGGATAGTCAGAGAGATTTAGTATCTAGGAGCTCGAAGGATCGAGATGCAGTCTGAGAATGCAGGCTACGGGAAAGGGGGTGATTGTAAGTAAGGGAGAACAGAACCATTGGAGGGAGGTGGAAGGCTGAATAGACTGATAGACCCTGTGGGATAAGAGAGTTCTTGAAAGGAAAGACATATTTTCGAATCCAGAAATGGATGTATTAAGAGAGGAGGGAAAAATGAACTGGAGAAACAGAATCCGTTTGTTTGTGATTCTCTTGGTATTAGTCGCTTTTGTCATCGGAGGCACACAAACCGTCTATGCAGCAAAAAAGAGAACAATCGGTATCATTAGCCTGTATCTGGCGGCGGCGGTGCCTCCAAGGATCGGCAACGAAGCTGTCAAACTCTGTAAACAGGAAGGGTGGGAACCGATCCTGGTCGATACAAGGGCCGACGGACAGAAACTGATCAGCACATGCCTGACATGGGTTCAGGAGAGGGTAGACGCCATATTCGTTCTGTTTCCCTCGGTCGGTCTTCTCGATGGAGAGGTGGCTCCAGCCTGCAACAAAGCGGGCATACCCCTGGTTACAATCAGTGGATGGACCAAAGGTGTAACATTTGATATCTCTCCTAACGAGTACGTCGCATCTGCTTTAGAGACCTCCTATTTGGTGGATCGGATCGGACATGAGGGAGACATTGTCGCCATGGAGTGGCGAACTGACCCTTGCCCACGGAAACGAATCGCCGTTTTCCACGCGATACTGCGGGAAAACCCTGGAGTTAAGCTGCTCGATGAACACGTAACCAAGATGCCAGGACACATCGAGGACTGCCGAAAAGCCATGGAGAGCATTCTCCTGGCTCATCCAGAGCCTGGATCAATCAAAGCTGTGTGGGGGGCATGGGATGAGCTTGCTCTCGGCGCGGCGCAGGCCATCGAAGCCGCTGGACGGAAGGACATCTTTGTGGTGGGCATAGACGGGAATCTCTGGACCTTCGATGAGATAAGAAAACCTGGTAGTATGTTTGCCGCCACGATCGCCATTCAATGGGAGGATGCTGCTCACATTTTTGTGGACCAGATGAAGAAGCAT
>Ga0209636_10003912_pt1 | contig 15223 bp, 9 predicted proteins | sample DeeMarSWOR152_54_FD_187464 | JGI IMG/M metagenome (GOLD analysis project Ga0209636, IMG submission 187464) | Marine sediment microbial communities from White Oak River estuary, North Carolina - WOR-1-52-54 (SPAdes) (version 2) | ecosystem: Environmental > Aquatic > Marine > Intertidal zone >...
GCCTTGTTCCATCTGAACTGAGGATTAATATCAACTATTTTAGTCCATGGATACGTAGGTATTGTGATTGTACCGTGTGACGTTTTGACACTTGAATCCTGAGAAAACAAGGCTGAATCTGACAACATCCAGATTTAAAATAAACTTAATAGAGAGCATCTCATGATAGTATTGTTTATAGGTTAGATTTTCACTGATCCATTAATTCCGAAATGATAAATGAATGATCGAGAAAAGCTTATTAAATCTTTTTTTAATTTAATCAGTATAAAGAGATTTTATTAAAAATGTAAATAATTTTTATGTGAAAATACAAAAAAATATTGTATATTTATTATTTTAAAGTCCTGTATTTCAATAAGTTAAATAAATTATTTGGCGGTTAAATGGAAGTATATATCTTCTCCTAATTATTTTATAATAATTGTGTACAATTGAATTATATATGACTATTCCTTACGCGATTTAGCGGTTAAATAAAAATCTTTATATGATCAATCAAGTCAAACTGAAAATCATTTTAGTCTTTTCAAAAACATGTAATTTAACAAAATAAATGGAAGATACGAATCATTAAACTTAATGCTTATGAAAACAAAATTTTACTTTTTAAAGGTAATCTGTATGCTGGTAATATTTATTACCGGACAATTCCTTATTGCCGAAGCACAAATTGCCGGTGAAACAGTCTTTATGGTAACTCATGATACCGATATTGGGAGTGGCCATAACAATGAAGATGTTGGCCATAAAGTCCAGATTAGAATGGCTAATACAACACTTGACAATCCTGCGTCTTATGATACTTATTTAAAATTCAATGTGAAAGACAGTATCATCATTCCTGAAGGAATGAAAGCATTATCAGCAAAGGTTAAAGTTTCCACAACCACAAATCAGGGGCCTGATATGCCTGATTTTGTTGTCCTTCACGTTGCAAATGATAATTGGAATGAGGATGCAACTATACCTGTTGATCAGGCTCCCGATGTTGATGTTGTATACACCGACACATTGGATCGTACCTCATTTACAGGTGGTAATGCATCATTTCTCAGCCTGGATGTAACTCGTGCCCTCTCAGCAGAATTAGCTGCTGAGGATGAATTTATGACCATCAGAATTGACAACCTGGCGGAGTCATTTTATGCTGCCGGTGCAAAAGATATTATTTATGTCACAGATCCGACCAGCTGGATGTACGGTTGGACTCCTCCGAAGCTTCATGTATATTATGGTTATGAGCCGGATTCTGTTTTTAGTGATATTGAAAATTTCGGGAATACAAAGTGTTATACAACGGTCATTAACAGCAGTGAAGATAAAAGAATATGGTATAATGAAATTGGTATTTGGGTAGTTGTTGAAGACGAAAGTGACGCGCGCCTGAAGCTTAACGAAAGACCCGCACCAATGAACGGAACGCCGGGTGGTTTTGCATTATATAAAATGGCTACCTATGGCGATTTTGACATCACCCTAAAGGCAAAACTGAACAAAATGAAGGGTGATGCACTGGATCCGAAAGCTGATTTTATTGTTGTGTTTGGATATAAGGACTTACTGGATTATTCTTACATGCGTTTTACAGGCGAAGACATTAACGGTTTTTACAAGGTTGATCCAACCGATGGAGGTACAGAAACCCAGATAGGTGATCTGAATACCAATCCGGCTTTAAGCGATACCAGTTACCACAATTACAGGTTGGTACGTTCAGGCAATGCGGTCACTGCATACATTGATGATGTGGAATATTTATCCGCAACTGATGAAGCATTGGGAGCAGAAGGAATGATCGGTATAGGTAGTTATAATGATATAGCACTTTTTGATGATTTCGTGGAAGGTGTCGGCGGAGGTCCTGGTGCTGTTAATGACCTGCACCAGTCTGTGTTTACCGTATATCCAAACCCTTTCAGTGATGTGCTAACGGTGAGTGCTGATCAGAAAATCCATGCAATTACTATCCATAATGTTTTGGGACAGCAAATCAGGAAGATCAGTGATGTTCATTTAAATACAATTGTTCTGAATGTTTCAGAACTCAATAGCGGAATATATTTTATTAGAATTTATGATGAATGCGGGAATAGTGTTGCAAGGCAATTTATTAAGAAATGATACATTTTGCGATTGATTTTACTTTTAATTATAGTATGTTTAATAGAGCTGCGCTGCAACGCAGCTCTATTAATATTAAATCATCGATATCTTTTGTTAAATAATAGTGATAGAACTAGTTGGATAAAAAAATTTCCGATAGTGAATATAATGATTGATTTGATGGTGCTTTGGAAGAGACCTGTCGTACACCCTTTGAATAGATTTTAAATCAAAACCAAACATGAAAAAAATTATTATTCAGTTAGCGGTATTGCTTATCGCATTTACCAGTTGTCAGGATAAAAAGGATTCATCCAAATTCGATTCCTCTCTGATTTCCCTTGAAGAAGGTTTTAAAGATCCCCCGGTATCAGTGCGCCCTAAGGGCTACTGGGACTGGATGAATGGCAATTTTGATCTGCCGAGGCTTACCTATGAACTCGAAGAAGCTAAAGCACAAGGCATGGCTGGATTTGACATATTCGATATAGGAGCAGTTAGCAATCCTGGTGGTATCGTACCGGCCGGACCTGAATTTATGGGTGAAGAGTGTCTTGAAGCGATCAGTCATGCAGTAAAGGAGGCCACCCGCCTGAATATGGAACTTGGATTAATTCTTTCGAGCAGCTGGGATGCAGGTGGCAGCTGGATCAGGCCTGAACATGGTTCAATGGCTCTTTTTCAATCATCACTTATTGTTGACGGACCAGGCATGTTTGAAGATGTTTTGCCATTTCCGGAGCTTCCTGAAACGGACAGGAGGGGAAAGAAACTGCTTATTGAGAAGAATGCTGACGGATTACCCATTTATTATAAAGATGTTGCCGTTCTGGCCCTACCCTACAATGAAGACAGAGTAATTAAGGACACTTCCATGGTAATTAATCTGTCGGATCAGATGAATAATGAAGGAAAACTTAAATGGAAGATCGAAGAGGGGAAATGGGAAATCATGCGTTTTGTATGTACCAATACCGGGGAACCATTAAAATGCCCCAGTCCGAATTCCATTGGACGAAGCATGGATCATTTCAGTGCGGAAGCAACTGAATTTCATTTTAACTATTTTATTGACAGATTACAGGAAAAACTTGGCGATATTGGAAACACGCCAATAAAATATTTCTATTTATGCAGTTATGAAGTGGTTGGTTTTGTATGGACACCACGAATGATCGAAGAATTTGAAATACGGCGTGGGTACGATATGACCCCATACCTGCCCGTTTTGCAGGGTAAAATCATTCAAAGCAAAGATATTTCAGACCGGTTTCTTTACGATTACCGGAAAACACTTTCGGATCTACTGATTGAAAATCTCTATCTGCGAGGCCGGGAAATAATTAATCCGTACGGTATCAAATTATGTTCGGAATCAGGTGGTCCTGGAGCTCCGGTTCATAATGTTCCGGTCGATGCCTTGAGGGCATTGGGAGTACTGGATATCCCCAGAGGTGAGTTCTGGAATAAACACCAGCGATTCGACGAACAGGGATTAGATGTCATGCAGCTGGTAAAAGAAATATCCTGCGCAGCCCATATTTATGGCAAAACCGAGGTCCAAGGAGAAGCGTTTACCAGTTTCCTTCACTGGCAGGAAGGACCTGCAGATCTTAAACCATTGGCCGACAGAGCTATGTGCGAAGGACTGAACCGGTTTATCTATCATACCTCACCGCATACTCCTCCTGAGGCAGGTATACCGGGATTTGTATATCATGCCGGAACTCATTTTAATACTACCCGGGTATGGTGGCCAAAATCCAGGCCATTTACAGACTATCTTGCCCGCAGTTGTTTCTTATTACAACAGGGTAACTTTGTGGGTGATGTACTTTACTATTATGGGGATCAGACCCCAAATTTTGTGAAACCGAAACATGTCGATCCGTCACTTGGATTTGGCTATGATTACGATGTAATTAACAGTGAAGTTATTCTTACCCGGCTTGATGTAAAAGATGGAAAACTTATTCTGCCGGATGGCCAAAGCTATGAAATACTGGTTTTACCTGACCAGGATCATGCAGACCTGGAGGTTTTAAAGAAACTTGAAGAGTTGGTTGATAAGGGAGCCACCATTGTGGGTAGAAAGCCTGCCTGTTCGCATGGCCTGAAAGATTATGAACAAAGGGATAAACTCATAAAGCAACTTGCAGATAAACTGTGGGGATCATGCGATGGTAAAACAGTTACTGAAAATCAATATGGGAAGGGAAAAGTGATCTGGGGAAAAAATCTTAAACAGGTGTTGTTCGACAGAGGGATAGGACCTGATTTCAGTTATTTCAGCAACAGTGATTCAACAAATCTTGATTTTATACATCGTACGATAACTAATAAAGAAATTTACTTCATAAGTAACACCAGAAATGAATTAGAAAATATTGATGGGATATTCAGGGTTAATGAAAAGATTCCGGAAATATGGAACCCGGAAACCGGGACAGTTCAAAAAGTAGTATTATATGTTGATGATGGTGAAGTAACCAGAATTCCATTAAAGCTGCAGCCACACGGTTCTGTATTCGTTGTTTTCAGGAAAAAGGAAAAACAACAACATTTCATATTTGCCAAATTTAATGAAGATAAGATTTTTCCTGTTACAAATAATATTCCTGTTAATATCATCTGTTATGATATACAAATGACTGATAATGAGATTAATTTAATAGCCTGGAAAGAAGGTAGCTATACTTTAAAAGATGAGGCAGGTCAAGAAAAAACTTATGAAATAAGTAATATTCCTTCTTCTATGGATATAACAGGGCCCTGGGAAATTGCATTTCCATCAGGCCGGGGTGCACCGGATCAAATTGAAATACCTGAATTGATTTCCTGGATAGATTCAGAGGATCCGGGAATCAAGTACTTTTCAGGGATAGCCACCTACAGTAAAAAAATTAATATTCCTGATGATATGATTTCCGGAGATGTCGTTATCTGGTTGAACCTGGGTGCTGTAAAAGAAGTTGCTGACATTTATTTGAATGAGGAAAACCTGGGAATCGTATGGAAACCGCCATACCAGATTGATATTACCGGGGCAGTTAAACCGGGCGAAAATCATTTAGTTGTTGAAGTTGCAAATACATGGTCCAACCGCCTTACAGGAGATGGTAAACTTCCCGAAGGTGAAAGGATCACAAAAACCAATATTACAGGTCCAAATTACCAGGAGAATACACTCTGGAAGGATGCTCCTTTGCTTGAATCTGGACTAATAGGCCCGGTTTCAATACACTATGCGAAAAAGATTAAGATCAAGGAATTGTGATCCTTTTTTTATAAATTGGATATCTGTTTGACCGGTATTATAAGGAGACCAGGATTTGTATTTCTTACCCTGGTAGCCACCATTTTAAACCTGAACCCAAAGGAAGATTAATATGGAAAAATGGATCATAATCCTTTCAATTTTTTATCTGAGTCTTTTAATCTTTCTTTCAATCAGGTCAAAAAAAGGTATTAAAAGTTCAAAAGATTACATTTTTGCCGGCTCCAATATTGGTGCAGTTTTAGGATTCCTGACATTTGCAGCTACCATGTTCAGTACCTTTACGCTGATTGGGATGCCTGATTTTTTCAGGATCCATGGAGTAGGAGCCTGGATTTTTCTGGCAGTTTCTGATGGAGCAGCAGTATTTTTTATTATCTGGTTTGGATTCCATCTAAGAAAAAAAGTCGCTGAAAAAGGTTTTAACGGTATATCTTCTCTTCTGCAATCCTGTTATCAGAATAAAATAGCCGGTTATATCTATTTTGCCGGAGCCTTTATATTCCTGATACCATATGTTGCTATTCAGATACGTGGTGTGGCCATTTTTCTGAATGCTACTTTCCCGGAAACCCTGCCAGTCTGGACCTGGGCATTAGTTATTGTAGCTATTATGCTGATATACAGTGAAATAGGTGGATTAAAAGCCATTATGTATGCAGATTCAATGCAGGGACTGATCCTGCTTGTTGTGATCTGGATGATTGCCATTAACTGTATCAGATGGTTTGGCGGCATGGGTAACATGTTCGCAGAGGTGGAAAGAATTAATCCAGCATTACTTTCCGTTCCCGGCCCTGAAGGACTGTTCAATTTCCAGTTCCTGCTGACTTCACTACTGGTTATTTTGCTTATTCCAGTAACGCAGCCTCAACTGGCCACACGGATAGTGGTGATGAAAGATCTGAAAGCAACTCACAAAATGGCTATCGGAGTTGGTATTTTTGCTAATCTTATTATTTTCCCGACGCTGATTCTGGGTTTTTATGGGGCTGTCAGATACCCTTCTGAAAGTACTGCTGATTTTATTTCAAGGGTATTGTTATTTGATCAACCAGGTATCATAGCAGCTGCCGCCATTATTGGGCTGATTGCAGCGGCATTGTCGACTAGTGATTCTCAGGTTTTTGCACTGGGAACAGAACTCAGATCGCTCATGTATGGCAATGATAAAATAATTATGATCCGCACCCGGATTGCAATCGTTTGTTTTGGCCTTGCTGCCATGGTGTTTTCAATCCTTAGCAGTGACGAGCTTGTTCTGCTTGCCAGGGTAAGTTTTGCCGGTACAGCCCTGATGGCACCCATGATTTTCTCTGCTGTATTCTCCAGGAGGAAACCTGCGAAAATAATTCCCTTTATGACACTAATTGGTCTGATTATTTTTATTATATCCTTGCTCGGATGGATACCGGATGAAATATTGAACATCAGGATGGATATGTTACTTCTGATTTTCCTTGGAGTTTTTACAATTATTATTAAACTTGTTACTTCTGATTAGAAGAACTTATTCAGCTTAAAATATAATTTATTCTATATGCAGCTTCCCGACTACATTCATAATGAAGAAGAGCTTGAAGAATTACTTTCACGCCCATCAAAAGATCTGAAAGATTTTATGAAAGGACTCGATGGCAATATCATGATCCTGGGTGCCGCAGGAAAAATGGGAGTGACACTTGCAAGGCTTGCTAACAGGGCAGTACAGGAGACAGGTGCCAGGAAGAAAATTATAGCCATTGATCGTTTTGATGATAAATCAGCAAGGAATTCGCTTGAAAAATCCGGTGTTGAAACCATTCGATGTGACTTATTAAATAAAACAGAGGTGTCAATGCTTCCATTTGTTCCAAATGTCATTTATATGGCTGGCAGAAAATTCGGAACGGAAAATGACCAGGAACTTACCTGGGCAATAAACGTACTTGCACCTGATTATGTAGCAAAACATTTCAAAAATTCCAGTATTGTGGTCTTTTCAACAGGTTGTGTTTATCCCTTTGTCAGGCCAGCAGACAATGGATGTAAGGAAAATACACCACCCTGGCCTGTAGGAGAATATGCACAATCCTGTCTCGGCAGGGAGAGGGTTTTCTCTTACAACAGCAAGATATCCGGAACCAGGATATGCATATATCGCCTCAATTATTCTATCGACTTGCGTTATGGTGTTCTGTATGATATCGGTATCAAAGTATTTCAATTTAGGCCGGTTGAACTGGCAGTAAGCCATTTTAACTGTATCTGGCAGGGAGACGCAAACCGGTTGGCACTGTTATGCCTTGGCCATTGCAATGTTCCTCCTTCAATACTTAACATAACCGGGGATGAAATAATTTCTGTTAAGAAAACTGCCATGAAGTTTGCAAGATATTTCAACAAAGAGGTTGAATTTACAGGGGAAAAACCGAATTCAACCATGTATCTCAGCGATGCATCAAAATCAATTAAACTATTCGGAAAACCCTTGATTTCCACAGACAGGATGATTGAATGGCAGGCACGATGGATTGCGCAGGGGGGAAAATCCCTTAATAAGCCAACCCATTTTGAAGTAACCAGTGGACATTTTTAATCAATATCAAATTGAAGATATCTAACATTCATCCACCAATAATTGATTCATTCAGAAAGGGAGTGGTAATACCTGCCATGCCTCTTGCACTCGACCCGAACCGCCAGTTTGATACGTTACACCAGAAAGCATTGATCCGTTATTACATCGATGCAGGCGTCGGGGGAATTGCCGTTGGAGTACATTCCACACAATTTGAGATACGGGAACCAAAATACGGACTGTTCAAACCAGTCCTTACATTCTGTTCGGAAGTTATTAATGACTGGTGTGAAAGATCAAACACACACATTATTAAAGTTGCCGGCATATGCGGCAGGACTGAGCAAGCTGAGCAGGAGGCTGGATTTGCGGTGGAAGCAGATTATCATGCCGGTATGGTAAGCCTGGGTGCACTTAAAGAAGATGAAGTGGATGATTTAATCAGTCACTGCAAGAGGATTTCAGAAATCATTCCTGTTATGGGATTTTATCTTCAACCGGCAGCAGGAGGCAGAATATTACCGTATGACTTCTGGAGAAGGTTTGCTGAAATTGATAACATCCTTGCTATTAAAATTGCTCCCTTTAACCGATACCAGACACTTGATGTAGTCAGGGCGATATGTGATGCCGGGCGTGAAGTGGATATTACCCTCTATACAGGTAATGATGATAACATCGTTCCGGATCTGCTCACAGAATATAAATTCAATACTGCCAGGGGGGATAAAAGAGTAAGAATCAAAGGAGGACTTCTTGGACACTGGGCCGTATGGACCCGGAAAGCAGTTGAATTGGTTAAAGAAATTCAGGATATTCTGGATTCATCATCACCGATCCCTTGTGAAATGCTTACACGTTCAATGCAAATAACCGACTGCAATGCCGCCTTATTTGATGCTGCAAACAATTTTAAAGGGTGTATTCCGGGCATTCATGAAGTTTTATACAGACAGGGATTGTTTTCCAGTAATGTTTGTCTCAATCCTTTAGAAAGACTTTCACCCGGACAATCAGAGGAGATTGACCGGATTTATAAAACATACCCTCATCTGAATGATGATGACTTTGTAAGACATCATATTGATAAATGGTTAAAAGAATAGGAAAAAAAGATTACATTTCATTACGTAAAATGAATGTAGACGATATCTCCTTCGGGATGAAACTCAAATCATATACCGGCTGGAACCAGGTAGAAGCAGATTGGGAAATGTTCCTTAATGCAGGAGGCGAGAATTTTATCGCAAACCTGAATGGTCGTGATGCCGGAACAGTTACCTCAATTCCATATTCAGATCATTTCACATGGATCGGCATGGTTCTCGTTGATCCTGGCTTAAGACGAAAAGGGATTGGAACGGCTTTGCTAAAGAAATCTATCGAACAATCCCGGGTAAATGGGCCTGTTCGTCTGGATGCTACTACCGACGGGTATGAATTATATAAAACATTGGGATTCCGGAAGGAATATGAATTGGTCCGAATGGTTAGAAAGTCTGATACTACTGACATAATCAGTGATCATGGTTGTAGCCTGATTAATGAAAATGATTTGTCCCGGGTGATGAATTATGACAAACCTGTATTTGGAGCAGACAGAAGTTTCATATTACAATCGTTATATAGCAGAAATCCTGAATATGCATTTTGCATAAAGAAATGGGATTCAATTAATGGATATTGTTTGGGCCGTTCAGGAAGTCAATATGAACAGATCGGACCGGTTGTTACTGAAAGGTCTGAATATGCAATGGAACTTTGTCATGCGGCCCTGCAAAAATGTCTGATGAAAAATGTTGTTATAGATGCATTTACAGATAAATCAGATTGGATTTTGTTTTTAGAGGAGTCTGGATTTTCTGCACAACGAACATTTATACGGATGTGCCTTGGTGACCTGAAACATAAGGGAATAACAAAAAAACAATTCGCAATAGCGGGTCCGGAGATAGGATGAAAAAAACCATATAAATATTGAACATATTACTAACTTAAATTCTAAAATCATGCCAGGTCCAGGTTCATACTTAATTGGTAAAGAAGAAATTAAAGAAGTTCTTGATGTCCTTGAATCAGGACATTTATTTCGTTACGGGGATTTGAATGATCCGAATTTTAAACATAAAGTTTATACCCTGGAAAGGGAATTTGCAAGATATTGTGGAGCGGAGCATTCACTTGCCACAAGTTCCGGGACAAGCTCATTAATGATTCCGCTTCTAGCTACAGGTGCAAGTCAGGGTGATGAAGTCATCGTTCCTGCATATACCTTTGTATCGAGTTATACTGCAATCATTTTTTCAGGATTCACTCCTGTATTAGCTGAGATCGATGATAGTCTGACTATTGATCCATCCGATATTGAGAAAAGAATTACTGATAAAACAATCGCAATCATGCCAGTTCATATGCTTGGAAATCCATGCAATATGGATGAAATAATGAAGATTGCAGAAAATCATAATCTATTAGTCATTGAGGATTGCTGTCAGGCAGCAGGAGCATCCTATAAAGGTAAAAAGGTAGGATCAATTGGTAAATCAGGTGGTTTCTCTTTGAATGTGTTTAAGCTGATAACTGCAGGTGACGGAGGAATGATTACAACGAACGATCATGAATTCTATAACCTGATGTTCGGAATTCACGATCAGGGGCACACACCTGACCGGGCTGGTGTTCAGGTAGGTGAAAGATCCATTTTAGGGTTGAATTTCAGGGTGAATGAGATCCTGGGAGCCATTGCACTGGCTCAATTACGAAAAATGGATTTTATTATTTCAACGTTAAAGGAAAAGAAAAGAAAATTTAAACAATTGATAAAAAATGCAAAGGATTTTAAATTTCGTGTACTAAATGACGAGGAGGGTGAAATTGCCACATTATGTACAATAATATTTGAATCTAAAGACAAGGCAAGAAGAGTATGTACAGCATTAGGAACTGATACGGTCGATCATAGTGGGTGGCACGTATATTCAAATATGGAACATATGATCCACTATTTTAAAAAAATTGGCAGGCTTATCCAGAAAGGCAGCTTCCCGGTTACGGATGATATTCTTAGCAGAGCTGTAAATATCAGCATTGGTGTGGTGGATGCCGGACTCGGAGCAGGGTGGGGAATAAATATCCATTCAACGGATGAGGAAATCGAGCAAAAAGGCGAAGAGTTTGTAAAGGCATGCAAGATGTAATTCTTATTAGAAATAAATAACTCAAGTTGCCAGTTCCAGGTTGCCAGCCTGTTCCGGACGGACAAGTATGTTACAAGTTGTTAAATATCAATGTATTGTAATTGAACATATTAATTAATAATAATGAAAATAGTTAAAAAAAGTTCCGGCCTTTTATTATGCAGCTTCCTGATCACCTTAATATTCAGCATGGATATCTATCAAGGCAACACTATATCTGTCGGAACAGCAAAAGTGAATATTACCCCGGATAAGCCTGTCCCAATGAGTGGTTATCGAAGCAGAACAGAACCGTTTGAAGGAATTCATGATTCGATATTTGCACGTGCAATTGTTTTTAGCGACGGGGAAAAAAAAGCTGCTATAGTATCGGCAGAAATCATTGGATTTTCAGATTCTTTTTGCGAAGAAACCTCGAAACTTATTGAGCAAAAAGTCGGAATAAAGCATGAATATATCCTTCTTTCTGCAGTCCATAACCATAGTGGTCCGGTTGTAAAAGTGTATGAAGATGATGATTTTCCTGAAGTGATTAAATACATTGCCAGACTTCAACAAAAACTATTACAGCTGGTTGAGGAGGCTGATAAAAATCTTCAGCCGGCAAGCATAGGTGCAGGAAAGGGAGAATGCAGGATGAATATTAATCGCAGGGCACAGGATGGCAAGGGAAATATTCAACTGGGAAGGAATCCATATGGGCCATGCGATCACGAGGTTGGTATTATACGAATGGATGATGAGATGGGGCATATTATTTCTCTTCTTGTTAGCTGGCCATGCCATGGTGTGGTAATGGGGCCCCGAAATTACTTTATTAGTGGTGACTGGCCAGGTGCAACATCCCGATATATTGAAGACAGCCTGGGCAAAACAGTTTTAGCACCAATAATCATTGGGGCTTCAGGTGATATAAATCCAATCTATGGACCACATATTGATTTTGTGAATGTAAATTCATATGCATATGCACTTGACGCTATTGCTTATGACCTGGGTAATGAGGTCATCAGAGTTGCAGAGGATATTAAAACCCAATCACCCGGTTCAATAGAGGCTATTCAAAGGAAAATTTATCTGCCCGGTAAGGATGAAGAACCAAACCGTCTCCATCATAAGAGTTATGACCCTGGAAATAATGTCGAAGTACGTCTTTCAGCCATAAAAATTGGAAATATCATTTTTGCCGGCGTTAATGGAGAGGTTTTTAATCAGATAGGTGTAAAAGTTAAAAATCAATCCCCCTATACGAATACATTCATTCTTACCCATTGCAATGGCAGTTGTGGTTACCTTGTCAGTGACGAGGCAATACCTGAAGGAGGTTATGAAGTAAGATCAACAAGTGTTCAATCAGGTGCAGAAAAAGGAATTATCGAAGGTTTATTGGGGATGATAACAGAATTGTCAGAGTGAGTCGTGAAATATTTGCGGAGCAAATATTCGCGAGCGGATTGTGATTGTGGCCTTGTGGGAGCGAGCAATCGTGAATCGAGGGATTGGGATTTGGGTTTTGAACATGAAATAAGATGCCACCGGTCTTAAAGGTTGTGCGAAGGTTCAAATAGTTCATCATTCCTGTGAAACCAGGAATCTATAACCTCTTGTTAATCAGTAAGCATGGATCCCCGTGTTCGCGGGGATGATTAAATTCATCCTATTTTTATATAGCCTCTTTTACCTATTGTATATTCAAATCTATAATCATGACCAAATTGTTCTTTCAGTTCACCATTTTAACCATACTGGTATCATCCTGTGATATTGCACATAAAGCCACAGGGCCAGCATATCTTGACCCTCTCCAACCCATTGATAAGAGAGTCGATGATTTAATGTCAAGGATGTCCCTGAAAGAGAAAGTTGGGCAGATAAACTGGCCATGTGTTTACATGGATGGTTTTGGTGAAGATATTCCTGCTAAAAAAGTTGGTGTCAGAAAATTTGTGGAAGGGACACTTGTTGATATTGGTCCAGGTGGCGGATTTTTCACCTTGGCCAACGAGATATCACGCGAGGGCACCAGACAACAGGCAGAGGTGTTCAATGAACTTCAAAAATTAGCTATTGAAAAAACCCGTTTAAAAATCCCCTTAATGCAGGTTGAGGAGGGGACACATGGATTTATGGCTCCCGGGGCAACAATATTCCCGGAAGGATTGGGCCTGGGAGCAACATGGAATATGGATCTTATTAAAGATGTATACAGTGTTGCTGCAAGAGAAGCAAGAGCAGTTGGCGTTCACCAGCTGTTTACTCTTGTCATTGAGCCTAACAGGGATCCGCGGCATGGAAGAAACCAGCAGACTTACAGCGAGGATCCATTTCTTTGTTCCCGTATAGCAGAGGCCATCGTAGCTGGTGCACAGGGTAATGATATTTCTGCCAATGATAAAGTTATCGCGGGACTGTGTCATTACCCGGGCCAGACACAAGGGTTAAATGGTATTAACCGGGGGACTATGGATATATCAGAAAGAACCCTGCGCGAGATATTTTTACCACCCTGGGAAGCGGGTGTGAAAAATGCCGGTGCCCTGGGTGTCATGGCTACCCATCCTTCCATAAATGGATATCCCAACCACGGTTCCGAAAAATATCTTACAACTATTCTCAGGGATGAACTGGGTTTTAATGGGAATGTGCTAAGTGAAGGCAGCAATACCGGAACACTGATATACGAGCGTGTGGTGGCTACTGAAAAAGAAGCAGGCCCCATCGTCCTGAATGCCGGTGTGGATGTAAATATAACCTTTGAATCAGGTTATATGAAGGATATGATTGAAAATGTAGAAGAAGGGAATGTTCCGATGGAATTGCTCGACCGTGCCGTCAGGCGTATTCTCAGGTTAAAATTCCAGCTGGGATTATTTGAGGATCCTTTTGTAGATGTTGAACGGGCAGTTGAAGTTGTACATAATGAAGAGCATCAGGATCTCGCATTGGAAGCTTCCTGTGAGGGTATTGTACTCCTAAAAAATGAAAATAACTTCTTGCCTCTTGATAAAAACGTTCGTTCCATTGCCATTATAGGTCCCAATGCAGATGACCGTGAAAACCTGCTTGGCGATTATATCCCGAAGAAACTGCTTTATGAGGCTGAAACCGTGCTGGAAGCCATACAGAGCAAAGTTTCACCACAGACACGTGTTACATGTGTTAAGGGGTGCAATGTGCTGGACAGTGCACTGAATGAAATATCAGCTGCTGAAGAGGCAGCAAGGAGAGCAGATATTGCCATCGTCGTGGTGGGAGAGGATGAAAGAACCGACGGTGAGAGCGATGATGCTGCCGACCTGGATCTGACCGGGTACCAGGAGGATCTGATAAAGGCTGTACATGGAACGGGGACTCCTACCATTGTGGTGCTGATCAGCGGAAGGCCATTAACCATCCGCTGGACAGCAGAGCATGTCACGGCCATTATTGAAGCATGGATGTGCGGAGAGCGTGGTGCGGAAGCCATTGCCGATGTGTTGTTTGGTGATTATAATCCCTGCGGCAGGTTACCCATAACTTTCCCCCGCCATGTAGGACAAATGCCTTTCTATTATAACTATAAACCGGCCAAGTTCAACAGACATTGGAGGGCTTATGTAACCTATCCTTTAACTCCTCTGTGGGAATTCGGTTACGGACTCAGCTACACCGAATTCGAATATTCCAACCTGCAGATAACTCCTGAAGTAATTGATCCGAATGGTAATGTTAATGTTAGCCTTGATGTGAAAAACACAGGCGACCGGGCAGGGAAGGAGGTGGTTCAGTTATACATCGATGATGTGATCAGTTCGGCCGTTACTCCAATCATCGAACTCAAAGGATTCAAAAAAATATGGCTGGAACCCGGTGAAAAGAAGTCTGTTAGCTTTGATCTTACTACCTATGACCTCTCCCTGTTAAACATGTCGATGGAACGAGTGGTTGAACCCGGGATATTCGATATAATGATAGGCAGTTCCTGTAAAGATATCCGCCTCAAGGGTAGTTTTGAGGTAGCGGAAGTTCAGTAACAGGCTGGCTGTTTTAATTAACGATCCGGTGGTCAGAATACTTACACCCTTAAGATCTTTTTATTTAAAG
>Ga0209636_10003913_pt1 | contig 15223 bp, 16 predicted proteins | sample DeeMarSWOR152_54_FD_187464 | JGI IMG/M metagenome (GOLD analysis project Ga0209636, IMG submission 187464) | Marine sediment microbial communities from White Oak River estuary, North Carolina - WOR-1-52-54 (SPAdes) (version 2) | ecosystem: Environmental > Aquatic > Marine > Intertidal zone >...
AATAATCCAACGGTGATTAACAATTTGCTAAATCATACAGAATTGAGGAAAAAAGCAGTAAATTTGTTATATAATGATCTAAATTCTATTTATTTATTATATTTTTTAGGCCCAAAATTATTTATCAAATACAGGTCAGTTTTTAATCTTGATATTCCCTGGGGCTGGAAAGATCCTAGAAATACTTTTCTCTTACCGATATGGCTCGATATATTTCCTGAAGCAAAAATTATCCATATTTATCGAAACGGTTTAGACATTGCCTCTAGTCTTGCGGTAAGAGAAGTAAAAAGGATAAATCGTGTTTCCAGTAGCCATCGATCTATTCGTGTTTTTATAGATCGTCAAGTAAATCTATTTAGGGAAAAAAAGAGTTTGTTATTTTTAATCAGGAAAGTACAAGATTTATATCGTAAAATGAGTCCGCTTGGGAAATATGGTGATATGAAAATCCACCCTTGTATTTCGATAGAAAAAGGATTTAAATTGTGGTGTACTTACATAGAAAAAGCTTTTGAGCATGTGGAGACACTCCCAAACGAAGTGTATAATTTTAAGTTCGAAGAATTTCTTATAAAACCAGAGAATTATCTCGAAGAATTATGTAGCTTTTGTACTCTCCCAGCCGACAAAAACAATATACAAACTATAGTGAGTCAAATAAATCTTAAAAGACGGAACGCTTTTAAAAACAATGAATCATTGATGAATTTTTACGAGTCGGTTAAGGATAATTATTGGATCCGCAAGCTCGGTTACCATCTTGAAACACATTTGAAAGTTCAAAATATATAGTGTCTGAACGAAAACTCATACTGTCACAGCGGGTCCGCCGGCTGGCCATCGGTATCAACCTAAGAAAGTGTTCCTTAAAATATTTTGACAGGTTAATAGGATATACACGATAAAAAAATCTATGTTAATCATTTATTATTCTATATTTAAATTTTTCAATCCAATCTTTTATTAGTAATGTGAAAAATTGGCTAATGTCCCTTTTTAGTTGTCTGGAATACGATACATCAATAACTCACTCATAGACCATTTGTGATCTGTGAGTCCAGCCGCCATAACTGGTGTACGTTCACCTTTGCCTTTGATCTTCAAAGAACAATGTGAAAGCACGAAGTTATAATATGCCATAACCAATATCACCTGGGCTTCCAAATTGCGCATCACTTTTGAAAAGCCATTGGTTTTGCGAGTCAGACAGCGGCTATACTGACGCAGCGTGAGATTATTACGTTCTACAAATGACGTATTAATCGCTTGGGATACTGGTGACTTTTCTAATATGTTATTAATAGCTTGTTCTTTGCCAAATACAATCCGTCGTTCAATTTTTACAACTCGTCTTTGTCCCGAGTCTTATGAACGGTGGCGTATTGCAGCTCGGGATCAATTTGAACGATCGATTTTGTCGGTCGTCCTCGTTTTCCTGTCGACGGAACAGGAATTGAACTGGAATAACATTCCGCCAACGCCGTTTTGTAATGAGGTAACTCATCGGAGGTGAACAATGGTGGCGAGCCTGACAGTTTCCCTACCAGTCCTAAAATAAACACCTTGGCTTGTTCTTCGGTACGTTTACCAATTACCGCATGAATGATCAACTTGGTAATTGGATCGAACGCCAGCCATACCCAAGCATTGCCCCATTCAGGATGATTTTGATCGGCTTCGGTTAACGAAGAACTCTTTTTTTTATAAAGGCCCATAGCTCATCCAGCTGACACTCGGTCAAATGGAGGTCTTTGAGTAATTCGGTCAAAACCTTGATACAATGGTGACGAGCACGTTCTAACACGCGTTGCACCGTGTCCTTGTTGACACCTTTAACACGAGCACAGGCTCGAATACTTAAGCCTTCGGCTAAGCCCAACAGAATTTTAGTAACGGTTTTTTCATCTAAACGTAACCCAGAAAAAACGAGGTTGTGTCTTTCTGAAAACCGTTTGTTGCAAGTTTTGCAACGTAACAGTTGAATTTGTTGCTTGCCGAAAGTTGTGCTGGTTGTTATATTGCCCAGTCCTTTTTTGCCATAATCTTTGCAATCAGGATTGGGATAAAAATGTTGCGAAAGATCGAGTTCCATTTTGTCCTCTTTTTGTTGGTTATCGATAGGTGTTAATATACGAAAAAAAGGGAACAAAGCAAGAACTATTTAACAATTATATGGGGACATTACCGAAAATTTCATTCACTATTTTTTTGTCTGATTTAATCAGAATTATTAGTTGTTTCTTTTGTATTCTTATTATTTTTGTTTGAAAAGAATAAAATGTCAAAGGATTCCATCACCTGTGCTTCAATTTTTTCAGCAGCTTAGCTGGATTTCTCATAAAGCACCTTTCCATCTCCGAAGATATGGTACAAATAAAATGGATTTTCGGCTTTTATATTCCACTCAACCTCTTCAGGTTTCCGAACAAATAAATCGACAGCAAATTTCCGACCTCGAAGCAGAGCATCAACTTTTCTTCTTATTTCGCTACTGGTTAGTTTCTTATCATCTTTAATGATTAGTAGATCAAGATCGCTGATTTTGTCAAATTCACCTTTTGCATAAGACCCAAACAAAATAATTTTTTCAGGTTGAATCTCTCTGACGATTTTTTGCACAATATAATTGATCAATTCGGGAGTGATTCTCTCTGTGCTTAACTTTTTATCTCTTTCCATTTTTAAGCCTTCAAATATGATATTCATCGCAGTTTAAAAAAATCAAAACCCTTGCTTAACTTTCTCATAAACCTCAAAATATTTGCTCGCACTGATCGACCAATCAAAACTTCTCACCTTTTTAAAACCCATAATAATCAAGCGATAATATTCATTGGGATGGTTTTGATATAAGTAGATTGCCTCTTTAATCTTCTCATACAAGGCATCGACCATGCTCTGTACCCATTTGTTGTGTCTGCGCATTGTCAAATTATCCGCCAGTTCATAGAACAGTTTGATGTTTTCTAAATTATAAAATGAGCTATCTTCCCGATATAAAAGTCCACATCGGTTATCATCAATCTGATCGACCAGGCCACCTGTTTTTCTGGCGATTGTAATGGTTCCGTTTACCATGTATTCAATGGCAGCGCCAAATGGCTCATAAATAGACGGCATGAAGCCAAACGTACTCCCGATCTGTAATTCATGATATCCCTGGTTCATCCGAATTGGGAAAACAGTCACGTTCCCCTTGCATTTTGAAGTAATCTCTCTAAAGAAATCCAAATCGAACGGTTTGACAGGTAGCGGCGCTAAAATGACTTTGATTTCATCTTCGTCAAAGCGTTCGATTGCCTGTAAAAAGATGTCAAATCCTTTCTGGTTGTAATCCAGCCTGCCACTCATAACCAGAATAGGAATTGAATCTGGTAGGTTTGTAATGGAACTGTCCTGGTAAGTCAGCTCACCGAATCGTTCCGGCGGATGGTATTCATCCAGCACCTTCAATAGCAACCTTCGGTTTTTAAATTTAATCGCCTTCAGCTTATTAATGGTTATATTCTTTACTTGAGAAAATTCAGGTGGAAAATCGACAAACGCCCCATTATTGACACCCACCACTCCTGATTTTTGAAAGATGGTTTGCAAATGCGGCGCAAAATGCTGGATCTGGAGTATATCAGTGGTAAATTCCCTGGCAAAATTTTCACTCACGGTGGTAATCGGCGCATCGACCAGTTGCAGTCCGATCTGTAAGGCGGTTAATCCTTCATGAAAATGTTGAGAAATTTTAATCACTCGTGTTTTATCGATAATTTTTGCCAGCGCTTGCCAGGGAATAAAGAAATCAAAAGCATTATGCATGGTCACCACGGTTGCGCAGGATTTTAATGTCTCATTTAGCATAGCTTCTTTTGATGTCAATGAAATTAGCGCCGTCTGCCAATCCTGCAGATGAAAGACGATATTTTCTTGCAGTTTTAATTGCTTCATTGCTAGTGGTATAGCCTTGCAAAAAAGCAGGGCATTTTCTTTGATCACTAAATCATTCCGTGCGGTATCATTTTCAAAGTAAATATAGGGATCATTCAGTCTGTTTTGAGCATCAAAAAATCCATCAGCTTTCAGGTAATATTCTTTTAAATTACCTTCTTCCGGTTCACTATATTGGCATAAATATTCCAATATCTCTACTTTGACGATTTTTTGACCGAAGGGAACATCAAAGACTAACCCGGTATTTTTTATTTTGGTTTCGTCAATGATATTTGAATGAAAGGGTGTAACGAGTATGACCGTTGGTATTTTATTAACTTGTTTCAAGTATGGTAGAATTTTAGTTGTGACCGCTGCTAATCCACCACTTTTAGCAAAACGACTCTCAAAAGAGCAATACACAAGCGTGTTTATTTTCAAATTTTTAACTTTTTTCTTCATCTGTTTAATTTCATTTTCTTCGAAAAGATATTGCATCAATGTCCAGTCTTTTTTCCAGGCTTTTGAAGGTACATTCATAATTTGCCTCAGACTAATCGAATATTATCATCAAATAATGATCTAAATTTTTGAGTTAATTTTTTTATACTTCATTTTTATAAAGTGAAAGTGACATTTGGTAAGTTATAAGTAGTGAGTGGCATTCAGCTACCGAGCACGTTTCAAACTAAAAAAAAGAATAATAGATTCCTCTAACTACTAACCACTCACTATTCACCACTCACTTATTCCGATATTGAACAACCAATTTCAGAACATAAAATTATACTCTATCGATTTGAGGTGATGTTAGGCTCTAAATTAACTTGTGAAGAAGTCAAATATATTGCCTAACATACTGCTGTCGGCTTTATAAATTTCTGTATATTTGCATCTTGTGCAAGTAACAGCAGAAAATCGTTTACTCTGAATATCTAACAACTTGGTTACAAATCCACCTGTTGCGCGAAATTCGCCAACTTCATATTGAGTATTTGAACATTTTGGGCAGGTATAATTTAATCCTTCCATTTTCGCCTCGCTAAAAAATTTAATTTAGGACTGTGAATTAAATAAATTACCAGTTTGGACGAATAGTTATATTGATTATATTTTAGTTAAGTAATAAGAAATGGAACAGTTATTTAATTCACGTCCCTTATTAGATTCAGAATATTCATTCATTTGGAAAGGTCCACAGAGAGGTATCCTTTGGTAATCCATCTTTTATTGCTTTCTTTTGCATTATCGTTGCCTCTCTATATATTAAATTAGCACCGATAACAACCGAATATCGTTTATCATCCCCATAAGGAGCGTATATCTCTGGTTTAAATTCTTTTGTTTTGTCAAGGATTTGCTGGATTTGTTTATGGGCATCTTCTAATTTAGAGTGTTTGCTGACAATCACGAACCATACTTTTCGAGGACTCCGAGCAAATAATCCACGCCAGATTTGTTGTATTTTTGTTTCTTCAGGCATTGAAAAATTTTTTATTTTTGTTGTATCTTGCTTTGATGATGTTTGGGCATAGGCAGAAGAAATGAAAATCATAGAACTTGAAGGATTACTCGTCGTTTGTAAATTAACTTTTGGTACTTCAATCTGTGCTGCATTGAGCAGTGCTGTAATCAAAGCCGGTGCGACGATTCCCAATTCAAAAATCTTAACAGGACTTTTCTCATCTTTATGAAGAAAAGCAACAATCCCTCCGAGGTAAAAAAGAACCATAACACGAATAGCATACCCAAGTATGATAAAGAAAGTTAGTTTTACGAGAAGGACTTCAAGTTCAACTACCAATAAATTCATGATTATGGGTGTCAGTGCTCCCAAGCCACCTATCAAAATCTTTTTATAAGTTTTCATAGAGAAAACCTCCATAATGAGTCCATAACTATTTTAGAAATTTTTGGATTAATCAAATGGTATAATTCAATAGAGAGGAATCTAAGGATCAGCGTTTAATCAAAATTTAAATGACTATCATGTTTCAAACTGTTAAAATACTAAATAAATTTTGTTTTGTCAAGATGATATTGTGTTTCTAATGAATTTTTTTTAATCTCAGCTTTAGTATTTTCTGGATAGACGATGGATCTAAATAATTAATGATGAATAATGAATTAAAAACAATAGAGTTGGACTATATTCGTTTAAAGTGGGAATACACGTTCAAAACTCCTCTTTCCAAAGGATTGTAGGTATAGCTCCATTGCTTCAAGCACGGAATCTTTTTCGTTTAAATCAGTCAAAAATGCTGCTTTTTCAGCACTTGAGAGTGTGGGAGGGATATTGTCTTCAATTTTATCTTTTACATCATCTAAGTCTGTATAACGACTTTTAGCGAATGCAATAAACTCTCTAACAGCATTGAACTCGTCAAGGTCAATTGTTCGTAACAACCAGGGTTCAAACAGAAATACAAATGTTTCGATACCAACAGGAAAAGACTGACTACCAAAACTGATTTTGAAAAGACGAATATGTAACAGCGCCTTTGTGGATACACCAACAACTAAAGCTTGAATCCACTGATTAGATATCCCTAATCCTTCTAAGCTAATGATTTCAGCTTTGATCAAAGATTTAAGAATCAGCATGACAACAAAACTGAGTATACCATAAATTAGTGTATAAGCATATAAAGCAGACGACTTTTTCAATAGGAAGTATGTCCGGGGATATTTGGAAGTAATAAGTTCAATCAGAGCTATTAATGAACCAACGACAAATGATAAAAATGGGGGAAATATATTCATTTTACCTCAAATCTGAAAGCAGGATTCGTCTATTTCTTGCTATATCTGTGTTTGTCAGAATAAAACTTGATCAACTTTTATGCGAATTAACTGATGACCGCTTATTTAACACTTTTTACTGCAATTGCAATATCTTCTCCGTCCCGTTCAATAATTCCTTCTTGTTCAAGTTTTTTGACGTAACCTTGAATTTCGTAGGTACGCCTTCCAATTACTTTTGCAACAAAATCAATTGGAATCTTTCTATTATATTTTTGCAGAATGTCAATTATCGCAGTGTTGATGCCTAAAGACGCTTTTTCAAGTCTTTCCATGAAAAGCCTCCAATTCAATCATTATTTCTTTTCCAGGTTAAATATAGTATAAAATTATTAATTTGTCAAGTATTAAAATGAACACCACAATTAATTGTGGTGTTCATTTTTAATCTTCCACAACATACTCAAATAATAGACTTGAAATTACCAAAAATATAATATCAAATCCTGCCAAAATTTTTATCCAGGATCGGGCATCTGCTATCGTCCCTTCGTTGATCAACGAACCAGTCGCTTTCACGGCAGCGAGCAATATAGGAATAGCAATAGGGAAAAGAAGAATCGGCAATAATATCTCACGAGCTCGGGTGTTTACAGAAATTGCTGAAAGTAGGGTTCCAACGGCTGCAAATCCCAGGGTTCCTAACAAAATTATTAATGCCAGTGGGAGTATAATACTCAAAATATCAAGGTTAAACAACACAATCATCAACGGAATGATGATTACTTCCATGATTACCATAAAAATGAAATTACCAAGCATTTTGCCCAGATACAGCATAGAATGATCAACCGGGCAGAGCAGCAATCCTAATAAACATCCTTGATCGACTTCATAAATAAAAGACCGATTGAGCCCCAGAATCCCGGCAAATGTAATAGCGACCCACAAAATGCCAGGAACCATTTGACGAACCAAAGTACTTCCCGGCTCAAACATGAAGTTAAAAATAACGACAACAATGAGACAGAAAATCAACATGGAGGAAATCGTTTCACGACTTCGGAATTCTGATAATATATCTTTCCAGGCAATGGTAAGAATTGCTTTAATTGGCATAGTTAATTGGCTCCCCCAGTTAATTCTTTGTATAAATCTTTGAACCGGGATAAATCAATCATGTTTGTCTGATCTTTATGGACTATTCTGCCTTTTGAAAGAATCGCAAAATGGGTCGCTAATTGCAAACCAAGCTGAAGGTTATGAGTTGTCATAATAATGACTCGATCAGGAGAGATAAGAGAACTGAACAATTGGATAAAATTGTCAATGGCACTTTGATCCAATCCGCTGAAAGGCTCATCTAATAAGATGATATTGGGATCAGTTAAAAGCGCCCTGCTAATGGATAGCCGTTGTTGCATGCCGCATGAAAATGTTCTGACCAAATCACTTTTTCGATCCCACAATCCTACACGTTTCAAAATCTCATCAATCCGCTGAGTTGCATTATTCAAGTAATACATCTGGGAGTAAAATTTTAGATTTTCTTCTGCGGTCAGGTTATTGTATAAAAAACTCTGATGCCCGATAAAACCGATCTGCCTTCTGATGTTTAATTTATTTTTGTTTGAAAGAATGCCATTGATGTTGATGCTGCCTGATGATGGTTGAGAAAGTGTGGCAATAATTTTGAGCAGTGTGGTTTTCCCTGCACCATTTGGCCCGACAATAATCCAGAAATCCCCTGAATTTATTTCTAAATTGATATCTCGCAGCGCGTAAAATGATCCGAATGATTTTGACAGATCTTCTATTTTGATCATGATTTTGATTTTCGTAGTGTATAGCCAAATCCAATAATTAACAAAACGATTACTCCAATGAGCACAATCCAGGAAAGAGAGATCGATTTGACTGGTAAGTTTTTAACCGATAGGATCAATTCCATGCCAGGCATTAAATGTTGAACCGAATATCGTTGGTAATTGGTACCTCGAATACCAAAGTCTCCCATCGCCTGAATTCCAGGTCCTTCAAGCACCAGTTCTGGATTTGAGACAAAAATATTTATAGCACCTATCGGATATATAATTGGACGAGATAGCTGCCAATCCTTTTTTTTGTAAGGGACAGCAAATCGGAATGAAAACTGTCGGGATCCTGGCGACATGAGTTCCGTGTGATAAAGCGACTTGCCATTGATTTTTAACCAGTTTTGCGCTTCTTCGGTTGAGATTTCAACATCTTGAAATCCATCAGGAAGAGGGAACTGAAGAGTATAATGTTTATCCTGTTGATCAAAATGTTTACCGATATAAGTTTTATTTCCTAAGTTATTAATAATATAGATTTCCCTGAAATATAGTTTCCCTGGTTCTGCATCGATAAAAAGATGTTCCAATTGAACGACGATTTTATCAACATTGGACGTTGTGTCGTAAACAACGACATCACTTGCTGCTGAAGTCAGTTTGCCTGTCAAGCGAACCGCATCGCCATAATAAACTATCGAATTGAAAGTCGCGCTGGGATAATAAATCAATGAACTATCCAACTCTGGGATTGTGAACTCGAATTTTCCCCTGACATCAGTCTTTTTTGTATATGAAGAATCATCAATAAGGCTGTGTCCTCGATATACGAGCAGGTTTACATCTACATTAGGGACGATTGAGCTATCGGTTGAGCCATTGTAGACAAAACCAGTAAGTTTTCCAGTCTGGCTCCACAATGGTGAGTATAAAATAATTAAACTGAATAATATGATTTTATATGAAATTGTCATCTTCCTTTTTTCCGGCGTTTTCTTTTTCCATTATCGGCTATTGTGCTGTTTGTTTGAACCTGTTTCGGTTCAGTTTTGTTATTTTTAATTGAGTGAACGATAATAATAAATACTCCAAGTGCAATGACACCTCCGCCAATCCACATCCAGATTTGCAGTGGATTAACCATCAGAACAAATGTGGCTGACTCATCTTCCTGATAACTGGCTAAAATAACGTAAAGGTCTTCTTTTAGATTGGAACGTACGGCAACTTCGGTGGTATATCGGATCTGCCCCATTGTCGATCTATAAAAATTTCGTCGCGGCTCTACTGTACCTAATTTCTTAAAGTCTTTAAATACATCCAACTCTGCGATGAGAACATCTTTATTTGAATTTCGACGTTCGCCCATCCGGTTATAGACCAATCGATACTTTCCGATAACAGCTTCTTCACCTTTTTGCAGCGTAATTTCTGTTTCGTTTTTATAAACAGTTGTTCCAACAATGGCAAGATAAATCAGAATGACACCGATATGGATTAAATAGCCAGCATAACGACGTGTATTCAATTTTAAAACATGAATAAGTGATATCAAAAAATATTCATTTTTAGACGCCATTCTATTGATGAGATTTGCATAAATCTCTACTCCGATAATCATAACAGCTAAAGAACTGATTCCCAAAGTTAACATTGATTTGAAATGGTGAACCCCCATTATAAACAGAATGAATACAAAGAAAATCGAAACAATAAAAGGATAAAGCAATTTTTTAATGATATTTTTACCAGTTGTCTGGCGCCATGAAAATATTGGGCAGATTGACAAAAGAAACAATAAAAATATTCCAATAGGTACTGAAATTCTATTGAAGTAATCCTCCCCTTTTGTTATTTGTTGACCAATAAAAAGTTCACTAAAAGCTGGGTATAATGTCCCCACCAAAATAACGATAAGCAATACAATAAATATGAGATTGTTCACTAAAAAACTGACATCACGACTTAATAAGAACTCAATCCTTTTAGCAGATTTGAGTTCTGACCACCTGAAGATAATCAGAAAAACTGATACAAAAACGACAAATCCCATCAATACTAAAAACAGAGTTCCCAGATTCGATTCGCCAAATGCATGGACCGATGAAATAATTCCACTTCGGGTGATGAAGGTACCTAAAATCGTTAAAAGAAATGTTAAAATACTCAGCACTACGTTCCAGATTTTCATCATTTTTCTGGACTTTTGAACCATCACAGAATGAACAAATGCCGTGCCGGTTAGCCAGGGGAGCAAGGAAGCGTTTTCGACAGGATCCCATGCCCAATAGCCACCCCAGCCTAATTCCACATAAGCCCATTGCGCTCCCAACAGATTGCCGATGGTTAAAGCGATCCAGGCGAATAATGTCCAGTTGCGGCTTCGATCCAGCCATTCTGTCGAAAGATTTCCTTTGATTAAGGCAGCAAGAGCATAGGCAAATGGAACTGTAAATCCCACGAAACCTAAGAAAAGTGATGGCGGATGGAAGATCATTTCCGGATTTTGCAACAGCGGATTCAATCCAAATCCATCAGGCGGAACTGGAGAAAGTTTTTTAAATGGATTGGAAGTGTATATAGCCAAAATTAAGAAGGAAAATGTTACTGCGCTGTGGACTGTGAATACATAAGGTTTAAATTCATCATCACTTTTGCGATTAACAAAAATAAACAGGGCGTTAAAAGCAGTGAGTAGCCAGGTCCAAAATAATAATGAACCATCCTGTCCTGCATAGACAGCGGAGAGGGTATAAATCAACGGTAAACTTCTATCCGAATAGTCAGCAACATATTCAATTGAAAAATCTCGCGTAACGAATGCATAAGCCAATAGCAAAATGCTTAATGTGACGAAAGCACATTGTCCATAGATAGCAATTTGAGCATTTTTTATTAACGATTTTCTATTTAATTTTATTCCTGAAGCGCCAGCCCAAATCGTGTAAGCTGAAGCAATAAATGCCAACAGTAGTAAATAATATCCAAATGACAATGAAGTTCTCCTTAGATAGTAAAAGTTTAGAATTTGAAATTTTGATCATTGAAATTTATTTGGAATTTGTTTCTTGGAATTTGGAATTTATAGATTATTCCTTCTTCGCTTCATATTTGGAGGGACATTTGGTCATGATTTGTGTGGCATTGAAAGTACCATTTTCGTATTTGCCTTCAACAACGACAGCAAGTCCCTCGCTAAATGTATCTGGAGCAACCCCATTGTGTCGGACATTCATTACATTTTTACCGTCGGTTAACTGAAAAGTTAATAAGATGTTTTGAGCATCCCATTTAATTGATCCCGGAACGATATCTCCATTAACTCTGGTGCCTTTTCCTTCCATCTGATCGATACGGTTAAAGAATTCTTCAACGGTCAAAAAATAAACCGAAGAATCTTTCATCCCCGACCAGAAAAGGTAGGAGACGACCATTAATATAATTAAACCACCAATGAGTAGTTTCTTATTCATTTATTAAATTCCCTCCGGTGTTTTCAAAAAGTAAAAATTGTTTAAATTCCAAGCTCCAAAACCCAAATTCCAATGATCAAAACAAAAAGTTTGGAATTTGTCATTGAAATTTATTTGGAATTTGTTATTTGGAATTTATTTAATGATATCCGTTCCCATAAATTCTCTCAAAACTTTGGGCACCATTACTGTGCCTTCATCGGTTTGATAATTTTCTAATATGGCGATCACCGTTCTTGGCAAAGCCAATCCAGAGCCATTCAATGTATGCACATATTCTGGTTTTGCTGATCCATCACGTTTAAACCGAATATTGGCTCGACGAGCTTGAAAATCTTCAAAATTGCTACAGGATGATACTTCCAGCCATTTGCCAATACCATCTGCCCAGACTTCAATATCATAACATTTTGCGGCGGCAAAACTTAGATCGCCTGTTGACAGACTTAGCACTCGATAGGGCAATTCGAGTAGTTGCAACACTTCTTCGGCATTTTGAAGCAAACTTTCCAATTCATCATAAGAAGTTTCCGGCTTCACAAATTTGACCATTTCCACTTTATCGAATTGGTGAACTCGAATTAAGCCCCGGGTATCTTTGCCATAAGTCCCAGCTTCACGTCGGAAACATGGAGTATAAGCGGTATAATAAATGGGCAAATCTTCACCCTTAAGTACCTGATCACGAAGTAAATTAGTTACTGGTACTTCGGCAGTTGGAATGAGAAAAAAGTCGTCCCCCGAAGTCACATACATATCCTCTTCCAGTTTGGGCAATTGCCCGGTGCCGAACATGCTGTCTCGGTTTACGATAAAAGGGGGATAGACTTCGGTATATCGGTGTTTTTTTATATGAAGATCAAGCATAAAGTTGATCAACGCTCGTTGAAGCCGAGCACCAAGCCCTTTATAATTAATGAAAAATGAACCCGCTACTCTTGATCCGCCCGCAAAATCAATGATGTCAAATTTTTCTCCGATCTCCCAATGAGGTTTTGGTTTATAATCCTTGGGAGGCAATTCTCCCCACTGACGGATTTCAGCATTTGCTGTCTCATCTTTTCCCTCTGGTACCGAAGGATGCGGAATATTAGGGATTTGAATTAATATATCGTATATTTGTTGATCATAAATTTTAACCTGATCATCCAGTTGTTTTATACGAGCTGAGACATCTTTCATTTCGACAATCAAGCGGGATGCATCCTGTTGTTGCTTTTTCATTCTGCCGATTTCCTCAGAAACTCTATTTCTCTGGTGTTTCAGCTTCTCAACTTCAGTTAAGATCTCTCGCTTGTCAGCATCCAGTTCCAACAATTTATCAATATCGGCATAATCATTTTTTAATTTAATTGCTTTTTTAACCTTTTCCACGTTGTTGCGAATAAATTTGATGTCCAGCATTGTTGTCCTCACTTATTATTCATAATTCATTATTCTTTATTCATCATTCTCAATTTATAATATTAAAATCTGTTGGATTGTTTCTATTAGTTGGAAAAAATATTAGTAGTTAAACACTTAATTTAATTAAAAGTTCAATCTAATATAATTGTAATGGGTGAAAAAGCATTAATTGGAATTAAGGCGCCTTTTAGTTGCTCCACCCATAAAATCCTTACGGATTAATTCCTGCTTTCTATAGCTAAACGGATACTAAGATTCAGTCACTGCCCCTTCCCTCGAAGCATGACATAAATCGTATTCAATAATATCTTCAAATCCATTCTCAGAGAAACATTTTCAATATAAAAAAGATCGTATTCCAGTTTCTTCTTCACACTTTCGATCGTAGTATCATAGCCGCCCTTAATTTGTGCCCAGCCAGTAATACCGGGTTTCATCCGCAGTCTTCTGGTATAAAGAGGGATTTTGCGCTTTAATTTATCCACAAAAAACGGTCGTTCTGGTCTGGGACCGATAAGACTCATATCATTCATAAGCACATTAACAAACTGAGGAATCTCATCAATTCTCAATTTTCGAATAATTTTACCGAAAAATGTCACACGTGCGTCTTTCTCTCCAGCCCAGACAGGACCTGTCTCCTTCTCAGCATGTTGAACCATAGAGCGGAATTTATAAATTGTAAATATTTTCCCATCTTTCCCCACTCGTTTCTGACGGAACAGGACTGGACCAGCTGATTCTAATTTTATGATAATTGCAACCAATAGCCACAATGATAAAAATCCGATCAAAACAATAAGCGAAACCGTAACATCCATTATTCTCTTAATCCGCTGTTCCCATTGCGGCATCATCTGCGGCAAAATTTCAATCAGCGGAAAACCATAGAGCTGGTTGGTTCTGCCATATCCCATGACAATATCGTACAAATCGGGAACAATCTTCAAATTCACCATCAACGAATCGCAGCGGGATATGATGTTGATGACTTCTCTTGGAGATGTCTTTTTAACAGCAATAATAATTTCTTCAATTAAATTTTCTTCGACAACCCGTGTTATGTCTTTGTAAGAAGCCAAGACTTTTGCATCATGATGAGTTTCATCTATATTAGTTCGCGATGGTGATATAAATCCAACAACATCGTAACCAAGTGCTGGAAATTGTTTTATCTTATCATAAATTTCTTGAGCTTTATTATTCCATCCAATAATTAAAGTCTTTCGTCTCCCAAACCCCAATTCGAGAAGCTTTCTTTGAATGGTTCTAATCAAAATTCGCCCCAGGCTGGTAAAGAAAACCAGCTTGAACCAGTATGAAATAATAATAATTCTACTTATGGAAGGGGTGGATTGCAAATCAACTCGAACATCAAAAGTAGCTAAAAATAAAATAAATACACCGATCGATGCAGTTTTCAAGATAATAACAAATTCATCAAAACGTGATTGCACATACCAGGATTTATATAAACCAAAGAAAAAAAATAAGAAAAACCAATATAAGAACAGGATGGATGCCAAAAGGCAATTGTTCACGAATCCTGATTCAGTGTAGCAATTAAGGTATTGCCGTAATAGTACCCAACAGAGATAAGTTAAGCTAATAGCGATGAAATCACTACTAATCAGAAAAATTTTTTCAATTGCTTTTGGCATCTAAAGATTTTTTAAGTCTAATCGGCTTCCAGGTAACAACTTTTTTTCTTTTAATAAAAAAATTAACAATTGCTTGCAACGAAGCGATATTAACCAGGCAATAATAAAATGGTGCATAAAAGACAATGTTATGCCAATGTTTCTTTTCTAATAGATAGCCCAAGATTGCAGTAGCATAAAAAAGTATTTGAAATCCGAATGT
>Ga0209636_10003914_pt1 | contig 15222 bp, 13 predicted proteins | sample DeeMarSWOR152_54_FD_187464 | JGI IMG/M metagenome (GOLD analysis project Ga0209636, IMG submission 187464) | Marine sediment microbial communities from White Oak River estuary, North Carolina - WOR-1-52-54 (SPAdes) (version 2) | ecosystem: Environmental > Aquatic > Marine > Intertidal zone >...
TGTTGAAAAATTATTCCGTCAATAGGAATTCCTTTTGCTTTAAATTGCTCAACAGCACCTTGAGCAATATTACTATAATCGGCTAAACCAAACATACAAGGAAACAATCCATCTTTTGGATTAATAATTGTTTCAATTTCTGATAGTTGTGTTAAAGGATCTCCTTGCCACTCAAATGCAGCAACTTTTTCTTTAACGTTATCGTTTTTCTTTCTCCAAATAGCCAATGCTGTATAATCTAAATCTTTTTTACCTGGATATAATGTTCCAGATGCTGTGTCCAAGCCAAAGAAAAATTGTTCTTGTAAAGATGGATTAGCTCTTTTTAAAATTTCGTGATCACTTTCAATTAAAGCTGTCTGATCTTCTGATGATAATTCTAAATTAATATCATCAGCCCATTTCATTTCATACTGAGTATTAAAATCAAATTCTGTCATTGCTCCATCATAATGCAAATCAGGTCTGTCTGGAAAATAACTTTCTTTCAATCGTAAAGGCATTTGGTCTATAACATATTTTGAGTACTCTCTACTTTGATAAACAATTGATCCAGCTTTTAATAAAATTGGACATTCTCTCCAATCTCTCATCAAAACTTTATAGGCTGTTTGTGGATGAGTACAACTTTTCCAAAAGTTTTGTTTGTACATTGAAACACCAAGTTTTACTATCTTGGCTATTTTGTAACTCCCTAACATTGGTACAATTCGTTGATTGACTGATACATCAGAAATTCTGTGACACTCGTCTAAAACTACTATATGAAAGTGATAACCCTCTTGCATAGTTGCTTCTCCGGCGGAGATTGCTAGAACTTCAGAGCCATTAACAAAAGACAATCTAGAATTTGTTGAATCCTTCCATTTTATTGTCTCATAAATTGCACTACCAGGTTTTACAATCTCTTCACGAATTACTTTTATGATTCGGGCTGCTTGTTCTGCCTTAGGACCAAAAACACCAACTTTAAATTTGGGAATGTCTAAACAAAGTTTGATAATACTTAAAGCAACTGAAAAGGTCTTTCCACTTCCTCTAGCTTGTACGATAGCAACTTTGTCTTCATTTAAATCACAAACGGCATCTATAATCTCAATCTGATTGTCATATAGATCTATTCCAAGACGATCTAATGCCCACAGAGATGGATTTTCAACCGTAGAAAAAATGGTAGAAAGTCTCTTTTTTAAAGTGTCTAAAAATTGATTAAGAATTTTCATTGATCGAAATATCCTTTCGTTGCGCATCTTTACGAACTAACTTTGTTAGACCACATTCTAAACATTGCCAAATTGTCCAAGTTGTGTGAATGCCTGATGTTCCGATTACCGGTCCCATTTCTAAACTTGTCTTTTGTATAAAAAATTCACCTTCACATCTATTACAAAACATTAACAACCTTCTATATTGAATTTTTCTAATAATAAATTATCGTTATTTAAAGTTTTTTGAACTTTTACTAACTTTTGACAAATTTTCTTTTTATGCTTTTTGATTTTTTCCTGAATCTTGAACACTTCTGTTTCTTTCTGTTCAAGTTCTTTAGCTTTTTTAAACATTATTAGACCCTCCATTACTATTCTTTTTTCCTAATGCTCGCAGAACAGCATTGAGTGTCTTTTCCCAATCGTTTGCTAATTCAAAATATTCTTTCTGCATAGCTTGCGCTTCTGTAATTCTCTTTTCTTGAACTTCCTCATATTTTTTAATAAATTGCATTGCCAACCTATACATAACAATAGCAACACCTAACAGTATTGCTCCGGCTGGCCCAATAATAGCTATAACTTTTGGATTCAATAAAATAGAAATTAACTCTGTCATTTTTAATCCTTATTCAGGAAATTCTAATCGCAACAATGTTTTAAATGCTCCGACTAAATTCTCATACATATTTTTCATTACATCTATTGCAGATTCTGCAACAACTTCCCTAAATGAAAGTTTATGTGATTTTTTAGGAAAGAAAATTAATTCTCTAATACTTTCAGTTGTAGCTAAACTTTGAGCACCTTTTTGAACTTGAGTAATAAACTTTTTAACTTCTGGAAATTTTGCTTCAATTTTTGCAATCAACTCTTTTTCAGGTACTTTATATGGTTTCTTTCTTTCTTCTTGTATCAAAGTTACTAATTGGTCACCAAGGTCAACAACTTTGTTCTGAGTTGCTTCAACAAGTTGAGCTAACTTATTAATATTTCTCATTAAAACATCTTCATGCATAATTTTTTGACCTTGTTCTTCTACTCGTTTAATTTCAGCAGCAAGTTTTGCTCTCGCTTGAGAAATTAAATTTTCAATATCCTGTAAAGCATGTTGAGATGTTTGAACTTCTCTGTAAACTTTCTCTACCTCAGGCACGGCTGGAATAGGAGTTGGTTCCCTTCCCATTGGTGGGGCTTTTTTGTATTGTTTAAATTTTGTCTCTGGAAGTACTTCTTCAACTTTTGGTTGTTCCATTGGTGGTTGAGCTTCTTTTTCTTGTGAACCAACTTTCCAATTTGGTTCAACTTTTTGAATTAAACCTTCAATGGATTCAGCGCGACTTCCACCCTCATCAAAAATGTAAACATAACCAGTTTCTGTTAATTGTGCTCCAGTTGTTTCAGGACTCATTTTATTAATTTGATCAATTACTTGTTGTACTATTTTTTGATCAATTGTTGGTTTCCACGTAAATGAATAAGCTTCTTTTTCTTGAGAAGCAGCCACTTCTTGAGGATGATAAAGTTTATGTTTCATTTCATTAAATTGTTCTTCAGTAATCTCTTTGTTTTTCAACTTCTTCTCAAGTTCTAAGATTCTAGGATCTTTGCCCATTTCCATCATAGGTCCTGTCACAAAATCCATTGTTTTCATTGTTACATCTTCCAGCCACTTTGGAACAGCTTCTTTTTCAATTTGTTCTACTTCTTTTTTAATTGACTCCAACTCTTTTTGAGTACGAACTTTGAGTGCTTTTTCTTTTGCTGCTGCTTCAATTTTTAATTTTCGTTTGTGTTCTTCTGCTTTTTTAATTTCTACTTCTTCTTTTTCACGGGCAAGAATTTCATCAAAATCTTTTTCCAATTTTACAAAATCAAGTTCCAAAGGATTTACTTCAACAGCTTTCTTTTCAATTTCTACTTCTTTTTTAACTCCAGCTTTTGTTACCCGTTCTAATTTGACTTCTTTTATTTGATGGTCGTTTGTTTCAACATAAGCATAATCATCACCATGTTGTGAAAATTTAGAAACAAATGTACCTTCAAAACCGTCTTCTCCTGTTTCGGGATTACTCATTACATAAACACGGTCGTTCTTTTTTAATTCCATCATTGGTTTATCTAAAGGAATAGCATCCATATCACGAGTATCTAAAGGTTTTAGTTCACCATAATCTGGTTCTTGAACTGTTCCAAAATCAACGGGTGGAAATGTATCTTTTTCAACTCCAACTGGTCTATCAGGAACAGTTTCGAGAGGCTCAATTGCTTTTTTCGAAATTTCACTATCTTGTCTTTGAATCTCAAGAATTTCTTTTTGTGGAATTTCTTCTTCCTCTTTTTTATCTTCTTCTAATAATTCATCAATTAATTTGTCATGTGTTTCTGGTGAAACTAATTCCTCTGGTGGTTTTGGACCCTCTGGAAGGGCCATTTCTTCTTCAGGAGTCGGTACTGGTTGTACTGCTGCAGGTTCTTCGCCTTCACGACGTTTAAATTGATCAAGAAAAGCAGCAACGGCTTCTTTTTCATATTTTAAATGTTTTTGCATATAATCAGCAATTTCTTCCCATGTACGTCCTACACCACGCATAGCATCAACTAATTCCTCATCAGCTTTTGTAAATTCCGTCCTAATTTTTTCTGCCAATTTTTCTTCTACAGCTAAATCAACCTCATTCTCAATTCTTTTTGCAAGTGTTTTTTCTTCTTTAACTTTTTCTTTCTCAACTTCTTCATATGACAAAGATGGAGGAGCAATTTCTTCCTCTACTTTTGTCATTTCCTCTAAACCTTCTTCACCTAATTCGGGAATTACTTCTGGTTGTAATTCTTTCATTTTCTCATTATATTCAATTGCTTCATCCGGCGTAGAAAAGAAAATATTTTGCATTACAACTTTTGCTTCTTTATTGATTGGTTTAGAAAGTTCCGCTAGTAAATGTTTCTTAAACGTTTTAAGGAAAGCTTTTACTTCAATCTCAGGAACACACAAACCAGAATCTTTATCTAATTCAGTTTTGAAAGCTTGAATTGTTAAAGGTTTTCCTGCCAATTTTTTTATGACATTGAAAACATAAGCTACAGGTTTTGAATCAATTTTGTTCCACGCTTGTATTAATAAACTTGCATTTGTTGTAGTCATAGGTTCTAACTCCGGTTGAATTATTTGATCTGTATAAATTGAATAACGTTGAAAAAGAGAATCTACAACGTTTCTAGCAGCATCTAATTTATTTTCTTCAGTTAATTTAGCTGCTTCTTCTAAATCTTTGGAAAGAGCATCAAAAATTTCATGAGCTTTTTCTTCATTTTCAAATTGTTTTTCATAAATTTTTTCTAAAGAAGCTGTCCAATATAATGAAAGGTCAATTGTAGGGATATCTGTAGTTGGGAGACTAAGAGACAGAGTGACATTTTTTACATCCTGTGCTTTTGGATCAGCTATGTTGAAGTTTTTAGACAACGATGTTTCATCAAAAGCAAAAAGTATTCTTAACCATTTAAACATTTTATTCTCCTATCTCTCTAAATCTTTTAGTCCCACAGCGACTACAGATATCCCGATCAAATAGTTTATACACATTTTTGGGTGTACTTGCTATTTTTCTGAATTGTTGACCCTTGTGTTGATAATCATGTTGTCCATACACCAACAAACAAGTAGTTTTATCCCATACTTTTTTTACGGTATCTTTTATTGACATTAATTATCTTGTTAATTCAGTTTCTGGTTTTTCGTCTTTTGGTAAAATTTTTGTAAAAGTATAAATACTTCCATCATCTTCACCTTTACTTAATTTACAAGACGATTTGCTTGTTAATTTCCACCAACATCCGTCGGCAAAAAGTTCATAACCAACTTCTACATCTTCTGGTAGATTTAACATATGTTTTGGAAGTTGCATTGTATCAAAAGGACCAAATTGTTGTTGTCCACCTTGATTACTTGCCTCTTTTTTAATTTCTGTTTCTTCTTTTTTATCTAAAAGAGCTTCCTCAGTTAATTTTTTATTGTGTTCTTCTAATTCATCTATTGCAGCATTTCTTTCAGCAACCTCTGTATCTAATTCTGTTTGAACTTTTTGTTCTTGCGTAACCATGTTTGCAAGAAGTTCTACAACTGTTTCTTTCTTTGGCATTCTATAGTTATTTCTTTCAATCTTCAAAGGAATTGATAAAAGTTTCGATCCAATTGGATCAATCAAACTTGTACTAAGTTTAATTTCACCATCAAATTTTCCTTCATCAGAATATTCCAGATTAGAAGAATCAACTGCACCAATTTTAACATTAGAATACTTAAGATTTTTCAAATGTGCTGAAAGATCATTAATTACTCTTGTTTCCAATTTTTCTAATTTAGATTGAATGACTTGTTTTTCTGACTCGATTGCTTGAGTATAAGAATCAGCCATTCGAGCTCGAGGAAGATCATTTTGAGTTTCTTCAACTTTCGGTTCTTCCTTTTGAGCTTCTTTTTTAATATAAGCTTCTTTTTCAAAGTCTGGAACAGAAATTTCTACTTTTGCTACTGTGGGTTCAGTATAGTTACCAACAAACTTTACAGCAAAATGATTTTCTAAATTACTTCCAAGAATTTGATTTTCAAATACTTTTTTGAACATTTCTTCTTTATTTTTTAAAGAACCATATTCATTTTTGCCAATAACTCCAATTCCTTTTCCAGTATCCATTGCTGGATGTGAAATACATAAGAAATCAGAACCATCATCTTCAAGAATAAACTTTGAAAGGTCAACTTCAAGATCTGCCACTTTTTCTGTTTCAATTTCAAGTTCAGTTTTTGGATCTAAAATTTCAGCTTTGTCGACCAAATCTTTCAAAACATCTTCATCGATTTCTGTCGAATTTGCTTTAACAGGAATTTCAATTGTAACCTGTTTTAGTCCTCTTTTATCAAAAACCTTAGCTTGTACTTTTATTGAACCATCAAACAGTTCTACTTTACTAGTTGGTTCAGCTACAACTTTTAAATTAATGGCTGAATCTCCAACCAATTTACTAGCTCCGTATAATTTGTTCAATTTTGCAACTAACTTATTTTCAGTTTCTCGGACAAGTTTCCTTTCGGATTCCTTCGTCCTTAATGCATCAGATTCTGTAGAGAATCTGTAGCTGTCTGACATTTTGAATTTGTCATCCATTGTGAATCCTCCTTAAGATTACCGAATTATACCTCGTTATAAGATAATCATAAAATATTATAGATTTATTTTTGTTAACCTTTTATATTACAAAGAATAAAATAAATTAATTTGTAAATTTATTTGTTAGTTATCACCATGATATTCACCTTGAGGAAGGCTGAACACCCACGTAACCTCATATGGCGGGGTATCCATAAAGGGAAATTTACGATAGACTGGATTCATCATAACATCTAATCTAACTTTTGGTGTTTCAGGAACTTTTGGATAATCTCTAGAATCATGCATCCAATCATGATAAACATTTCCACCACCAGAACTATTACTCATTTCATGTTGTTCTGTATAAAATTCTTCCATTTCTTTGTTAGTGTACGTCTGTGCTTCTTTTTTATGAGTTTTTTTCCATTTGGTCCAATCAGATTCTGTCCAAGTTTTCTTAAATTTATTTTTATGAGTTTCCCACCAAGTTTTTGCTTTAGACTCAGTCCATTCATCTTTATCAAAACGAATTGCTTGCACACCAAAACCATCTTTATCTTTTGTTGTACCAACTATAAAAGATAATCCTGGAGCTTTTAGATCTTTATATTCATGTTTAGTCCACATTCTATCAAATTCTTTTGGATCTCTCAATCGCCATCTCATTTGAGTAGGACCTGAATTGGGATCTGGTTTAAATACACTAGATTTTTTTAAGAAGGAAGATGTTACTAACATTTCTCTACGAACAGCTTTTTGTAGAGAAGGAAATGGATCGGTTAATACTACATACTTATCTTTTTCATCTGATATACCTATTCTATCACCAGGAGAATATATTGAAGTTAAATATGGATCTATTGTAGAAGGTATATTATTTAGATCTTTTACATCTATACTGTAATCAAAACCTAAAGAATGGCCCAAACGTACCCAATTGTTTTGCATCATGGTTACCCATAAATCTTCCATTGTTTGAACATCATCATAACCATATTGTTTTTTGATTTTATTAAAATTTTTAATGAGCCATTTTACATGAGTATCAGGCCTTACATTTATAATCTTTCCACTAGGATCAATGAAAACTCCAAATTCTTTTGAGGCACTTTTATCAATAATAAAGTCTATTGCTTCATCTTCATCACTATACCATTTCCCTTTTGGACGACCCATATATTTCCAAGGAAATCTCCAATTTAAATTTTCAGGATTTGTTCCCCATTCAAATGTTGTTGGTAAAGGTTTAAATGGCTCAAGATCTTGTCTTGGATCGTCCCATGTAGTTTTAGGCTTGGGTTGTCTTCCCATTTTCAAATGACTACGACCTAAGTATTTTTCTATGATAACCCAGGCTTCTTTGAATTTATTTTCTTCTATTAATTGTTCTACTTCATTTTGAACATCTTGAGGAGCTACATTTCTAAATTCCATAAGTTCGGTAGCTCCTAACGGTTTAACGTGTTCTTTGTGATAAACTTCTACTGGTGGTGGAGAAGCTTTCTTTTTTTTCTTTCTGAACAAATTTAAAAATTTATCTCTCCACATACTTCGTGGTTTGTCTACAATCGGATTATAATAAGTTTCTTCATCTGCTATAGCATCTGGATCTATAGGAATTTCTACATTTGTTTCACCCATATTTTTGTCTGGTGCAGGAGTAGCAATACTTGGTGTAAAATCAGCTTCTTTAGTTAATTTAAAATCAACCTTATCACCTTTTTTAGGAGAAAATACAATTGTATCTAATACAACTTTTTCATCTTTGTCAAATATTTTTTGTCCTTTATATTTTTCTCCATTTCCTTTTTGTACATAAGCAATTGTCATGTGAGGATGATAATCGGGAAAATCTGTTGTATATTCTAGGTTATCTCTCAATTGTTTGTTGAGTTCTTGTAAATCTTTACTATCGATTTCTATATAAACAACATCGTAAGGTTTTTCTTCTACATCAAAAAAGTTAGTTTTGCCAAACTTTACTAATATGTTTTCTTTATTTAAAACTTTTTTGATGTCTTCAACATCATTTGTATGAAGTCCATAAAGTACAGTTACATGACAATTATCTTCTCTACCAAATTGTTTTGCTTCTTTACCAACGCCTTCATATAATTCTTTTTCAGGAATATTTTTTATTCCCCAATCATACATCTTTTTTGCAACTGATTTAGGAAGATCAATTTGCACAGAACTATAATCATAAATACTATTTGCTTTCTTTAAAACTTTTTTGTTTTGACATTTGGGACAAACCCAAGTTTCTGTTTCTCCCATCCAATTCATTTCTGTTTGATCTTTTTCACAAACAATTTTGTCTCTTACTTCATGATTTTTAACTTGCTCTAACACATCATTCCAATTTGTAAAAACAATATTTTTGTCATCAATATAAAACTCGGCATGTGGTTTTCCTAAAACAATTTCATCATATGGAATGATATGTTTATCTAAGAAATCTTTAATTTGATCCAAACCACCATCTTCATTTGCTCTACAACTATAAACAACAATTTCCCAACCATCTTTTTTTAATTGTTCTAAAGCTTCTTTTACACCTTCCATAGGCTCACCTATTTCAGGCCATTCAACTTTATGATTGTTTGAAATTGTATTATCAAAATCAATCATTAATTTATTTTTACCAGGATATTCTTTAGGTTCTTCTTGTTGGGCTGTTTCAACAATTTCTTTTACTTTTGGTACTTCATCTATTGTAATTTTTTGATCATCTTTTAGCATTTCATTCAATTGAGTAATTATCCAAAGATAACCAAATCTTTGTAAATACTTAAATGTAATTTCTTGTTGTCCCATTGGGTCATATATACGTCTTTCTTCTACTATATCTTCTTTCTGTTTTACTAAATTTTTGATCTCTTCGTCTAATTTTTGTAGTTTATCCGTTAGTTTTTTACGGAATACCCCTTGTTCTTCCGTCGGCCAATGATTTATAGCCTCCTGCAAATCTTCCACACGATTTATTGTTCTTTTAATATTTCCAAAACTAATATCCAATTCTTCTGCAACAGTATTTGCAAAATCAACCATGAGAGGTTTCAGTTCTTCAATATCAAAATCTTTATCTATTGTAACTGGAGGAACTAACCAACCTTCTTGTAAATCATAAATTCCTGATCTCGGAGAACCCTCTGGATTAACAAATGGTGTTTCAAAGAAATATTCCACCAAATGTTCTGTTCCTGGTAGAGGTACTTTTTGTTCATTTATTTTCTTTCTTAATTCATTTAAATATTCGTGAGCTTCTTCCGGAGACCATTTAGGATTGTTACGTTCGATAAACTTTGGTAGGTCAACTTCAATATGTACATCTATGTCAGATTCTGACATATATTGGTAGGTTGTCAGACTTCCAACTATTTTAATTCGTTTCAACCAATCTTCATAATCTTGAAGACCCTCAGAACGAATCCAAGTCATCAATTGTTTTACAATGACTTCTTTATGTTCAGGTTTTAATTTTCCAGACTCATCCCACACGCCTACATCTAAACCAGGCATTGGATAGTCCAAGATACTTGCAACTTTTTTCATTATGATTAAATCCGATATTTATCTAGAAATTTGTTACAGGAATCCGAAGTAACAGCAAAACCAATACCAGTAAAAACTCCAAAAGGAGAAGGTGAATAAATAAATGTATTTATCCCAATAACTTTTCCTTCCATGTTAAGTAATGGTCCTCCACTATTACCTGGATTGATAGGTGTGCTTGTCTGAATCACGTCTTCTGGTCGATTTTCAACTTCTCTCACAGCACTAATAATTCCATTTGTGACAGTCCAAGGTAAACCCAATGAGTGTCCTATTGCAAAAACTTCTTCTCCAATTCGAACTTTTGAAGAATTTGCAAATTCTAAATATGGTGTGGGTTCTTTATAATAATTCAGTTTCAATAATGCTAAATCACGATCAACATCAACTGCTAATACTTCTGCTGTCGTTATGATTTCTGTTCCATTTATTTTGATTGTAATTTTTGGATCAGCTAACCTTCTTGAAATAACATGATAATTTGTAATGAGGTGTCCCTTACTATTAATAAAAAATCCACCACCAAAAATTTCACCAACGCTGTATTCGTCTACGAAAATGTTATACATTACAGCATCGACTGAAATAATAACAACTGCTAGAAGGGATTCATCAATTAAATCTACTAATGGTTTTGCTTGATTTACTTTTTGTACAACAGTTACTGTTGTTGTTAATTGGTTAATTGCATTTGTTTTTATTGGATTACAAAAAATTAATCCTAGTACAACTACTAAACTCAAAAGCTTTTTTATTTTCATACAGGCTCCTTAAAAGCTAGTTTGAATTTCTTTAACTCATCAGGAGTAAGTTCTTTTATGTCATCATATGCTTTACATCGTGGACATCTAGTCAAATAAAATACTTTTTCATTTTGTTTGATTAATTGGACTTCAAAATAGTGTCTTTTACCACATCGAGGGCACTCAACCGTTTGGTCAGTCCACTTCAACATAGTAAATACTCCTTCTAGCGTGCCCACTTACCTCTCAAAAGAAGTTTCATTAAAATAGAAATGTTTGCTAAATCGTCTAACTCAGCATCAACACTTCCGAACTTTGGATCGGTAATTTTTTCTTTCATTTCACCTTTCCAAGGATCCCATCCTAACAGATTTAATAATCTGATATTCTTTTCAAAAAGTCGTAAAGCACAACCAAGTAATCCTATAGCTTTTATATTATTGGGACTGTACTCTCTATTCTTCGCCAAATGTAATTTATACATTTCTTGTATTATCTTTTGATACTCTTCACATTGTTCTGGGTAAGCAACTTCAGTAGGATGCTTTTGTTTCTCATCTTCTCTTTTCATGTGGCCTCCAAATTATTTCTCTCCGGTCATTTTGCGCCTTTGTTCTTCTGCACAAGGGTCTATAATTTCCAAATACTTTTTACATTCTTTACAAAAGACTGAAAAACGACCATCGTTATTTGGTTCTACTTTTCCAGTAATTTGATTCCGTTTGTAAGAAATCACAACTTTATCAACTTCGGCTCCACTTAAATATTTCTTACAATTTGAACAATAATATTGTTCAACTTTTGGTTCCGAATTCTTTGGAAGATCATTCTTTTCCGGTACATCCATAATCGTCTCCTTTCTTATATTATTCAACAATCTAACATTTCAATTAGATATTCTTTTCTACTAATTTTCTTAGATGATCTTGAACAAAATCAACAATTGCTTCTGCAGTATCTTCCGGATCAAGGTGTTTTCTAATTAAATCAGCTAATACTGATTCATACTTGTTCAGTTGATCAATTTCATTCATTGCTTTTACTTTTAAATCCCACATAACAAGTTTATGAAACCATTTAAAAGCAAATACCTTTTCTGCCAATTGTTTCATTTTATCTTGCATATGATCAACAACCATTTTGGCTGTTTCATCTGGATCTGCATGTTTCGCAATTAATTCTGCAATATCATCTTCATACTTGTCAAGACTATCAATAGCACTTAAAAGTAACTTTTTGATAGTTTTTAGAAACCATAACTTAATTTTTTCCCACATTGTCTTGCCTCCTCTAATTACAGTCCTTTTAGATATTCTTTAACTGCATCTGTTAGTTTGGACGGTAAAATTGATATTTGTATTTTTTTCATTTCATTGATAGCATATGCAAATGCTCTTTCAATTGTATGACCATTTTTGATAGCATCATAAATATGATTTAAAGCTGTATTATATTCAGGTCCATATTTTTCTGCAATTTCCATTTCTTGTTCTTCAGTTAAAAATGATTCTCGAGCTTCCTTTTGAGGTTCTTTTTGTGATTGACGTTCAACATCAATTGGAGTTTCTTTTGATTCGTAATATAATGCTATCTGTGAATAATCTTGATGGAGTTCTTCTAAAGTTTGATATCCACTTAAATTTTCCTTCCAACTATTAAATTCATCCTCTCCATACATATCTAACCAATCTTCTTTTGTTTTATCTTCCAAAGATTTTTCAATTGTAAATGAAGAAAGTTTCTTTCCATGTTCCCAAGCTGTTTCAATTAAATCATCTATATACTTTTCTCCATAATTTTCAAACCACTCATCTTCTGTATATGAATTTATGTGTCTCCAAATTGCATCGTCTAACAATTTAGGATCTAGTTTTTGTCCTTCTGTATAAAGCTTCTCTCTTTTTAAAGGATTAATAGATGCTGTTGTGACATCTTCATTTACGACATCATCTTCATGACCCTTTGGTAACCATTTTGATGAAGGAAAATCTCCCTTAGGGTCCTTACCTAAATCAACAGGACTATCAAAAAATCCAAAGTCTGATTTCTTGCGTGTTTGACTATCTTGAATAAATCGTTGTATGAAATCTTCCCATTTCATTTTCTTTCCTGTACTAAAATGAACCAATCGTTTTTTGAAATCAATCTCACCCGGAAGACCTAAAATTTCTGAATGTCTAATATAAAATTCTATTGCATCGTCTAAAGATGCTGCTCCTGGTTTCTTTGATTCAATTTGAATTTTATATTGATCTAAATAATAACGCACGTGATCTACTAAATCTTCTAATTGTTCTTTTAAAATAGATGGGTACAATTTTTTTAATTGATGTACAACTGAACTCCATCTGTTTCCTTTTTCAAAAAATAATTCTTTTGCTGTATTCCAATAAAGAGCCATTTCACTTTCTGATTCACTTCCGCCCCGTTTATATGGTTCGTATGCTAACCAACCTCTTTCTCCTAAACCAAAAGGAACAACTTCTTTTTGTTTTTGCCATTTGTTTTCTGCCTCAGGATTTCTTTTAACAGTTTCTTCCCAAAATTTATCTATTTGTCTTTTAACACTAGAAACTGTTGGCCCGAAAATTTCAGGTTTCAAATCTGATATGTGTGCTTGGTATTTTCCATCTTTCCTTTTTGTTATGATCCAATCCTGATATCTGTCTACAAATGTTCCAACTTCATAAGATTTTTTCTTTAAAATTTCTCGTTTAGATCCTTCATATTCCATATCTTCTAATTCCCGTATTTGTTGTTCTATTTGTTTTCGCTTTTCCGGATCCGTTTCTGTTTGTAGTTGTTTTTTAAGTTCTCTCCATTCTTCTTCTGTTTCTCTTTCCCAAATACGTTCTTTAGCTTCATCAACTAATTTGTATAGTTGTTTATAATCTATGTCAACACTTGTAGAGTGCATGTTTTGGATATGATATTCATCGTACTCTTTTTCGCGTAATAAAGTATCTATTCGTTTAGCAAGTGCTCCAGCAACTATCTTAGCTTCACTAGTGTCAGCTGTTTCTAATAAGCGTTGAATAATAGGATCACCTTCTAATTCATCTTCAGTAAGATAAGTTCGAACCCAAGCTGTGGCATCGGCATAAGATTCTGCTTCTTTTTTCATAGAAGTTCTTTGAAACTTTTTTTCATTTTCTTCTTTCCAAAATTGATACCATTCATTAAATTCTTCTGGAGTAATTTGTTTCCAAGGATAATCTCCTACTCCAGTATATTTTTCAAATGGTAAGTTTGTTGGATCGTCCATTCTCATTTTTGTTTGATGTCTTTTTAACATTCGACGTTTCATAGTTCCATTTACAAGATCAAACTCTTCAACTTCATAACCATGCGGTTGAATTGCTCTAATTGCTCTTCTTATTTCAGAAGGCATATCAAACGATTTTGTATCACGAAAAGATATCTTTTTCATTTTTATTACCTTGTTTTTGCTACGAGGACCCAGGTGCCCGTCACAGGGTCATACGCATATTCAAATCCTTCTGGTGGTCGTGTTGTTGGTTTAGGAGATCTGAATTGTTCTTCTTTTTCAATTTCTTTATGTTCTGGTTCTAACATTTCATGAACTGGTTCAATATCTTCTAAACCTAGCATACTTTCTAAAGTTTCAACATCGTTCTCAATTTTTTCAATATGTTGAATTACTTCTGGTTTATCTCTATAAGAGTTTTCCACCATGTCCAAATCAAGTTCAATCCATTTGATTAATTCTTTTACAGCTGGTTCTTCAATTGGATGTTTTCCTTTTTCACTCATTGGACATTTTTCAGTTCCACCAAAAGGACCTGTTCCATCTGGTATTCCTGGACCGGCAATTTCTCCGGCAGTTTTTATCGTTGCAACTTTAATACTTTTTCTTCTTTCAGCTCCAGACAATAGTTTATCATAAAATAGTTCTAAAAAGTTCAACAGGGCAATGAAGTTGGTCGCCGCGGCGAGGTTGGTCCATTGTTTACCTATAAATGCTTTAACTAAATTCATCATATCAAACACTTCCGAAGGTGAAAGTTCTTTTCCTTCTATGTGATATTCTTCAAGTTTATTTCCTACCTCTGGAAGTATTTTTTTAAGGTCGTTTAGTGTATTGTAACTCATTCCCATTAAATATTCATCACCAATAAACAAATCAATTCCACCTTCTTTTTTTAATAAAGCTTCAGTTGTAATTGTATCAAATCTTGATTTGATATTGTCCATACGTTCACGAATTTTTGCAATTTGATCTTCAACAGTTGGTTCTACAACTTCTTGTTCAGCTTCTATTTTAAGACCTTTTTCTTTTGCAAATTTTATAAATTTTGCATAACAAGAAGGACAATTTTCTTTCATTTTTGCTAACAATTCTTTATTAATAGGTTTCTTTTCTTTTAAAGAAGAATCCATGTGTTTAAACATCTCCACTTGTTGTAATCTTTTCTCTGCTTGTTCTTTTGTTGGGTAACAACCACCACTCCAACTGGGATTTTTTCTAGAACGAACACACCATTCATCACCCTCGTGACTAATATAAGCTTCAACAGTAACATCAGCTTCTAAATCAAATTT